>FWWM01001386.1_pt1 | contig 73027 bp, 68 predicted proteins | sample 2228351 | NCBI WGS metagenome assembly FWWM01 (sample SAMEA103939774, study PRJEB20133) | metagenome | reverse complement strand
CGCAGAGCACATGGAGAAAGCTGGCCTCAGGGGTCTTCTCCGCCAGCCGTTCGTGAGGGGTTGTCGGTCTCATTGGTCTGCCTCCCTGAAGATGCCGCATGTTGTTAGCATTCTACCGAAGGGGGGCATACCCGACAAATGTCTCAATTATCAGCTCCCGCCGTGGAGCAACGACTACCACTTCAACATTAATATCCAGGAGATCTACTGGCCGGCGTTTTCCGCCAATCGGCTGGACCATCTGACCCCCCTCTGGCGCATGATCCGCGGCTGGTTCCCTCGGATGCGCGACTATGCCCGCTGCTTCCTGGCCGCCGACGACGCCATGATGCTCCCCCACGCCGTGGACGACCGCTGCCAGGCGATCGGTCAGGCCTGGTGCTGGAGCGTGGATCATGCCACGATAGCCTGGGTCGCCCAGATGGCATGGCAGCACTATCGCTACAGCCTGGACGAGGAGGTGCTGCGAGAGGTCGCCTGGCCGTTGCTCGTCGCTGCGTTCAACGGTTTCTGGGCCATGCTCGAACGGACTGAGGGTGAAGGCGGCGATGTCTGTTTCAGCTACCCTTTCAGCGTCAGCCCCGAGTACGGTGAGTGCCAGTTGGGCCGTTCGTGGGGACGTGACTCCAGTTTCTGGCTGGCCGCGACCCACTTCCTGGCCCGCACATTGCCCCGGGCCGCTGCCATCCTGGGCGAACCGGCCGACCCCCGCTGGGCGCAGGTCGCGCAGGGGCTGCCGCCCTACACGACCGTCCCCGTGTTTCCCGGCCCCTTCGAGGACCCGAACACGCCGATCCGGGCCCGCATCGGCATCTGGCAGGGCCAGGACCTGGCGCACAGCCACCGCCATCACAGCCACCTGGCGGGCATTTATCCGTTCGAAACGGTGGATATGCGCGCGGCCGACCAGGCGGAGGTCATCCGGCTTTCGCTGGTGCACTGGCTCAGCATGGGCACGGGCGAGTGGAGCGCCTGGAGCCTGCCCTGGGCTGCGATGCTGCTGGCGCGCTGCGGTTGCAGCGATGCGGCGATCGTGTGGCTGCGCTGGCTGGCCGACGCCTGCGGCAACGAGGGGGGCAGCCTGGCCATCGGCGGCGTGCGAGGAACCCTTCCCTCCTGGGGCGGCGCAGACGAGGCGCGGCGCAGTCCCCGTGCGCTCGAAGTCATGCAGCTCGACGCCAACCTCGGCATCGTTGCCGCCATCCACGAGCTGTTGGTGCAATGCCGCGGGGATGAGATCGCCGTCGTCCCTGACGTGCCCTATCGCTGGCCCGACTTCAGCTTCGACGGCATCCGGGCGGCCGGCGCGTTCCTGATCGGCGCGACCGTGCGTGACCGCCGCGTGGTCGAAGTGCGCGTCACCAGTCTGGCGGGGGCTGAGCTCAGGCTGGCGCACAGCCTGGGCGACGCCTGGACGCTGGACGGCGCCCCTGCGACCGGTGACCGGCTGGTCATGCCGACCGTTGCAGGACAGAAGCTGGTGTTGCGTCGCAGGCCACCCTCGACCTGGCGGGGGAACTGTATGAGGTGACGTATGACGGTTGATCCTTTCGCCGAGATCGCCGGCCGCCAGCACGCAGCCTCACGCGCGGCCCTGGTCGAGCCAGCGCCCCCCGACCTGCCCGACATCGTTCTGCCCTGGAGCGAGAACGCTATCCCCTTCCAGCCCCAGCCCAAAATGAGCACTGCCGAGGAGCTCCGCGCCGAGCTGGCGCGCCAACGCCAACGCTACGCGCCCTTCCTGGCCGACCTGGCGCCCGCGCTCCCGCCAACCCGCATCGTCGTCCCCCTGCGCGATTTCGATTGGCAGCTTGCGGAGGAGGCTCCCGACAAGGCCAACTCACGAGACACGCATCACGCAGCAGGCAGTACGCAGTACGCAATACGCAATACGCAGTACGCAATACGCAATACGCAGTACGCAATACGCAATACGCAGTGGACCCGCGTCACCGTCCCCCACTACGGCCCGCCCATCGGCCGTGCAACCACGTTCTACCGGACAACCTTCCACGTCACCGAGGCAATGCTGGCCAAAGGCGCACTCTTCGTCTGCTTCCGCGGGGTGGACTATCGGGCGCACGTCTTTGTCAACGGCGTCTATCTCGGCTCGCACGAGGGGTTCTTCGCGCCGTTCGAGTTTGACTTTACCCCTGTGGCGCTGCCGGGTGAGAACGAGCTGCTGGTGCGGGTGGAGAACGACGCGATCTGCATGGGCAACGACAGTTGGGGGCAGAAGCTGGATGGCGACAAGCTCTACGGGGCGACCGGCCCCGGCTGGGACGACCCGGAGCTTGGCTGGCACCACTGCCCGCCCGGCATGGGCATCTACCAGCCGGTGTCAGTCGAAGCCCGTGCGCCGCTGCACGTTCACGACTTGTGGGTCAGGCCCTTGCTGGCGGAAGAACGCGCGGAGCTCTGGCTGGAGGTCTACAACGCTACGGGCCAACCGCAAACGATCGCGGTGCGCTACGCGGTCTACGGACAGAACTTCCCGGGAACGGTGATCCAGGAGCAGATCCATCAGCCTCACCAGGCGATGGGGCCGGGGATCAACTACCTCCGCATCGCAGTGTCCATCCCGAACCCGCGTCCCTGGGACCTGGAGACCCCCTGGCTGTACCAGGCGCAGGTGGCGCTGCTGGACGAACGCGGGGAGGTGCTGGACGCCGTCAGCCGCGCCTTCGGCATGCGCTCGTTTCGAATGACAGACGACCAACCAGCCGACCACCCAGCTCCCAGCCTCCAGCTTCCAGAAAACGGCCGCTTCTTCCTCAACGGCCGCGAGATCCGCCTGCGCGGGGCCAACACCATGGGCTTCGAGCAGCAGGACGTGATGCGCGGGGACATGGACCAACTGGTTGACGACATCCTTCTCGCCAAGATCTGCCACATGAACTTCTGGCGCCTGACGCAGCGCCCCGTGCAGAATGAGGTCTACGCCATGTGCGACCGCCTGGGGCTGCTCACCCAGACCGACCTGCCGCTCTTCGGCTACCTGCGCCGCAATCAGTTCGCCGAGGCGGTGCGCCAGGCCGGGGAGATGGAGCGGCTGGTGCGCGGCCACCCCTGCAACGTGCTCGTCAGCTACATCAACGAACAACGAACCGTTCCCCTATGAGTGGGGCGACAAGACCCATCGCCATCTCACGCGGGGGGAGCTGGAAGCCTTCTTCGTCGCCGCGGATCAGGCTGTGCGGCTGGCCAACCCCGACCGCGTCATCAAGGCGGTGGACGGCGATTACGACCCGCCTGGCCCCGGCCTGCCCGACAACCACTGCTACACCCTGTGGTACAACGGTCACGGCGTGGATGCCGGCGCGCTGCACCGCGGCTACTGGCAGCGGGTCAAGCCCGGCTGGCGTTACGGCTGCGGCGAGTTCGGCGCGGAGGGTCTGGACCCGGCTGATCTGATGCGCCGGCGCTACCCGGCTGTGTGGCTGCCGCAGTCGCCGGAGGAAGAAGCGGCCTGGTCTCCTGCGCGCATCGTCAAAGCCCAGACGGGCGACTACCACTACTGCTTCTTCGACACGCCGCGCACTGTGGCGGACTGGGTCGCGGCCAGCCAGGCGCACCAGGCGTGGGCTACGCGGCTCATGACCGAAGCGTTCCGCCGCGACAACCGGATGAGTTCCATCGCCATCCACCTGTTCATTGACGCCTGGCCTGCGGGTTGGATGAAGGCCATCATGGACTGCGAACGCCGGCCCAAACCGGCCTACTTCGCCTACCGCGAGGCCCTCACGCCGCTCATGGTCAACCTGCGGGCCGACCGCTGGCGCTTCTGGTCGGGCGAGATCATCGCGCTGGAGGCGTGGGTCTGCAACGACCTGGCCGAGGTGCCGGAGGGGGCGGTGTTGCGGTATGGGGTGGACCTCACTCCTGGCCCCTCTCCTGCGAGAAGAAGGGAGTATAGCGCCCCCTTCCCTATCAGGGAAGGGGATTGGGGGCATAGGTGGGCTCACATCCCCCGCTGCGCCAGCGCGTTCCAGGGCTACATCCGCTTCCCCGCGCCGGAAATCACGGAGCGCACCGGGCTCACCGTGCGGCTGGGCCTCCTGGACGCCGAGGGGAATGTCCTGCACGACACGGCGCTCGAGGTCGAGCTGTTCCCCCGACCCGCAGCGGCTGAGACGAAGACCTGCGTCATCGGCCGCAGCAACGGCCCGGCCGCGCGCCTGGCATCCGAACTGAACCTGCCCCTCGCGTCGCTCGCAGATGCTGAGGCCATCCTGATAGATGACGCCGACCGCTATCGTGAGCTAGAGCCGTCCGTCCTGGCCGCGGCCGAGCAGGGCGCCACGGCGGTCTTCCTGGAACTGCCTCCCGGCGAACACACCATCGCCGGAGAAATCCTCCGCATCGTGCCGTGCGGCATGGGGCCGCGCCACTTCGTCTCGCGTGCCACCGGCCATGCGCTGGTCGAGGGGTTTCGGCCGGATGACTTCAAGTTCTGGCATGATCCCGCGCTGGATCGCGTTGCACCGCTGCTGGAGACCACCTTCACCGCCGACGGCTGGCAGCCCATCCTGACCACCGGCAACGGCGACTGGGGCATCCCGTGGCAGCCGGCCCTGGCCGCAGCCGAACGCCACTACGGTGCAGGCCGGTTGCGCATCTGTCAGGTGAAGCTGGCCGGACGGACTGCAACCAGCCCGATCGCTGCGCTGTTCGCCCGGCGGCTGCTGGAGAGATAAACCAGTCGGCTCTGGAGGAGGTGGAGCGGGCCACTCCGGTCCGTGCAGCCGCTAGGCTCCACCTCCCGTCGCCAGGCGCAGCAGGAAGTCCGGCACCCAGAGCCGGCCCACGCCCAGGATGGACAGGACCGTTGAGACGAGGAAGAGGGCGATGGCGGCCCCGATGAGGATCTTGTCGGCCCGGCGATAGGTCAACTGATGCACCCAGGTGCGCGGCCCCACGCCGAACGCGCGCAAATCCATGGCGTCTATGATGTCTTCCGAGCTGACGATGGCGTTCACCGTCACCGGCACCAGCAGCGGCGCCAGCCGCCGGATCTGCGCCACCAGGCCGCCCGACAGCTTCTCCACCTCGTAGCCTCGCGCGCGCTGCGCGTCCAGGGTGATGCTGAAGTCTCGGGCCAGGGTGGGCACGAAGCGAAACGCCAGGTCCATGGCATAGGCGAACTTGTCGGGCAGGCCCAGCCCCCGAAAGGTGACGCCGTAGAGGCTGGGGTCTATGGTGTAGGGGATGACGATCGCCATGGTGGTGATAGCGTACATGCGCGCCAACTGGCTCACTGCGAAGATGGTCTTCTCGGCCGTGACGTCCAGGTACAACTGCCAGCCGACCACCGGCACCACCAGCGGCCCCAGCCGCCGGATCAGATGCTCCTCGTGATACGCGAACGCGACGCCTCCGCGGCCGGTGAGGAAGGTCAAGGTCGTCATGAACATGATGATGAAACTGATGACGATCCACACCCGTCGCGTCTCGCGCCAGGTGAGCTTGGCCAGCCGGTACTGGAGCAGCGCCATGCCCAGGAACAGGAGCATGATGCGCAGGTCCCAGAACTGGATGATGGAGAAGAGCGCGGCCAGCATGAAGATGAGCCGCGCCCTGGGGTCCAGGCGCTGGATGATGGTATCGCGCTCGCGGTAGCGCCAGGCGATCAGCATTTCGCCACCTCTTCGCTCTGCGCACGTGCCAGGCACCTGGGAGGGTGCCCGGCACGTCAAACTGTCCCCGCGTTAGCGCCCGATCCGCCCCTGTACCGCCCGGTAGGCGGCCAGCAAGATCGGGGTCAGGATCATCGAGTTCAGGATGTTAGGGCCGGCAGCCGGCGCGAACTCGCCGATCAGCGCCGTGGCCAGGCTGTAGCCGTTGATCCAGATGTCGGCGATGGCCGCAAAGCCGATGCCGATGATGATGCCGAGCGTGCCCCACAGGTTGACGGCCGCCAGGTCTACGCTGGACCGCTCGAGCAGGAACCGGCCGGCGATCACCACGATGCCGCCGATGATGAAGGCCCAGGCCCAGAAGGAGAAGTCCTCGATCTCGCCTGTCCACGGGCCTTTCACTTGCGGGTTGAGGAAGACCACGATCGCCGCCAGCGCGATCAGCACGCCGACCAGGATCGTCAGGAAGTTCAGGCTGCGCTTCTTGTCGGCGAAGAGGAGCACCAGGCCGGGCACCAGCCCCATCAGCCCGTTGCCGATGTCCCAGGCCGGGAACACCCCCCAGCCGGTCAGGAAGTCGCCCAGGATGTTGCCCACTGCGCCGGTGAAGAAGCCGACCACCGGGCCGAACGCAAAGCCGAAGAAGATGGGAATGCAGACCGAGGGGCGCAGCGCCACCTGGCTGACGGAGGGCATCGGTATGGTGTTGAAGATGTAGTTGAAGACGCCGTACAAAGCCGCGCCGATGGCCATGTAGACCACCTGGCGGGTGCCGACCTGCCAGGCGTCACTTTTCGCAGTGAGCAGATAAAGAGCAAATACAAGGATCAGGCCGATGGCGGTGACGCCCAGGGGGGCGATCCCGCGGATTTTCTCGCCACCGGTGAAGATGCTGGCCAGGGCCAATAACAAGACGAAGACGACGAGCACGACGAACCACGACAGCGCGCGATTCTGACCGAGTTTTCCGGCAGTCATAATGTGTCCCCCTTTCTTCGAAATAGAGTCCACCGTAAATGTGTTTTCCGGCTCGGCAGGCCAGAGCAAGATCCCTTCTACCTCCGACGGGCAGGAAGGCCCCGCATCAACTGCTGTTCTTTCTAACCGGGCATCACCTCCTTTGCAAGCAAAACGTGTGCCAACGCCTCGGCCGGCAGGAAACGGCCCGTTTGGGGCAAGAGCTCCAGGTTGGCCGCCAGCAGTGACGTGGGCACCAAACGACACCGCCGCAACAAGGCCAGGTCGGCCAGCACCTCGGACGGCGGGCCATCGCCCGCGACCTGCCCTTCGTGCATCAGGATCACCCGGTTGGCGTAGCACACCGCCAGGTCCAGGTCGTGCGTGATGAAGAGGATGGCCGCGAAGCCGGGCATCTGAAGGATGGCCTCCATGAAGGCCCGGTAGTTCCAGTAGTCCTGGCCGGCGCTCGGCTCGTCCATCACCAGGATCTTGGAGCGCATGGCCAGCACTGCGGCGATGCTCACCCGTTTCTGTTGGCCGAAGGAGAGCGACAGGGGCGGGTAGTCCTCCAGCCCCTTGAGGTTGACGATCTCGATCGCCCGTGCCACCCCGTCGGCGATCGTTTGCTGGTCGTAGCCCAGGTTCTTGGGGCCGAATGCCAGCTCCTCTCGCACGGTGGGCGCAAAAAGCATGTGGCTGGGGCTTTGAAAGACATAGCCCAGGGTGTGGGCGATCTGGGCCACGCTCAGTTCGCGCGTGTCGCGGCCCTCCACCAGCACCCGGCCCCGCCTGGGCTTCAGCAGGCCGATCGCGTGCTTGACCAGGGTGGTCTTCCCCGCAGCGTTTGGCCCCAAAACCGCCACCACATCGCCCCGGCGGACGGTCAGGTTGACGCCCCGGACGACGTTCGGACCACCGGCCTCGTAAGCAAACGAGACGTCCTCAAAAACGACCAGCGGCTCCCTGCCGTCGGGCTGGAGCGCAGGTCGGAAAACGGGAGGCGGTTCGGCGGCCGCGCGGCGGATGACGACGGGCGCGGGGAGCTTGACCTGCCGGTAGTCCACCACGTCGGCCAGGCCGTCCAGTGGCCCCGCATAGCCGATGCGCCCATCGCGCATGAAGATCACCCGGTCGGGGCGGATGCTCATGGCGTCTTCGACGCGGTGCTCCACCAGGATGATGCTGACCCCCTCGTCGGCCAGGCGGCGGAAGAGGGCCAGCGCCTCCTGCGCGCTGGCGGGATCGAGGCTGGCCAGCGGCTCGTCCAGCAAGAGGATGCCGGGGCGCATGGCCAGCACGCCCGCGAGCGCCACCTTTTGCTTCTCGCCGCCGGAGAGGTAGAAGGTCTCGCGGTTGCGCAGATGCGCGATGCCCAGGTAGTGCAGCGTCTCGTCCACCCGCCGGCGGATCTCATCTCGCGGCAGGCCCAGGTTCTCCAGCCCGAAGGCCACCTCGGTGAAGACGTGCGCGCCCAGGATCTGCCGTTCGGGGTCTTGCAACACCGTGCCGACCATCTGCGAGATGCGAGAGAGGGGCAGGCCGGCCGTCTCCTGGCCGTAGAGGAGCACCCGGCCGGTGCGTTCCCCTTTGTAGCTGCGCGGGATCAGGCCGTTGATGCAACGGATGAGGGTGGTCTTGCCGCAGCCGCTGGCACCTGCGATGAGCAACAGCTCCCCGCGCGCCAGCGTGAGCGACACGTCGTAGAGCGCCTGCTCGGGACGGGACTGGTAACGGAAGTTCAGCCCCTCGACGATCAACGGGGGCACGGAATCCGACCGGTCGGTCAAGTGAACTGCCTCCCAGAGAGACTGTCTTCAGCAGAGTGCGCCCGACGAGGGGCGCAAACTGCAACGGGGCTCCACCTGCCCGCGTTGTGACCTGGGGCCAATGATACACCATTTTGGTGAGGGACGCAATTGGGTTGTGGATATTCTGTATACCCCCAGATTGACACACGTCAACCCCTGTGATACGATATTCACGAAACAAAGTTTACTGAGAATTAACGAATATCTTCGACGCGGCCTGCTGTAACTCAGCAGACTGAACTCACCATCACGCAATACGCAATACGCAATACGCAATACGCAATACGCAATACGCAATACGCAGTATGCAGTATGCAGTATGCAATACGCAGTACCCACTACACCAACACACAGGAGCTCTCAGTCCCATGAACACCAAACTATTCCAAAAAGACTTCATCTGCACCCCTGATTGGACCGTCGAGGACCTGAACACCATGCTCGATCTGGCGTTCAGGCTCAAGAGCGAGTTTGCGATGGGCGTTTTGCACGATCACATCCTGCGCGCCAAGACGCTGTACATGCTCTTCTTCGAGGAGTCTACCCGCACGCGCAACTCCTTCGAGACCGGCATGACCCAGCTCGGTGGCCATGCGATCTGGTTGACCCCCAAGGCGACGCAGATCGGCCACGGCGAGAACGCTAAGGATACCGGCATCGTGCTGAGCAGCTACGGCCACGGCATCGCCATCCGTGACTGCCGCACCGGCATCGGTAACAAGTACCTGTACGAGATGGCGCAGTACGCCGACGCGCCCATCATCAATATGCAGGACGACGTGGATCACCCCTGCCAGGCCATGGCGGATCTGATGACCTTGATGGAGCTTTTCGGCCGTGACCTGCGAGGGCGCAAGTTCGTTATCTCCTGGACTTATGCGCCGAAGTACGTCCGTCCCCTCAGCGTGCCCCAGTCGTTGGTCTGGTTGATGCCACGCTTCGGTATGAACGTAACCCTGGCCTATCCCGAAGGCTACCACCTGATGCCCCACGTGATGGAAAAGGCGCGGCAGTTTGCCGAGGAGGCGGGTGTCACCATTACCGAGACCCACGATATGGACGAGGCGTTCAAGGACGCTGACTTCCTGTATCCCAAATCGTGGGGGCCGATCATGGTCACCGAGGATGAGGCCGAAGTCGAGGCGATGGCAGCCAAGCACAAGGATTGGCGTGTTACCAAGGAGAAGATGGCGCTGGCCAAGAAGCATGCGGTCTACATGCATTGCATGCCCATTGATCGCGGCCATGAAGCCGATGATGACGTGATTGACGGCCCGCAATCCATCATCTACAAGCAGGCCGAGAACCGTCTGCACATCCAGAAGGCGCTTATGGCGTTGGTGATGGGCGGACGGGCGTAGGCGGCGAATCAGCGAATGGCGAATGGCGAATGGCGAATGAGCGAATCAGCGAATCGGCGAATCAGCGAATCGGCGAATGGCGAATGGCGAATCGGCGAATCGGCGAACAGGTGCAAGCCCAATACGCAATACGCAGTACGCAATACGCAATACGCAGTACGCAATACGCAGTACGCAATACGCAATACGCAGTACGCAATACGCAGTACGAAAGCAGGCCCACCCATGACTTCACATAAGACTCTCTTCATCACCCACCGGGGCTTGCGACACCAGCAGGCGGCGCTGGACGCTGCGCCCCATGAGCTGGAAGTCACCATGCGGCGTTCGCCGTCCAGGGAGGAGATCCTGGCGCTGCTGCCCGACATGGAGTTCCTGATCTCCGAGCGCACGGGCGAAATTGACGCTGAGATCATTGCAGCGGGCAAGAACCTCCGGCTGATCCAACGTCTGGGCTCGCAGACTTACGACATTGATCTGGAGGCGGCGCGAGCGGCCGGGATTCCCGTTTGCTATCTGCCGGTGCGGAGCTGCATCATGGTGGCCGAGCACATGCTGTTGCAGATGCTGGCGCTGGCCAAGCGGCTGCGCGAGGTTATGGACCTCACGCTCGAGGCCAACGATTTCGGCCAGCCGCCCAGGCGCTGCGACGAGGATTACTTCGCGTACAACTGGACGGGACGGGAGAACATCCTCGGCCTGTGGGGCGCCACGGTGGGCATCCTGGGCATGGGCGAGATCGGCACCGAGCTGGCGCGACGGCTGCGAGGCTTTGGGTGCACCGTGCTCTACAACAAGCGCAACCGCCTGCCCGAGGCCGCAGAGCGTGAGCTCAACGTGCAGTTCGCCGAAGTGGATGATATGCTGGCCCGCAGCGACTACGTGTGTATGCTGCTCCCGTTCTTCCCCGAGACCGAACAGTCGCTGAGCCACGACTTCTTCGCCAGGATGAAGCCGGGCAGCATCTTCGTGAGCTGCGGCGGCAGCGGTGTCGTGGATGAGGACGCGTTGGCTGCGGCGTTGCGCTCGGGCCACCTGTACGGCGCGGCGGTGGACACGTACACTTTCGAGCCTATCGCGCCCGACGACCCGCTCCTGGCCCTGGCGCGCGATCCCCGCGCCAACATCGTGCTTACGCCGCACACGGCCGCCGGCACCGTGGCTGCGGCCAGCAGCGAGCGCTATGGGGACTATACGAACCTGATGCGGGTGCTGCACGGCGAGCCGTTAGTGGGACGGTTGGTCTAGATGAGCCGTTCGCGGATGATCGGATAGGGGAGCATGGTCGTCAGTCAGGTCGTGGGTGGACGCATCCGGCGCCGCCGGCGGGAACTGGGCCTTACACTGCGCGAGCTGGCCCAACGCATCGGTATGACCGCGGGGTATCTGAGCCGGGTCGAAAACCAGCAGATCACTCCCTCTCTCGACGCGTTGCAGGCGATCGCGACCGCTCTGCGCGTGCCCATGTTCTATTTCCTGGACGTGGTGCCCAGTGAGCCGGTGGTGCGCGCCGCCGCGCGACGGCAGCTCTCCTTTCCCGATTCCCAACTGACCTACGAGCTGCTGACCCCGCCCGGGAGCGGCCAACTGATGGCGGTGTTGATCCGGCTGGCGCCAGGCGCGCGCCGGGTGACGCCGCCCCTGGCCGCGCCCAACGAGCAGATGATGTTCGTGTTGGAGGGACGTTTGCGGATCAATGTAGACGGGACAACATACTTCCTGGACAAACACGATAGCATCTACTACAGCGGCAACCTCTTGCGTGAGTTCGCCTGCGACGGTGAGCAGGATGTCGTGGTGCTCTGCGCGATTGTACCGCCGGTGTTATAGCAGAATTTGGAGGCCTCTTGACCACCATCCTCATCGAGAACGGCGCCGTCATCACCGTGGACGATGCCGGACACGTCTACAACCCGGGCTACGTGCTGATCCGGGATGACCGCATTGCGGCTGTTGGCGCAGGCGCCGCGCCTGAAGAACTGCGGAGGCAGGCGGCCGAGGTCATTGACGCGCGCCTGATGGCCGTTATGCCCGGCATGGTGAACGCGCACACCCATCTGTTCCAGACCTTCATACGCGGCCTGGCCGATGACAGGCCCTTGCTCGAATGGCTGAAGGTCGCCATCTGGCCTGTAGCTCAGGCGTTGACCGAGGAGGACGCCTATCTGGCGGCCATGCTCGGCCTGGTGGAGAACATCCGGGCCGGCGCGACCAGCGTCATTGATCACCAGTACATCCACACCGAGCCCGGCAACGACGATGGGGTCTTTCGCGCAGCCGAGGAGAGCGGCGTCCGCTTCCTCAACGCGCGCGGTTGGGCAGATATGAACTACCATCCGACCTTCATGGAGACCCCGGAACGGATCATCGGAGAGATGGAACGTTTACGCCGTCGGTGGCACGGCAGCGCCAACGGCCGGTTGCGGCTGGAGTTCGGCCCACTTATCCCCTGGGGCTGCTCCGACGCGACGATGCGTCGCACCTGCGCCCTGGCCCGTGAATGGGGCGTCGGCACACATATCCACGTTGCCGAGACCCAGGCCGAGATCGAGATGGAATTGGCCTCGCGCGGCATGCGGCATGTCGAATGGCTGCAGTCATTGGGCGTGCTGGGACCGGACGTACAGCTCGTCCATAGTGTCTGGTTGACCGATCACGAGCTGGATCTGATCGCCCGGTCGGGTGCCGTGGTGGTTCATTGTCCGGTCTCCAACATGTATCTGGCCTCCGGCGTGGCGCGCGTGCCCGAGATGCGCCGGCGGGGGATCCCGGTGGCCCTGGCCACCGATGGCCCGGGCAGCAACAACAATCAGGACATGATGGAGGTGCTCAAGACGACCTGCCTGCTGCACAAAGTCAATTCGCTCAACGCGATGATTCTGCTGCCGGAGGACGCGCTCTGGATGGCATGCCGGGGCGGCGCGCAGGCGTTTGGCCAGCCCGACCTGATCGGCTCGCTGGAAGTGGGCAAGAAGGCCGACGTGGTGCTGGTGGACCTCAACACGCCGCTCGCGATGCCCGTGCACAAGCCGGTCTCTGCCCTGGTGTACAACTTGGCCGCGCGCGACGTGGACACGGTGATCGTGGACGGCCGCGTGCTCATGCGCGGCAAACGCATCCTGGTCGTTGATGAGGCCGCGTTGCTGGATCGTGCGCGGGAAGCATGCGCGCGATTGTTCCAGCGCGCAGGGGTGGTGGTAGATTGAGACGGAGTAGAGGTCATGCAGCCTAATCTTATCTCTCGAATCAACACCCTGTCTCATCAAATGACCCAGCGCCGCGAGCGCTTCCTGGCCGATTTGATCCGCATCCGCTCCTATACCGGCCAGGAGGGCCGTGCGGTCGAGCGGACGCTGCAGGAGCTGAGAGCGGTCGGCTGCGACGACGTGTGGATGGACTCCGCCGGCAACGCGCTGGGGCGCATCGGACACGGGCCGCGGATCATCCTCTACGACGCCCATCTGGACACCAACGAGGTGGCCGACGAGCGCGAGTGGCCGCACCCGCCGCTGGAGCCGGTGATCGAGGGCCACGTCATGTACGGGCTGGGCGCGTCCGACTGTAAGGGCGGCGTTGCGGCGATCGTCTACGGTGCAGCGATCCTCAAAGCGCTGGACGAAGAAGCAGGGCTTCTGCGGAACAGCCCGTTTTCGGTGGTGGTGATGGGCGCAACCCTGGAGGAGGACGCCGAGGGCTTCGCGCTGCGCTCTCTGGTGGAACGGGACGGCTTGAGGCCGGAGGTTGTGTTGCTGGCCGAGGCCACCGACCTGACGTTGCGCCGTGGCCAGCGCGGCCGCTGCGAGATTCGCGTTCGCACTGAAGGCCGCGCCGCGCATGCCAGCCAGCCGCACCTGGGGGAGAGCGCCATCCTCAAGATGCTGCCGGTGGTGGCTGCCCTGGAAGCCATGAACGAGAGCCTCCCCGTGGATGCCGTCTTCGGCCGCGGCACGCAGGTGGTCTCGATGATCGAAGGGCCGCACACCCCCAACTCGGTGCCTGCCTGGTGCGAGGTGACCCTGGACCGTCGGCTGGTCCCCGGCGAGACGCCGGAGGGCGTGCTGGCCGGCATACAGGCGGTGGTGGGGCCCTTGGGCGCACAGGCGTGGATACCGGATCAGCCCGTGCGCACGCATACGGGCTTGCGTTTGGACGGGCCTGCGTTCTACTCCGGCTGGCTGCTGGCAGAGGATCATCCGTTGCTGGCCGTAGGGCAGGCCACGTGCCGGGCACTGTGGGGCGAGCCGGCCCGGGTGGACGTCTGGCGTTTCTCCACCGATGGCGCTTATTCGGCAGGTGCTGCGGGTATTCCCACCCTGGGCTTTGGTCCGCAGGAAGAGCAATACGTCCATGCGGCGAACGACCAGGTGAACCTGATCAAGCTGCGCAAAGCAACCGAGTTCTACGCGCTGTTCCCGTTGATTTATGCTGGCCAGACAAAGGTAGGGTGAGACGATGTACGACACAGTCATTCGCCACGGCACACTGGTGACCCCGTCCGGCGTCGTCCGTGCCGACCTGGGCATCACCGGCGAACAGATCGCGGCAATCGGCCCCGACCTGCGCGGGCGGGAGGAGATTGACGCGTCCGGCAAGCTGGTGATCCCTGGCGGCATTGATCCGCATGTGCATCTGCAAATGCCGGCCGGCGCGGTCACCTCGAGCGACGATTGGTTCACCGGCACAGTGGCGGCTGCGTGCGGCGGCACAACCACGGTGATAGATTTCGTGGAGCCGGAGCCCGCGCCCGCCGGCCCCGTAGAGACGTTGCATGCAACGTCTCTACGACGCGCTCTGTCCGCGCGCTGCGCCGAGGCGGAAGGCAAAGCGGCCATTGACTACGGCCTGCACATGACGCTGCTCGATGCGGCACCGGCGACCCTGGCCGAGATTCCCGAGGTGATTGCGGCGGGCGTGACATCGTTCAAGGTTTATACCACTTACGGCTTCAAGCTGACCGATGACCAGTTGGTGGCAGGGATGGCCGCTGTAAGGGAAGCGGGAGGCATCGTGCTGGCCCATGCGGAGAACGATGCAGGGATCGCTTTCTTGCGCAAACGGCTGCTGGATGCCGGCCATACGGCGCCGCGCTATCATCCCCGCTCGCGGCCGGCCGGGATGGAGGCGGAGGCGGTCGAGCGGGTGTTGGCCCTGGCCGAGGTGGCCGGCTGCCCTCTCTACATCGTACACACCTCCACGGGCCGCGGCGCTGATGCCATCGCGCGGGCTCGGGCGCGCGGCCAGATCGCCTATGGGGAGACCTGTCCGCAATACCTGCTGCTGACCGACGCCGAATACGACCGGCCCGGCTTCGAGGGCGCGAAGTTCGTCTGTTCGCCGCCGCTCCGCACCCCCGAGGACAACGTTGCCTTGTGGGCGCACCTGGCCGCCGATGCCCTGAGCACCGTGGGCACCGACCATTGTCCGTTCTTCTATCACGGCCAGAAGGACCTGGGCCGGCCCGATGCGCCGCCGCCGTTCAACCGCATCCCAGGCGGCATGCCGGGCATCGAGGCGCGCCTCGCGCTGCTCTACACCTACGGCGTCGGCGCGGGCCGGCTGTCCCTGGAGCGCTGGGTCGAGGTCTGCTGCTCTGCGCCAGCGCGCATCTTCGGCCTGGCCGGCCGCAAGGGCACGCTGACCGTGGGCGCCGACGCCGATGTGGTGATCTTCGATCCAGACCGTGAGGTCACGCTGTCGCGCGCCGTCCTGCACGAAAACTGCGACTATACCCCCTATGAAGGCTGCCAGCTCAGGGGCTATCCCGTGCTCACCATGCTCCGTGGCCGCGTCATCGCCCGTGACGGGCAGTTTGTGGGCGAGCAGGGTGGGGGGCGGTTTCTGGCGCGGGGAGAGCTGGTACGACAGTAAGTTGGTACATTGGTAGATTGGTACATTGGTAAACTGGTTTGCGCCATCCACCAGTGTCCCAATTTACCAACCTACCAACCTACCAATCTACCAACCTACCAATTTACCAATCTACCATTCACCAGAGGCGACGCATGAAAGATACACTCATCCTTCCCGATTTCCTCATCGCTGCCCCTGGCGAGCCGCCGAAACAGGGGTGGGGTGTGCGAGTGGTTGGCGACCGGGTCGCTGCGGTCGCGCCCAATGCCGAGCTGCGGGCCGAGTACCCCGAGGACACAATCGTGGACGCAGCCGGCCAGACGTTGTCCCCCGGCTTCGTGGACGCGCACACGCATCTCTACGGCGTGCTGGCCCACGGCATCCCGCTGCACCGTGCGCCGTCCGGCTTTTGGCCCTTTCTGGTTGAGTTTTGGTGGCCACTGGTGGAGGACCGCCTGGATCACGAGATGATCTGCGCTGCGACCGATCTCAACCTGGCCATGATGCTACGGGGCGGCACCACCGCGTTCTACGATGTCACCGAGGCGCCCAACGCGCTTCCCGGTTGTCTCTTTGCCCAGGCTGAGGTCGTGCGCGCCCGCGGCATCCGGGGCATCCTCTCCTTCGAGGCCACCCAGCGGGTCAGCAAGGAAAACGGCCAGCTCGGCCTGCGCGAGAACCTGGAGTTCATTCAGTGGAGCAGGGGTCAGGAGTCAGGGGTCAGGGGTCAGGGGTCAGGGGTCAGGGGTCAGGAGTCAGGGGCCAGGGGTCAGGAGTCAGGGGCCAGGGGTCAGGCGGCAGAAGATCATGCATTACGGAATACGCAGTACGCAGTACGCAATACGCTCGTCTCCGGCCTTATGTGCTTCCACACGACCTTCACCTGCTCGGCCGATTTCATCCGCCAGGCGTTCGAGATGGCTGCGGCTGAGGGGGTTTCGGTTCACATGCACGCGTCGGAGGGCACCTACGAGCCCGACTACGCACTCCAGCATTTCGGTTGCCGAACCTTCGAGTACTACGAACGCCTGGGCGTGGTTGGCCCGCGCATGTTGGCGTCACAATGCGTGCAGATCAGCCGAGCCGAGATTGAGATTCTCGCGCGACACGGCGTGCGCGTGACACATATGCCGCTTTCCAACTGCGAGGTGGGCGGCGGCATCGCGCCCGTGCCTGACCTGGTTGATGCGGGCGTCACCGTGGGCCTGGGCTCCGACGGTTATATCACCGACATGTTCGAGGTGATGCGGGGTGCGTTCCTGATCCATAAAGCACACCGCCAGGATCCGCGCGTGATGCCGGCCAACGTGGTCTGGTACCTTGCCACGGAAGGCGGCGCGCGCGCGTTGGGCCTCGAGAAGGTGGGCCGGCTGGCGCCCGGCTGGCAGGCCGACCTGCAGCTCATTGACTCGACCCTGCCGACCCCGGTCGAGACATGGAACCTGTACGAACAGCTCTTGCTCTACCGCAGCCGCCGCGATGTCCGGCACGTGATGGTGGCCGGCCAGTGGCGGGTGTGGGATGGCGAGGTGCTGGGCGTGGACGAAGCCGCGCTGCGTGCCAGGGCCCATGCGGCCGCGCGGCGGTTGTGGGAGATGTGAGGAGCCCCAATGGCAGATTTACGCACAACCCTCTTCGGCATCACCATGCCGTCCCCCTTCATCCTGGCCTCCGGGCCGTTGTCTTACGATGCGACCGGATTGTGGGAGGCTTACCGGGCCGGCGCGGGCGGGGTGGTCACCAAGACGCTGCGGCTGGAGGCCGCGATCAATCCGACGCCGCACATGGTCGTCCCGCGCTCATCCAACCTGCGCGCCACCTTGTTCAACACCGAGAAGTGGGCCGATCTCACCTGGGAGCGGTGGGTTCAGGTGGAACTGCCCGCTATGAAGGGCCATCCCGGCATCCTTATCGCCAGCATCGGCCACACCCCCATCGAGGGCGAGGTCATCGCCGGGCCGGTGGCCGAGACCGGTGTGGTGGATGCCATCGAGTGCGTCGCATACACCAAAGCGACCATCGTAGACCTGGTGCGCCGTGTGCGCGAGCAGGCGCCGAAGATGCCCATCCTGGCCAAACTCACCTTCAACTGGGGCGATGAGCTCTACCCGGCCGCCGAGGCGGTCCTCAAGGCGGGCGCCGACGGCTTCACCGCAATTGACTCCATCGGCCCGACATTGCAGATTGACATCGAAACGGGACAGCCGACCATCGGCGGCGTGGGGAACAAGGCGTGGATGTCGGGCGCCGCCATCCGGCCGGTGGCGCAGGCGGTGGTGGCCGAGCTCAATGCCCGCTTCCCCGGCGTGCCGGTCGTCGGTACCGGCGGGGTCATCCAGGTCGAGGACGCGGTGGAGATGACCATGGTCGGCGCATCTGCGATCGGGGTGTGCACTGCGCCGTTGCTGCGCGGCCTGGAGTGGTTCGGCAAGACCGCCGAGAAGCTGAGCGCCTGGCTGGACGCGCACGGCTACGCCAGCCTGGCCGACGTGCGTGGCATGGCGCTGCCCAATCTGCACGCAACCGAGGACACCAGCCGGCTGACTTTCAACTTCAATCCCCTGCTGTGCACCAAGTGCGACCTGTGCGTGGTGCTTTGTCCCTACGACGCGCGGCAGATGGGCGGCGGCGACAAGCCCAAGAGCCCTACCCTGACCCAGATACTGGACGAGGAACGTTGTCGCTACTGCGGCTTGTGCGTCGAAGTGTGCAAGCCGGCCGCGCTGACGTACGGGAACTGGCCGCGGTGAGGGGAGCGGGGACGCGGGGACGCGGGGCCTTGTCTACCTGCTTCCTTGTCTACCTGTCTACCTGCCTACCCCAAGAGGATGACCATGACAGACAAGGCACTGATTACCTTCACTCAATCCCTCATCCGCACCCCCAGCGTGTCGGGTGAGGAGAGTGCCGTCGTAGATGTGATCCTGCGCGAGATGCGCGGTGTGGGGTTCGATGCCTTCTGGCGCGATGATGCGGGCAGTGCAATCGGCGTGATCCTGGGCGCAGAGCCCGGGCCGACGCTGCCGCTGTGCGGCCACTGCGACACGGTGGGCATTGCGCCGGGCATTGCGTGGCAGCACGATCCGTTCGGCGGCGAGATCGAGGATGGGTTCATCTATGGTCGCGGTGCGGCCGACATGAAGGGTGCCCTGGCGGCCATGATCCACGCAGCCGGGGGGATTGACCGGTCGAAGCTGCGCGGGCGTTTGATCGTGGCGGCCACGGTGATGGAGGAGAACCTGGAGGGCGCAGCGCTGAAGGTCATCATGGACGCCGTCCGGCCCGATTATGTGGTCATCGGCGAGGCGACCGACCTGAACCTGAACCGGGGCGGCCGTGGCCGGGCCGAGATCCATCTGGAAACCATCGGCCGGCCGGCGCACTCGTCGAACCCTGAGGTGGGCCGCAACGCCGTGTTGGACATGCTGCCGGTCGCGGCGGCTGCCGCAGCGTTGCCCGTGCGGGTTGACCCGCTGCTCGGTCCCGCCATCTGCGCGCTGACCGATATCATCTCAGACCCGTACCCCGGCTACTCGGTGATCCCCAGCCGTTGCCGGGTCACTTTTGACCGGCGTCTGTTGCCCGGCGAAACGCCCCAGGGCGTGTTGGCTGAGTTCCAGGCACTGGCTGCGGTTGCGCCGCCCGGCGCAGAGTTGCGGGTTCACATCGCAGAGGGCGCCCATCGCACTTACACAGGCCAGGTTCTGGCGGGCCCGAAGTTCCTGCCCGCATGGGCCTTTCCCGAGGAGCATCCGTTTGTGCAAGCGGCGTTGCGCGGCCTCCGTTCGGCCGGCCTGGAACCGGGGATCGGTGCGTATCGCTTCTGCACCGACGCGGCCTACAGCGCAGGCACGGCAGGCGTGCCTACCGTGGGTTTTGGGCCGGGCCGGGAGCGGGACGCGCACGTGGTGGATGAACGGATAGCCATCGCCGATCTCATTGCTGCGGTTCGCGGCTATCGCGGGATTATCGAGTCGGTTCAGGCGGGGGAGTGTTAAGTTTAAGCAACAAGATGTTAAGTAATGCTTGACAAACCTCGTGATTTGTGCTATTATGAAATTGTTCACAGCTTATCAGGTCGGGGCACCCTGGGGGAGCGTACATGATCGGAGAGCGCATCCGGCAAAGACGCAAAGAGCTGGGTTACAGCTTGCGTGAACTGGGCGCGCGCACCAACCTCACGGCCAGCTTCCTCAGCCAGGTCGAGAACAGCCAGTGTTCTCCCTCTTTGTCCTCGCTTCAGCGCATCGCCACTGCACTCGAAGTGCCGATGTTCGCGTTTCTCGATCACGTGCCGCCGCCCAGCCCGGTGATTCGCGCCGGTGAGCGACCCCGCCTGGAGACCTGTGACGCTGACATCTGCTACGAATTGCTTTCCCGCGATCTGGGCGGCCAACTGATGGCGGTGCTCATCAGAGTGCAGCCGGGCGGTCGCCGCATCGCCGAGAGGTTGGCACAGCCCACCGACGAGCTGATGTACGTGTTGCGCGGTCGGATGTCTATTACAATAGATGACCAGACCTACGTCCTCGGTCCGGGCGACAGCATCTGTTACCAGGGCCGATCGTTGCGTGAGTTCGCAGCGCTGGGAGATGACGAGCTTCAGGTGATCTGTTGCCTCACCCCACCGGTGCTGTGAGCCGGCGGTGAAAGGAGGTGCGTCCCACAATAGCAATTTCGATTACATGACAGTCTGTTTTCAGCCAGCGTTTACTTGAAGTCGCCTTGTTCATTCTACGGAGGAGATCACACCATGAGAGCTCGCTACACCCTGATTGCGTTGGCCGCCATAGCTGCGATCCTGTTGGGTGCCTGTGCCCAGCCTGCTCCGGCCCCTGCGCAGCCGGCAGCCCCTGCGGCGCCCACAAAGGCGCCTGAGCCGAAAACCGTCCTGACCTGGTTCCAGTACGACGAAACCAACACCGATCCCAAGAGCGACGAGCGCGTGGGGAACGAGTACCTGCGCAAGGCCATCCCCGCCTTCAACAAGGCCTTCGAGGGCCAGTGGGTGTGGAAGAACCAGTTCACCCCGTGGGACAAACTGGCGGCCAGCATCATTGCGGCCGTCCAGGCCAGGGCTGAGGTGCCCGACATTGTTGAGATCGGCACCACCCAGATTAACGACTACTATCGCAACGGCACCTTCCAGGACTTGAGCGCCTGGGCCAAGGCGCAGAGCTGGTATTCCGACATGGACCCCAATGCTCTCAATGCCTGCACCGGCCCGGACGGGAAGCTGTACTGCATCCCTATGGCCGAACGGCCGCATCTGGTTTATGTTTGGAAGGATCGCTTCCCCAACGGCTTCCCCAAGACCCCTGAGCAGTTCCTGGCGGAGGGGGAGCGCTTGAAGAAGGAAGGGCTGTATGCAATGACCTTCTTCGGCTCGACCGACTTCGACGGTAACGGAGCGACCCGCGCCGTGTGGACCACCATCTCCTCATTCGGTGGCACATACGATGACGGCAACGGCAAGATGTTGCTGAACACGCCGGAGAATGTGGCTGCGGTCGCGTGGCTGCGCGAGATGGTACAGAAGGGCTACGTGCCGGAGATTGCATTTGCCGGCGGTTTCCAGGAGGAGGAGGCGTTCAAGGATGCCTCGGCCGCTGCGTTCCCTACGGGCCTGTTCGGCTATCGCTACATCAACCCCTTGACCGCGCCCAGCGGCAAGAAGTACGACACCAAGACCGAGCAGGATATGCTCAACGCTATCGAGGAAGGCGATGTGATTTTGCGGCCGATGGTGGCGCCCGAAGGCAAGAAGCCCGGCTGCCACATTGATAGCCCTGCCCTGGCCATCCCGACCGGTGCCAAGAACCCCGAAGGTGCCCAGGCGCTTATCAACTGGCTGCTGGCGCCGGAGCAGAACCCGGACTACGTGCTTGGCCCTGGCGCAGGCTTCCCGGTCTTGAGGTCGCAGCAATCCCTCCCGCAATACCAGACGGCGTTCTACCAGCAGGCAGCTCAGGCGTTTGCCGCCAGCGCATGCCGACCGTGGTTCGGCTCGCTGCAAGACACCGCTGCGGCGCAGAAGATCGTGATGAACGCAGTCTATAAGCTGATTAAACAGGATCCGACGGCCGACATCGCAACCGAGCTCCAGAAGGCCCAGGACGAGTACAACCGGGATCATTAAGACGATCCACGAAGACCGTCCGTTGACGGTCATGTAAGGGATATCGAGGAGGTGGGCGGAGCTGCTCTCCTGGTTCGTGCTCACCTCCTCGATTTTGTGGGCCGGGATGCACGCGGAGCTGCATACTCGGTTGTCGGTCACTATTCAGCCCTTTTCGTTTGCCGTCCCAGCGGCAGACCGGCCGTCGAAAATCGCAACGCTGCTGCCGCTGTTCTTCCGGAAATGGAGAGATAGGTTTATGGAACAACCGTCTGCGGCTCCCCTTGCGGGGCATCCAGGGGCCAGGGTAGAGGCCAAGACAGAAGGACGCCGGCGTGAACTGCTGCCGTTTTGGTTGATCCTGCCGACGGTAGTGGTCTTGCTGGCGATCCAGGTCTACCCGGCGTTGTACACGGCGGTTCTCAGCGTCCAGGAGCGCAAGCCTGCCGGCTGGGAGGTGGTCGGCCTGCGCAATTTCCAGCGCCTTTGGAATTCCGCCTCTTTCAGCGAAAGCGTCGGCCATACGCTGATCTTCCTGGTGGGATTTGTGGGGCTGACGTTGATCCTGGGTTTCATCGTGGCATTGCTGTTGAATCGGAAATCGAGCCTTTCGGGGGTCTACATCACGCTCCTCTTCATCCCCTGGATCCTGGCCGATATCATCGCCGGCGTGATCTTCCGGTTGATGGTGCTGCCTGATTACGGCCTCTTCTCGGGCATCCTGCAAAACCCGGCGCTCTTCCCTCCCAACGGCCTTTCGGTCCTGACGGCCGACGCGCCGAAGCCCTGGTTCGGCAGTTTCCCCTTCCCGCCCTCGCCGGCCATGGTGTACCTGATCCTGGCGGCGACCTGGCGGGCATTGCCGTTCACCACGCTGTTGCTGCTGGCTGCGCTGCAGACGGTTTCCAACGAGGTGATCGAGAGCAGCCGGATTGACGGCGCCAGCACAATGCAGATCGTCCGTTACATCACGGTCCCGCTCATCCTGCCGACCATGGTGGTGGCGCTGTTCAGCCTGACTCTCGGCGGCATCAACGGCGTGGGGATGATCTTCAGCCTGACGCGCGGCGGGCCAGGCACATCCACCGAGGTCCTGAGCTATCTCCTCTATTCGATCGGCTGGATCCGGCTGGACTTCGGCCGGGCGGCTGCGCTGGCGCTGATGATGGCGGTCGTCAACCTGGCGTTGATTTGGGGCACGCTGCGGATCACGCGCGTGCAGCAGAGGAGCGTGTGATATGGCCGGCGACGCTCAAGCAACCCGATCGTTTCTCCTCTCTCAGAAGTTCCGCGCGGGGTTCCTGGCCAATCTGGCCATGATCATCGTCGTCTTCGTCGCGCTGGTGCCGATCCTGACCACGCTGCTGGTCTCGTTCAAGCGCGAGGAGGATGTGACGCGCAAGCCCCCCGTCATCTTTCCCTGTGACACGCCGACCGCCAGGTTTGATTTGAGGGCGTGCCGATGGTCAATCGAGGGATACGAACGGGTCATCCAGCCGACCCGGTCGGAGACCTCTCTGTTGGGCTTCGTGCTGCGGGGCAGGATGTTGCGGGTGTATCTGCCCAATACGTTGACCTATGCCATTGTGACCTCACTGGTCGTGATGGTGTTGGCAGGCACGTCGGGCTATGCGTTTTCGCGCTACCGCTTCCGCGGCCACGACGCGCTGATGATCGCCATCCTGGCGATCACGGGCGTGCCGCTGCTCACCAACCTGCTGGCGCTATACCAGATGGGGGTGTCTTTGCGCGGGGCCATCGGCCCGCTGTATAACGACCGCATCTTCATCATCATCGTGTATACCGGTTTCTTCCTGCCGTTGAGTGTCTGGATCGCCAAAGGATTCTTCGACGCGATCCCGCGCGAGCTGGAAGAGGCGGCCCTGATTGACGGTTGCAGCCCCATCGGCACGCTGGTCCGCATCACCATGCCGCTGGTCACGCCCGGGCTCACCGCGGTCTTCCTGCTGACCTTCGTCAACGTCTGGAACGAGTTCATCGCCGGTTATCTGTTGATCACCAGGAACGAGCTCAAGCCGGTGATGTTCGGCATGTATGACTTCCTGGGGCAGAACATCATTAATGCCCAGCTCATCGCCGCGGCTTGCATCATCATCGCCTTGCCGATGATCGTCATCTTCCTGTTCGCCCGGCAGAGCTTCTTCCGGGCGATGGTCGAAGGTGCGATCAAAGGGTGAGGCTGAGGTTCAGGCTGAGGCTGAGGTTAAGGCTGAGAAAGATTATGCTGACCGACAACACATTTCAGCACCTGACCGCCCATATTGCGTCTGCCCGCACGGCCATCGCCGGCGCGACCATCGCCGCCAGCGCAGCCCTGGCGTGCGCGTTGGGGGAGGCGTGCGTGCGGCTGAACCTCGATCTGTTGGAGAACCCCCGGCGAGAAAGCGCCGCGAAGCTGGCGGGACGGCTGGCCGACGTTCGCGCAGAATTGCAGGCGTTGTGCGACGAGGACGGCGAGGCCATCACTGCGTTCGCGGCCCTGCGCGCGGCCGGCGAGGCCTTGCGCGGCCAGGAGCGGCTATGCGAGATGCCCGTGGCGATGGCGCAACTGGCCGGAGAGGCGGCTTTGAGCCTGCAAGGGTTTCGGCCTCACATCCAGGTCGCCCAAGACGACCTGGAAATGGCGATTGTCCTGCTGGCCGGTGCACAGCGCGCTGCCATTCTGCTTCTGGACTCCAACCTGCGCATCTGGCCGGAACCAGTGCTGTTGGAGAGGTTTGAGCCCGTCCTTGCCGGGCTGCGCGCGCAAGCGGAAGGTGTGCGGCCGGTTGAGCGCATCCGGTGAGCTGACTGCTGCGCTAAAAATGCCGCGTTTGGGCGCTGGAATCGAGGTTTTAGCCGGTTTCTTCCGTTGAGCGTCAGACCGGCTGATCCTAGAGGAGGCTTTGCACAGCCTCGATTCCGGCGTTTTCATGCGCGCTGTGGGTCTCACACCGGCCAGAACGTTCAACTTACCAATCTACCAATCTACCAATCTACCAACCTACCAACCTACCAACCGGAGCATCTATGTACATCATCAAGCGTTTTGAAGACAAGATCGTCGTTGTCACTGGCGGCGCTAAGGGCATCGGCAAGGGATGCTGCCTGCGCTTTGCCGAAGAGGGCGCCAAGGTGGCCGTGCTGGACATCGCCCTGGATGAAGCCGCCAAAGTTGCGGCGGAGTGCGAGAAGCTGAGCGGACGTCCCGCGCTGGCGTTGTACTGCAACGTGGCCGATCCTGCCAGCGTAGATGCAGCCTTCAAGGCGGTGGTGGACGCCTGGGGCAGCCTCGACGTGGTGGTGGCCTCCGCGGGCATCTACACCGGACAGCCCCTGATCGAGGTTCCTTTGGAAGACTGGCAACGCACCATTGACATTGACCTGACCGGCGTCTTTCTCACCAACAAAGCCGCAGCCGCGATCATGATGCAGCAGCATTGCGGCGCAGCGATCATCAATATCTCCTCCATGGCGGGCAAGACCTCCTGGCCCGGCAGCGCGCAGTACAGCGCAGCTAAAGCCGGTGTCATCGGCCTGACCCGCAGCGTAGCGATGGAGCTGGCGCCTTATGCCATCACCGTGAACGCAGTCTGTCCGGGCAACACCCTCACCGACATGGTCCTGGGTGTTGCAGAAACCATTGCGCGCCGGGAGGGATTGACCGCGGAGGAATGGCTGGCCCGCCGCGCTCAGGACTGTCCCATGAAACGCATGGCCACCGTCGAGGAGATCGCCGGGGTGGTGGCGTTCCTGGCTTCCCCTGATGCATCCTTCATCACCGGCCAGGCCATCGAAGTGGACGGTGGCATGGTCATGACGTGAGCCGCTTTGACAGGCGTACTCCTGGCCGATATAATCTGGCTGAAGGAGCGTGAACCCATGTCGAATGGTTCAGTTGCAAGATTGACCGCCCCTGAGTGGGAGCGCATCGTCCGCCTTGGCGCGGAGAAACACGCTCAGGAGTTGAGAAGCGAGCTAAAGGCTGTGCGCGAGCGCATTGCCGTGTTTGAGCGCAAGTACGGCCAAAGTCTTGCCCAGCTTCAGTGCGTCGGCCTGCCTGATGACGCCGGCCTGGAGGCCCACGAGGACTACGTAGAATGGTGCAGCTGGCAGGGCCGTGAGGCGGAGTTGGTGGAAAGGTTGCGAGAGGTAGACGCTATCGCCGGTTACGGATATGGCGGCTGACGTCTTTGGCCGAATTGCAGCCGCTTATGCTGTCGGCGGCGACATTATCGTCGCAGTTGATCTGCTGCCGACCAGGGTGCCTCATCATGTGCGCTTTCGGCTGACCTTCGTTGATGGCAGCCGCCTGCATGTGAGCGAGGATTGGCAAAGCGGTGCGCTGGGGGCCTACAGCTACTATTGGCTTGACTCCGCAGATAGTCTCATCATCGGCTGGGATAACGCGCCGCATCACACGACCATCTCATCTCATCCTCACCACAAGCACGTTGGTGGGCAGAACAGTCGCCAGCCTTCAGACGAACGGACGTTGGAGGATGTGCTGGCTGTGATTCGCATGCGCCTAGTCGCGTAACTATCGCAACGACCTTGACAGGTCACAACCATCTTTGCTCGGTACGCAATACAAAGTACAACGAGGAGACACATGGAACTTACCGGTTACCTCGACTTCTGGTTCCGCGACCTGCCCATCGTGGAACGCATCCAGCACTTCCAGCGCCTGGGCATCCGCCGCCTGGACGTCTGGCTCTGGCGCGAGCGGCCCATGGCCGAGATCTACGCCGAGTGCAAGGCGCGCGGGATGATCATCAACTCCACTTTCGACGGCGAATGTGGCAATTTGGTGGACGCCACCGACCACGACCGCGTGCTCCGCGCCTGGAGCGAGACGTTGGAGACCGCGGTGCGCTATGAGATCCCGCACCTGTTCATCTTTTCCAATCAAGTGGAGGTGACGCCCAAAGGGGAGTGGGTGCAGCGGCTCAACCGGGACTACACCCCTGGGGAGATGTACGCCAATCTGTTGGACGGCGTGGAGAAGGTGATGAAGCTGGTGAAACAGACCAGGGTCCAGCTCTGGTTCGAGGCGCTGAACACCTTCCACATCCACGGCGGGGTCTTCGTGTGCACCCACGACCTCGCGGCCGACGTGGTGCGGCGTTTCGATGATCCGCAACTGCGCCTGTCGTTCGACTGCTACCATCAGCAGCGCACCGCGGGCAATCTGATCTGGGGCATGGAGCAGTACTATGGCCTCTATCCCACCTTCCACATCGGCGACTGTCCGACTCGACAGGAACCTGGCACCGGCGAGATCAACTTTGCCAACATTTCGAAGAAGCTGGACGAACTGGGCTACGACGGTTTGATCGGGATGGAGTGCTATCCCAGCACCACCGAGGAAGAGGCGCTGGCGCGGATTCGACAGTATTTTCCCAGGGCAGCTTAGCCTCTGATACGGCTAACTGACCACTACAGAGAATCAACCATGCTGTTGTATTCGTCTACAGTCAGCCCCATGTCGCGGATGATCTTCCGCAGCAACGGACGGACGATCACCTGGTTGCCATGATCGGGGATGACGATGACACGGCCGTCGGCTGCGCGAAAAGTGCAGTGGCTGCCTTCCCGCCGTACGAGGTGAAAGCCCGCTATCTCAGCAATCCTGGCCAGATCTCGAAACGGCAGAAGCTTCAGGCGGCTCACGCGTTCACTTCCAGGCGTTGCAGACCGACAAAGGACGGAAAGACCGTTATCGGTTCTTCTTCCGCAACAGTGGCAAGGTAGACAGCGATAGCTTCCCGGATGTTTGGCTCCAGTTCGGCCAGGGTCGGTGCCTGGGTGTAGCAGCCGGGCAGTTCGGACACTGAACCGATCAACCAGCCGCTCTCGGGATCACGTTCGATGACAACCGTGAATTCGTATTTCATGGTTCAGCAGCTCCTTTCAATTCGCTCTGTTGAAAAGAGTATACATCAGAGGAAGTCATGAACAAAACTCGACGACTCAACCGTATCCTGGCAAGTGACGGCAAAGCCCTGATTGTGGCGATGGACCATGCCGCCATTCAGGGGCCTCGAGGGCTGGAACGACCGGCCGAGGTCATCCGGCAGGTGATTGCGGGCGGCGCCGATGCCATCTTGACCACCTATGGCATCGCGCGTAGCTTCGCCCGGGAGCTGGCGCCGGTCGGCCTGATCCTGCGCACCGACGGCGGGCAGAGCACCATCGGCCCTGACATCAGCGAGAGCGCGCCGCTCTACGACGTGGAGGACGCCCTGCGCCTGGGTGCAGACGGCGTGGTCGCCAACGCGGGGCCGGGCCATCGCAACGAGGTCAAGCACATGGAGTGGCTGGCCGCGTTGGCTTCCGACTGTGACCGCTGGGGCGTAGTGCTGGTGGCCGAGATGGTGCCCGGCGGCTTCGACAGCGGGCCGGAGTTCCGCACCCTGGCCAACCATCAGCTTGCCGCCCGCTTCGGCTCAGAGTACGGCGCCGACCTGCTGAAGACCCCTTATTGCGACGGCTTCGAGGCGGTGGTGAACGCGTGCTATACGCCCATCGTCGTCCCCGGCGGCAGCAAGATGACCGAGGAGCAGCTCATCACCATGGTGTACAACGCAGTGCAGGCCGGCGCGGTCGGCTGCGCGGTGGGCCGTAACATCTGGGGCGCGCCGGATCCGGCCAAGATGTGCCGCGCGCTGGCCGCGGTGATCCACGGCGGTGCAGGCGTGGCCGAGGCGATGAAGCTGCTTGAATGAGCGAATGGCGAATCAGCGAAAGGCGAATCAGCGAATCAGCGAATGGCGAATCAGCGAATCAGCGAATCAGGAAGGGCAACAAACTGACACCTGACGCCTGACACCTGACACCTGACACCTGACACCTGACGCCTGACACCTGACACCTGACGCCTGACGCCTGACGCCTGGCACTTGACACCTGACACCTGACACCTGAACCATGACTGATCTAATTCTCGGCATTGACATCGGCACGGCCTCCACCAAGGTCATCGCCTTCGATCCGTTAACCGGCGCGGAGGTTGCGTTCGCCAGCCGGCCCTACCCGCTGCTGACGCCGCAGCCGGGCTGGGTGGAGCAGGACGCGGACGAGGTGTGGCGCGCGTTGCTCGACGCGCTGCGGGAGGTTGTGGAGCGGACGGCCGGCCAGCGGATCGTGTCTCTGGCGCTGGCCGCGCAGGCCGGCTCCATCATCCCAGTGGACGAACGCGGGGATCCGGTGCACCCCATGATCACCTGGCTCGACCGGCGGACGGACGACCTGGTCGCTCGCTGGCGGCAAGACGGCACGGCCGAGCGCATCCGCCGGTTGAGCGGCTGGCATCCCTTCCCCGGTCTGCCGCTGCCGGTGATCGCCTGGCTGCGCGCCGAGCGGCCCGACGTGCATGCGCGAGCGCGGCGCTACCTGGGCGCGGCCGACTTCCTGAACCATCGCCTGACCGGCCGCTTTGCCACCGACCTGTCGGCCGCGTGCGAGATCTTGATGGTGAGCGCGGAGACCGGCCAATGGGATCCCGAGCTGTGCGCCATCGGCGGGGTGGACCCGGCCATGCAGGCCGAGCTGGGGTGGGCGGGCCGGCCTATCGGCCCCATCACAGCGGAGGTCGCGGCGTACACCGGCCTGCCGGCCGATACGCTGGTGGTCGCGGGCGGCGGGGACCAGCCGTGCGCATGCCTGGGCATGGGCATGTTCGAGCCGGGCCGGGTGGCGCTGGCCACCGGCACCGCGTGGGTGATCACCGGCGTGACGAAGGATCGGCGGGTGGAGCAGGCGCCGCCGGCCATGGACCTCAGCTTTCACGCGGCGCCGGGCCGCTGGACCGTCTCCCAGTTCCTGGGCGGCTTCGGCGCAACCGTGGACTGGTGGCTGGCGCAGACCTGGCAGCCTCCCGATCCGGCGCAAGCACAGAGCATCAAGGCGATCTATCCCCATCTGAACGCAGCCCTGGCCGACAGCACCCCGGGCAGCCACGGCCTGCTTTTCACGCCCCTCGGCGGGCCGTCGCAAGTGCCGGGCGCCCCGCCGGGCGGGGTACTGGCCGGGCTGCAATTGGCCCACACGCGCGCGGACATGGCCCGCGCCATCCTGGAGGGGTGCGGCTTCGAGGTGCGCTGGGCGTTGGATCAGCTTGCGGGCAGTGGCCTGCCGACCTCGGAGCTATGGATCGCGGGCGGTGCGTCCGCCAGCCCCGTTTGGCCGCAGATCCTGGCCGACATCGGCGGCGTGCCCATCGTGCTGGCCGACTACGCCAACTGGGCCGCGCTGGGCGGGGCCGCCCTGGCCGGCTGGGGCGCCGGCCTCTTCCCGACGCTGGAGGAAGGGGTTGCGCGCCTGCAGCCCCCCGTGCGCCGCCTGGCTCCGAACGGGGCGCTGGCCGGCCTGTACGCGGAGCGGTACGCAGCCTATCGCCGGCTGGCAGAGGCAATAGCGCAGCTTGAGCTGCCGTGACGCCCAGATGGTGATGGTGCGCGGATCATCTGCCTCGCATTCTAGAACCGAACCACCCGAAGAATGATCATCTTGAGAATTTGTTCTTGACAAAGAGAGCGAGTGGTATTATCATGTAATCGTTTTCAGCAATCGTTTTCAGGCATCCGGAGGCCCTCAGCCCATGAGCAAGATGCCCCTTCTTTTCTATCAGCTCTATCCTCGGCATCCTCAGCCCATTTTGGGCCAGGACGGCATATGGCCTGGAAGACGTCACCTGGGCCCATGATCCTGATCGGCACAGAGTGACTCACCGGCCGTTGTTGCGGTTGGTCTTTCTAGAGCGAGAAAGGAGGTGATGCTATTGCGACGAACCTGAGACAACGAAATCTTCTTATTGGGGTTTGCAGTGCGGACTTGCATGGATCAAGCGGAATCGTGCGCAACTCACTGAAGCTAGGAGGACACATATGAAGAGGCGCGCAAATTGGCTGTCCCTCGCTGCCTCAGTGGTTGTCCTGGCTGCGCTGATCGTGGCCTGTACACAACCACCACCCCCTAAGGAGGCAGCGAAACCCGCAGAGAAGTATGAGATCGCCATCGTCGTGAAGATCGCTGGCATCCCGTGGTTCAACCGGCTGGAGGCGGGCGTGAAGCAGGCGGCGCAAGAGCTAGGTGTAAACGCCTACATGCTCGGCCCCAAGGATGCCGACCCGGCCCAGCAAGTCAAAATTGTGGAGGACCTGATCAGCAAGGGTGTGAATGCCATCGGCGTGGTCCCCAACGACGCCAAGTCCATGGAGCCGGTTTTCGCCAAGGCCAAGGAGAAGGGGATCATCATCCTGACCCACGAGTCCCCTGATCAGGTGGGCAACGACTACGACCTGGAATTGATAGATAACGTGAAATTTGGCCAGCACCATTGGGATAAGCTGGTCGAGTTCATGGGTGACTCTGGCGATTTCGCCGTTTACGTTGGTTCGTTGACTGTCCCCCTGCACAACCTGTGGGCGGACGAGGGCCTGAAGTACGCCAAGGATAAGTACCCCAACCTGAACCTGGTCACCGAGCGGATTCCCTGCGCTGAGGATCAGGAGCTATCGCGGCAGAAGATGCTGGAGCTGATCAAGGCCTACCCCGACCTGAAGGGTCTGGTCGGTTTTGGCAGTCTTGGCCCGCCAGGTGCCGCTCAGGCGTTGCAGGAGAAGGGCTTGTGCGATAAGATCGCTGTCGTGGGCACAGTGATCCCCAGCCACGCTGCCCCCTATCTCAAGAACGGCTGTCTGGACTGGGGTATCCTGTGGGATCCCAAGGACGCCGGATATGGCATGGTTTGGCTGGCCAAGTACCTGCTGGACGGAAACAAAGTTACATCCGGCCTGGAGATCCCTGGCATCGGCAAGGCCACTCTTGATAAGAACGTCCTGAAGTTTGACGCCATGATTGACATTACCAAAGATAATGTCGATAGTCTAGGCTTCTAACGCCTCAGGAGAGCCGGGGCCTCTTTGCGCAGGCAAGGAGGCCCCTATTTTCGTCACGCCTGGCTATAGTCCGTGGTCGCCCTGGCCCCTCAAGACCTCTCGGGTCTAGTTTCAATCAGGTTGATCGCATGACAGATGTGTTTCTTTACATGAAGAACGTCAGCAAGCGGTATGTCGGGGTGCAAGCCCTCGACTCCGTGGATTTTGAGATCAAAAAGGGTGAGATTCATTGCCTCGCCGGGGAGAACGGCTCAGGGAAATCCACGCTCATCAAAATCATCTCCGGTGCCGTGCAGCCAGATCCTGGCGCCTGTATCGAAATTGATGGACAACCTCTCCATGACTATCAGGCCATTGATGCCATTCATAAAGGTATCGAAGTCATCTATCAGGATCTGTCCCTTTTCCCTAACCTGACGGTAGCGGAAAACATCGCTCTGGCTGAGATCATTGCAGAGGGACACAAGGTCATCCGGTGGGACAAGGTTCACCGGATTGCCAGGAGCGCCATGAGGCGTATCGGGGTCAACATCCCGCCGGATGAGCTGGTGGGTGATATCTCCATTGCAGATCAGCAACTGGTGGCAATTTGCCGGGCCCTAACTCGTGATGTCCGCCTGGTCATCATGGATGAGCCCACTGCAGCGCTGACCAGGAAAGAGGTGGAGGCGCTTTTTGCTGTAGTCAAGGACTTGCAGGCCAAAGGGATCGCCACTCTGTTCGTCAGTCACAAGCTAGACGAGGTCTTCCAAATTGCCGAGAGGGTTACCGTGCTGCGCGACGGCCGGCTGGTGGGCACTTTTCCGAGTCGGGAGCTGGATGACGAGAAGCTCACTATGCTCATGACCGGTAAACGCGTCGAACACGCAATACCGCTCCCGGCCGTGCAGAGGGACACAGTGATTTTAGAGGTCAGGCACCTTTCCAAGCGGGGGAATTTCCGAGACATCAGTTTCAAGCTACACCGGGGCGAGATCCTGGGGATCACAGGCCTCCTGGGTTCGGGGCGCACTGAGTTGGCCCTGGCCCTCTTCGGTGCAAGCCCGGCCGACTCCGGCGAAATCCTGGTGGAGGGCCGACGAGTCAGCATCAGGTCCATTCAAGATGCTATGCGATTGGGTATTGGGTATGTGCCGGAGAACCGCTTGGTGCAGGGACTGATCATGCAGCAGTCGGTGGGCAGGAACGTAGTCGTCACCATCCTCCGGCGGCTGCTCAACCGGCTGGGGCTGATTGATGCTGACGAAATGAATGCCAGTATCCGCAAATGGGTTGAGGAACTCTCCATCCGGGTGCCTTCCGTAGACTCGCCGGTCCAGACCCTCTCGGGCGGCAATCAGCAGCGCGTGGTTTTGGCTAAGTGGCTTGCTACTCAACCTAATATTCTGATCCTGGACGGGCCGACCATTGGCATTGACGTGGCCGCTAAGAGTGCAATTCACGACATCATCCGGGAGCTGGCAGCACGAGGGATCGCTATCCTGATGATCTCGGATGAGGTCCCAGAGGTCTTGAACAACTGCCATCGGATCATCGTGATGCACAAGGGACGGTTTGTTGCGGAGTTTGATCCGGCGCAGAGCACGGAAGACGAGATTCAGCAATGCATCAACATGGCCGGATAGAGGAGAGGGGATCGAGGGCATGAAGAAACTGTTGGCCAGCCATGAACTGTATATCTTCCTGGTGATCGTGATTTTCTCCATCATTATCACTACGTTTAACCCCAGCTTCGCTACGCTGGAGAACCTGTTCGACCTGCTCAAGAGTTATTCCTTGCTGGGGATTTTCGCGGTGGGGGTGCTTTTTGTGCTCATCTCCGGTGGCATTGATATCTCCTTCACCGCTGTGGCCACCGTGGCGGCCTACACCATGACCGTGATCAGCGTTCGTTACGGCGGCAACATGCTCACCGCCCTGCTGATCGCCAGCCTGGTGGGCATTGCGTTGGGCTTGCTCAATGCGTCCATTATTTACTTTTTCAACATCCCCAGCATCATCACTACTATCGCTACCCTCAACATCTACTATGGTATTCTGACGGTGCTTTCGGGTGGGAAGTGGATCTACTCCTTGCCCACCTGGTTTCGCGAATTCGCCCAGATCCGGGTGTTCACCTTGACCAATTCCGAAGGCATCCCTTATGGGCTATCCATCATCACCGTGATCTGGTTTGTCATCATCCTTCTGGCCTGGTTGATCCTGCGTTACACTATGCTGGGCCGGGGCCTGTATGCGATGGGAGGCAACCTGGCCTCCGCCCAGAGAGCGGGGTTCAACATATTCTTTCTCCAGATGTTTGTCTACGCCTTCATGGGGTTGATGGCCGGCATTGCGGGGCTGGTGCAGGTGCTGTTGGTACAAACCATGGCTCCCAATTCGCTGGTCGGGAAGGAGTTGGACGTCCTGGCCGCGGTAGTCCTGGGTGGCGCCAGCTTGTTTGGCGGCGTAGGCACGATTCCGGGCACCCTGCTGGGGGTCGCTCTGATCGCCATCATGAGCAACGGCCTGACCATGATGCGGGTTCCGTCGTTTTGGTACAACGTCTTCATTGGGCTGATCATTATCGTCAGCGTGAGCACCAGCGCCTACCGGCGCAGAAAGCGAGAACGCAGGGCCATCGTGGTGGAGGTCGAGTGACTCTGGAGGTTGAACGTTGTCTGGCAAACACTCACAAACCATCATCCTGAGCCTGGTCATGGTAGCTGCCTTCCTGCTGATGTCAGCTCTGAACGGCAGCAGTTTCTTCCAGATCGGCAATTTCCAGTCCATGGCCTTTCAACTGCCGGAATTGGGCATGTTGTCCCTGGCCATGATGATTACCATGCTCACGGCCGGGATCAACCTGTCTATCATCGCCACGGCCAACCTGACCGGCATTGTGACTGCCCTAATCCTGACCCGCTACGTCACGCCCGAAACCGGCGGTCTTGAATCGGCTGCTGTTATCGTGTTGGCCATCGGCGCAGGGTTGCTGGTCGCTGTCGTTGTCGGTTTGTTGAACGGCTTCCTCATCGCCAAGGTGGAAGTCTCCCCTATCCTGGCCACCTTGGGGACGATGATCTTGTTGAAAGGGTTGGCCATCGTCCTGACCCGGGGATACGTCATTTCAGGCTTGCCGACGCCGGTGCGCTTCATCGGCAACGGCCTGGTCATGGGCATTCCCATGCCTATGATCATCTTCGCCCTGTGCGCTGGCTTCATGGCCCTGCTGTTGAACCACACCCCGCTAGGGGTCAACATCTACATGATCGGCTCCAACCCGGTGGCCTGCCGCTTCGCTGGCGTCAACAACGTGGGAGTCCTGATCAAGACCTACATGATCTCCGGGCTGTACGCCGGCATCGCTGCCATCATCATGATCTCGCGCTTCAATTCGGCCAAGGCTGACTATGGCGAATCTTATCTGCTGATGACGGTGCTGGCCTCGGTGCTCGGTGGGACCAGCGCTGCGGGCGGTTTCGGGAGGGTGTCGGGCCTGGTTATCGCCCTCGTCATCCTGCAGATTATCTCCAGCGGCCTCAATCTGTTGGGGATCAGCGCTTTCCTCACCATCGCCCTCTGGGGCATTGTTCTCATCCTGGTCATGGCCGTGAACCACCTAGCGGCGCGCTATCAGGAACGAAGGCAAATCACATGAGTCACCGATGACCAAACGCCGGCTCCGACGCATCTTCCGACCCGATGGTCGCACGCTGATCGTGGCGTGTGATCACGGCATGATCTCCGGCCCCGCCCGCGGCATCGAGCGGATGGGCGACACCTTGAGGCAGGTCATCGCCGGAGGTGTGGACGCAGTGATGGCCTCCTACGGCACCGCGACTCGCTTCGAGGAGCTGCTGGCCGACGTGGGCCTGGTGCTGCGCATTGACGGCGCGGGCACCGTGCTGGGGGCGATGGACGGGCCGGGCGCGCAGTTCTACACCGTCGAGGACGCCCTGCGCCTGGGCGCCGACGCGCTGTGCGTCACCGCGTTCCCCGGCTCGCGGCACGAGGAGGCGACGTTAGAGGTGCTGGCACGGGTCATCCGCCAGGCGCACGCCTGGGGCCTGCCCGTGATGGCCGAGATGGTGCCCGGCGGCTTCGACAGCGGCCCGGAGTTCCGCACGTTGAAAAGCGTTAGCGTGGCCGCGCGCGTGGCGGCCGAGCTGGGCGCCGATTGGGTCAAGACCTCCTATGTGCCCGGCTTCGAGCAGGTCGTCGCGACCTGCTACGTGCCCGTGGTCGTGCTCGGTGGGCCGGGACATGACGAGCCGCGCGTCACGCTGGAGATGGTGCGGGCAGCCATGGACGCGGGCGCTGCGGGCGCGACCGTCGGCCGCAACATCTGGCAGGCTGCGAACCCGACGGGTATGGCGGCCGCGTTGCGCGCCATCATCCACGAGGATGCCACGGTGGAGGATGCTTTGAATTTATGCCCCACGACGTTTCAGCCGTGCTGCTCCGGCCCATCCGCGCGCTGATCTGCGATCTGGACGGCACGCTGGTGGCCGGCAATCGGCCGCAGCCGGGCCTGCTCCCCTTCCTGGACTTCCTGCGTCGCCGCGGGATCGCGCTGGCCGTGGTCACCAACAACACGGTGCGGACGCCCGCGCAGTACAGCCGCAAGTTGGCCGAGTTGGGCGCCGACGTGCCTCCCGGCCAGATCCTCACCGCTTCGGTTGCCACCGCTGAGTACCTGCGAAGGGAGCTCCCGGCCGCTGCGCCCGTCTTTGTGGTCGGCGAGATCGGGTTGAAGGCTGCGCTGGTCGAAGCCGGTTTCGTCCTGGTAGAGGACAGCGCGCCGCCGGCCGCGGCCGTGGTGGTCGGCGGCGACCGGCGCATCACCCATGACAAGCTGAAGCACGCCATCCGCCACGTGCGGCGCGGCGCTCGCTTCATCGGCACCAACCCCGACCTGCTGGTTCCTGTGGAAGACGGGATGGCGCCCGAGGCCGGGGTGCTGTTGGCCGCCATCGCCGCCGGGGCCGGGGTCGGGCCGACCATCATCGGCAAACCCGAACGGCCCCTGTTCGACCTGGCGATGGCGCGCATGGGCAGCACCCCTGCAACCACCGCCGTCCTGGGCGACCGGCTGGACACCGATGTCCTGGGCGGGCAACGCCTGGGGCTGACCACCATCCTGGTGACCACCGGCGTGGACGACAGGGAGGCCGTTCGGGCCAAGGGCATCACGCCCCATCTGGCGGTGGATGGGTTGGCAGCGCTGGTGCAGCTCTGGGAATCAGCCGTTTAGGGTTCGTAGCAGCAGCGGAACCCGGTGTCGTCGCTGCGGTGCATGGGTGCTGCCCAACTGCGATAGGCGCAACGGGCTTCGTGTCGGTCGCTGCGCCATGAACCGCCCCGCAGGGTTTGCTTTCCCCAATACGCCTCGAACCGCTCGGGATTGGCAATTGCTCCCGCATCGCGTTGCCGTGGGAGCACGGTCTCGGGATTGAGGTTGTTGACCAGGGCCTCGCGACCATCTTCGGGGTCATAGGGGTAGGGCCCGAAGAGGGAAGAGCACCACTCCTGCACGTTGCCCGCCATGTCGGCGACGCCATAGGGGCTGTCTCCCTGGGGCGAAAAGCGAGACACCGGGGTAGTGCCTTTGCTTCTGGCCTCGCGGTTGTTGCACAACTGCGGCTGCCATTGGTTTCCCCAGGGGTAAAGCCGGCCGTCTGTGCCTCGTGCTGCTTTCTCCCACTCCGGCTCGGTCGGCAACCGCACCGGCAGGCCGGTCATTTCGCGCGCCCACCGGCAAAACGCCAGCGCGTCTTGGTACGTCACCCCGGTCACCGGATGATCGGCGTGATCAGCGGGGTAGGCGCCGTTGCGCCAGGTGAGAGGGAAACGATGGCCGGTGGCCTGCACGAATTGCAGATACTGTGCGTTGGTCACCGGATAGCGCATCATATAGAAATCGCTGACTTGAAGCACGTGTTGCGGCAACTCGTCGGCTCCTGCGCTGCGGTAGGCCGCCGGATCGGTCCCCATCCGAAATTCCCCGGCGGGGATAAGCACGAAATCGAGATTCAACTGTGCACTCATGACACGGATCAACCTTCCAGAAGATGATGTTGCATGACATAACGCACGAGATCAGCGCTGTTACGCACGCCCAGTTTGCTCATGATGTTGGTGCGGTGCACCGAGGCGGTCTTCGGGCTGATCACCAGAACCTGAGCGATCTCTTTGTTGCTCAGCCCCTGCACCACCAGGCGCAGCACCTGTAACTCACGCTCTGTGAGCCGGGACGCCGGTTCGGCAGGGTCTGCGCCGGGTTGCAGCGTCTGCACCAGCTTCTGCGCTACCTCCGGTTCGACGAAAGCCCCTTGGGTGTAGACCTGGCGGATGGCGTTAACGACCTCGCGGCCGCCGGAACGCTTCAAGACGTAGCCGACTGCGCCCGCCTGCAACGCAGGCGCGATATACTCACGGTTGTCGTGCTGGGTCAGGATCAGCACTTTGATCTCGGGCCGTAGCTGCCGCAACCGGCGGGTGGCCTCCAGACCATCCATGCCGGGCATGGCGAGGTCCATCAGCACCACATCGGGCGCCAACGCCAGGGCCTGGTCAATTGCTTCCTGGCCGTTGCTGGCCTCACCCACCACCACGAAGTCGGGCTGGCGCTCCAGCAGGGAACGGATGCCGTCCCGCAGAATCGCGTGGTCGTCGGCGACCAGAACCCGGATCGGTTGAGACAGGGAATCGGCTTCAGGCATGGGCGAGACTCCGGGCAGAGGCCAGGGCCGGACGTTCAGGGCCGGTGGATGGGCCCTTGAGGGGCACCTGGATGCGGATGCGCGTGCCGTAACCCGGCGCGGTATCAATGTCCAGCTGGCCGCCCACAAGCTGGATGCGTTCCTGCATACCGATGAGGCCGAGCCCGCGACCGCTCTCAGAGGCAACCGAGACCTCCACAAGATCGAACCCGATCCCGTCATCCTCGATCATCATGGTCATCGCGTTGTCGCTCAAGGAGAAGGTGAGGTGGACATTACGGGCCATGGCATGGCGGGCGATGTTGTTGATGGCTTCCTGCACGACGCGGAAAACCGCCGTCTCGGTCTCGGGAGGAAGGCGGCATGGCTCGTCTGCCGATCCGCTGCGTTGACATTCCTCTTTGATGATCACGCGCACGCCCGCGGCCTCCAGCCTGGCCTGGGCAAACCAGCGCAGCGCCGGCACCAGCCCCAGGTGGTCCAGCATCGTCGGACGCAGGTCGAAGATGAGCTTGTGGACGCCGACCAATGTCTGTTGCGCCACCCGTCGGATGTTGTCCAGCAGCCGTTGGGTCTCGGGGCGCTGGTCGAGCTCAGTTGCTTCTTCGGCCGCGTAGATCAGCGCAGCCAGGTTCTGGCTCACCTCATCGTGCAGTTCGCGGGCAATGCGTTTGCGTTCCTCTTCTTGCGCAGAGATCACCTTGCGCAGGAGCTCCCCGCGGACGTGCTCCTTGTGTTGCAGCTCTGCGTAGAGGCGGGCGTTCTCCACTGCCACCGCAATCTGGTTCCCGATGGCGGTCAGCAGCTCTTGTTCGTGGGGGTCGAACTCACGCGGCTGACGGGTGCCCACGCACATGCTGCCCAGCGAGCTGCCGTGAGCCACCAGGGGCACATGTACCAGCGTGCTGACCTGCTCTTCGCGGATCGCTTCGGTGCGCCGGCTGCGATAGCGCTGTACCTCCGGCACCACAATCAGGCGCTGGTGTTCGACGACCCCGCCGCAGGAGCCGTCCATCATGCCGAATTGCGCAATAATGCGCGCTGCGGCCTCGGAAAGGCCGCGATGGGCCAGCAGCTCCAGGCTGCCCACGATCTCGTCTCGCAGGAAAATTGCGCCCACGTCCACCGAGGCCAAGCGCAGCACCTCCTCCAGGGCGCGATTCAGGATCTCGGCCAGGTCCAGGGACTGATTCACGGTGCGCGCTATGGAGTTGAGCACCGACAGGTGTTCGTTGCGGCGCACCAGGGTCTCGGCCAGCTCTCGTTCGGCTGTGACGTCTCGCATCGCCTCAATGACCGCAATAATGCGTCCGCCGGTGTCCTTCAGCGGCGAGGCCACCACGTCCACAAAGCGAATCTTTTTCGAGCCGGGCACCTGGTGCGTGTGCATGACTTTCACCGCTTCGCCGGTGGCGAGCACGGCCGGCAGAGGGCATTCGCACCCGCTGGCGCCTGCCAGCGTAACGCAGCGGAAAACATCATGGCAGTTGCGGCCTCGAATGTCTTCCGCGTCCAGGCCGGCCCAGGCACACGCAGCTCTGTTGGCCTGTTGCACCCGGCATTCCAGGTCCACCACGATCACCGCGTCGCTCAGCGCGTCGATGACCGCCTGCGGATCATGGGTGGGGGGCCTGTGGTGGATGATCACCGGCGACAAAGGGATCGGTTGAGTTGCGTTCATTTGCGTTTGTCCGTGTTGGTTGTTGACGGATACGGCCGGCCGGGCCACTCGCAGAAGCGGGCACGGCCACAGTGTTTGCAGATACCGCCCTCGGCTTCCAACTGCTTGTGGACTCCCTCGAACTCCCCCATCAGCTCATACCACAAGTAGGTGCGGCCGATGGTCACCCGCAACGGGGTGTTCGGCAGGTTGAACGCCTGTCGCGCTTTGGACGAGTCGAAATAGAACATCTTGGATTCCAGCCGCAGGCGAGCGCCGGTGAGCGGTACAGGGCCGGAGGTCTGCGGCTGGAGCATGTCGGTCAGTCCGGCTGTGAGCCCCACCAGCCAGCGCGGCATGACCTTTAGCTTCATGCCGCAGCCTACCACATCCGCGATGGTTTGGTAAAGTTGGAGGAGGGTCATGTTTTCGCCGCCGATGATGTAGCGCTCGCCCACCCGGCCTTTGAGCGCTGCTTCGATGTGGCCCTGGGCTGCATCGCAGATGGGAACCACGTTCTCACCGCCCGGCGGGATGAAGGGGGGCGCACAATGTTTGACGACCTCGACGACGATGCCGCTGGAGACCTTGCGGATATCGCGCGGCCCGATAACGCGCGTCGGGTTGATGATGATGGCCGGCAGCCCCTTCTTGATGTACTCAAACACCACCTGTTCGGCCAGGTACTTGCTGTGGCCGTATACGAATTGCTCGGGTTTGACGTTGAAGGTGAAGCTCTCGTCCACCATCTTGTTGGGGTGGATGCCCATCGCAGCAGTTGAGCTGGTGTGGATCACGCGCTCCACACGGGCTCGATACGCGGCCTCCATGACATTGCGCGTGCCCTCCACGTTGACCTGGTACATCCGGTCCACCCCTTGCCGCCAGTAATCCACCACGCCCGCTGCGTGAAAGACCACGTCAATTCCTTTCATGGCCGGCGGCAGAGATTCGGGGATCAACACATCCCCGGGCACGAACTCGAAGGGTCCCTCCTCCAGCAAGACTCTCGAGGCCCCTGGCCGTTCCAGGATGCGCACCTCCCATCCGCGCTCGATGAGGCGGAGGGCGATATTGGAGCCGATGAAGCCGGTACCACCGGTAACCAGTGCGCGTGGCATAATCTCCGATCCAACCTCTCTCTACCGGACGCCGGGGCTTGCCCCAGTGCCGCAGCAAGCTGCGGCGTCCGTCTGCACGATTGGACGCCGGGGCTTGCCCCGGTGCCGCAGCAAGCTGCGGCGTCCAGGTAAAGGGTCACGCAGCTTGCTGCGACGTTCGCCACTTGATGAGCGCGTTCACCAATCCTTCAACCGTCGGCATATCCGACACGATATCCGCCTGCAGGCCCAGCTCGCGAGCTGCGGCTGCGGTCGTGGGGCCGATACAGGCAACGGCTACCCCGTGCAGCGCCTCGACCAGGGAGCGATTCAGCAGGGCTGCCAACCCGCTCAGCGCGGAGGGGCTGAAGAAAACTGCCACATCTATCTCCCCCGCATCCACTGCAGCCAGGCCGGCAGGGTTGGGTGCCGCCGGTTTCAGTGTGTAGGCAACGATCTCCGTGATCTGTGCCCCGCGAGCGGCCAGCGCCTCGGGCAGGTCGCGCAGCGCCCGGTCGGAGCGCGGCAACAAGATGTGTTGCCCGGCCACATCCGGCAGCGCAGCGGCCAGGTCCCGGCCGGTGGCGTGCTCGGGCGTCAGGTCGGCGGTCAGGCCGTAGCGGCGCAGCGCAGCGGCCGTAGCCGGCCCCACGGCGGCCAACCGCACACCGGCAAGGACGCGCAGGTCGTAACGTGGCGTCTTGTCCTCGGTCGCGCCCGTGGCCAGCAGCCGATCCATGAACGCCGTCACGGCGTTGGCGCTGGTGAAAAGGATCCAGTGATAAGCCGGCATCCCCGGCGGCGCGACCGCCAATGCCCGGAGCGCAGCATCGAGGGGGGCGGGATCGTCGGCCGGTGCAATACACGTCACCGGCAGCGGGATCACTGTTGCGCCAGCAGCGGTCAGCCGGGCCGTCAGTTCGGCCGCCTCGTGGGCCGGCCGGGTGTTCAGCACCCGCAACCCCAACAGCGGCCGGCGGTCGGGCCGGTCGAACCAGCGCAGCCGCTCCCGCAGTCGCACCACCTCGCCCACGATGAGGGCAGCGGGCGGCCTGATGTCGGCCTCGGCGGCCCGTTCGGCGATGTCGCGCAGGGTGCCGGTCACCGTACGCTGTTGCGGCCAGGTGCCGCGTGCCACCACTGCGGCGGGCGTGTCAGGGGATTTACCGGCCGCAATCAGGTTGTCCGCGATGGCCGGCAGGTTGCCCACCCCCATCAGGAATACCACGGTGTCCGCTCCCACCGCTGCGCCCCAATCGCAGGCCAGCTCATCGGCTCCCTCCCTGCGATGTCCGGTGAGCACGACGAAGCTGCATGCCACATCGCGGTAGGTCACCGGGATCCCCGCGTAGGCTGCGGCCGCGATCGCGCTGGTCACGCCCGGCACGATTTCAAAGGGGATGCCGGCTGCGGCCAGCGCCTCTGCCTCTTCACCCCCGCGGCCGAACACGAAAGGGTCGCCGCCTTTCAGCCGCACCACGGTCTTGCCTTGCTGCGCCTGGGCGACCAGGATCGCGTTGATCTGCTCCTGGGGGACGGGGTGACGGCCGGGCTGCTTGCCCACGTCAATGCGCTCAGCATGCGGCGCTTCATCCAGCAGAGCCGTGGGGATCAGGCGATCGTAGACCACTACATCGGCCATGCGCAGGCATTCCAGCCCGCGCACGGTGATCAGCCCCGGGTCGCCCGGCCCCGCGCCGATCAGATAGACGATGCCGGGGGGACGGCTGAAGCCGTCACTACGAAGGAGGGGCTCTTCTGGAGTCGAGGCTTTAGCCGGTTTCTCTGGGTTGTGAGCGTGATCAGCTAACCCTAAAGGGGGCTGGCGCACAACCTCGATTCCGGATTCGGACGCTTCCAACAACGCCTCGGCATACGCCCGCGCCGCAGCCATACCCTGTCTCTTCAACACGACCAGTAAATCCGAATCCACCAGCCGCAGCGCGGCGTCCAGCCGTGGCCGGCCGGCGGGGAAACGGGCCAACAACGTCGGCCGCAGCTCGGCCAGCAATGCGGCCAGGTCGCCGTACTCCGGGCCAACCCACTGGGCCAGGCGTTCGCGCAGGCGGCGGGCCAGCGCGGGGCTCGATCCGCCGGTGGAGACCGCTATGGTCACCTCACCGCGGCGCACCACGGCCGGGACGATGAAGTTGCTGTGCTCCGGGTCGTCCACCACGTTGACCAGGCAGCCGCGGCGTTGCGCCTCCGCGAAGACGGCATGGTTGACCGCCGCATCGTCGGTAGCTGCGATGGCCAGCCAGGCATCAGCCAGGTCGCCGTCCTGATAGGGGCGTTGGATGACCGCGATCTTGCCGGCTGCATGCAGCGCAGCCAGCTCGTCCGCCAGCGCTGGGCTGACCACCGTGACCTGCGCACCTGCAGCCAACAGCCCTTCGACCTTGCGCAGGGCCACCGTCCCACCGCCCACAACGATTGCCCTGCGGCCTGCCAGGCCGATCAGATTGACCGGGTACGTTTGCATGCCGGGATTCTAGCATCGAAAGTCGTGGGCCGTCAATGATATTAACCATTTTTCGGCTGTCCGATGTGTGGTAGAATATTGGCCGTTCTATGGTTGGACGCCGGGGCTTGCCCCGGTGCCGCAGCAGGGCCGCAGCAAGCTGCGGCGTCCAGATGAGGAGTGTTGTTTGACTCAAGTCATCATCGGCACCCGCGCCAGCGGGCTGGCGCGGCGACAGACAGAGTTGGTGGCCGGGCTGTTACGGGAAGTCTGGCCGGGCCTGGAAGTGGCCATCCGCGAGTTCACCACTGCCGGTGATCGCGACACATCGCACCCTTTGCCGGAAATCGGCGGCAAAGGGTTGTTTACGGCCGAGCTGTCTGCTGCGCTGCGGGAAGGCGCAATTGACATGGCAGTGCACAGCCTGAAGGACCTGCCCATTGATGCGCCTTCGTGCGGCGAGGGCGAACCGCCGTTGTGCATTGCGGCAGTGCTCCCGCGCGAGGATGCGCGCGATGCGTTGATCTCGCGCCACGGGCTGGTGTTGTCACATCTGCCTCCGCGGCCGCGCATCGGCACCAGCAGCCCGCGACGCGGCGCCCAGCTCCTCGCAGCCCGGCCCGATGCGCGGATCATCCCCCTGCGCGGCAACCTGGACACGCGGCTGCGCAAGGGGATGTCGGAGGACTACGACGCAATTGTCGTGGCCGTGGCAGGCCTGGCGCGCATGGGCCTGGCCGACCGCATCACCCAGATCCTGTCCTTCGATGTCATGTTGCCCGCGCCGGGCCAGGGCGCGCTGGCGGTGCAATGTCGCGCCGACGACCGGCTGGCGCGTGACCTGTTGGCCCCGATCCATGACCCGGCTACCTGGGCCGCGACCACAGCAGAGCGCGCCTTCCTGGCCGCCCTGGGCGGGGGTTGCTGCGCGCCTGTTGCGGCTTACGGTGAATGCGATCCCGACGGGTTGACCTTGCGCCTGCGGGGCTTGATCGCCAGCCCCGATGGTGCGCAGGTCGTCCGGGTGACAGGGGAGGGCTCGGCGCTGGCGCCGGAAGCGCTGGGCGAACGACTGGCAGCTCAGGCGCTGGCCTCAGGCGCTACGGCGCTGGTAGAGGGTTGCCGGTAGACGCTATAGATGTTCAGATAATCCTCTGGAGTCGAGGCTTTAGCCGGTTGGCCTCATAGCCCAGAAAAACCGGCTGAAGCCTCGATTCCGGTATTCAGGATGTGAAGTTCGATCTCGGAGTTGATTCATGCCCTTTCCAACCACTCGTTTGCGACGCCTGCGCGTCACGCCGGGGCTGCGGCGCATGGTGCGCGAGACGGTGTTGACGCCGGATCGTTTCATCTATCCGTTGTTCATCGTGCATGGAGAGGGGATCCGCCGGCCTATCGCTTCGATGCCCGGCATCTGCCAGCTTTCGGTGGATCAGGCGGTCGTCGAGGCAGAGCAGGCCGTGAGCCTGGGGATCCCTGCTGTCCTGCTCTTCGGCGTGCCTGCGGTCAAAGACGCCGTGGGCAGCGAGAACTTCTCCGATGACGGCATCGTCCAGCAGGCGATACGCGCGCTGAAGGCCACGCATCCTGATCTGGTGGTCATTGCCGATCTGTGCCTGTGCGAATACACCGACCACGGCCACTGCGGGATCATCCGAGAAGGGCGGGTGGATAACGATGCCACGCTGGAAATCCTGGGTCGCGCGGCCGTCACTTATGCCCGGGCCGGCGCCGACCTGGTCGCGCCCTCCGGCATGATGGACGGCATGGTGGCGGCGATCCGGGCCGCGCTGGACGGGGCGGGTTTTATCGAGACCGGCATCCTCAGTTACGCGGTCAAGTATGCCAGTGCGTTTTACGGCCCGTTCCGGGAAGCGGCTCAGGGCGCGCCCAAGTTCGGCGACCGCAAGACGCACCAGATGGACCCGGCCAACGCGCGCGAGGCTCTGCGCGAGCTGGCGCTGGATATCGAAGAGGGGGCTGACATCGTGATGGTGAAGCCCGCGCTGGCCTACCTGGACATCGTGCGCCGTGTGCGAGAGGCATGCGAGCTGCCGGTGGCGGCCTACAACGTCAGCGGCGAGTATGCCATGCTCAAGGCCGCGGCAGCCAATGGCTGGGTTGACGAACACGCTGCGGTGCTGGAGCTGTTGACCGGCATCGCCCGCGCCGGCGCGGACTTGATCGTCACGTACCACGCGCTGGACGCGGCGCGGTGGATTTGAGGGATACTGCATACTGCATACTGCATACTGCGTACTGCATGAACGAGGAGGGAGAGATGAGATTTGAGGCGTGGGCGGTTGGTGTCCCGCAGGAGATCACGCGGGATTCACTCTGGAATATGAAGGTGTATCGCCTGTCCTTGTTTTTGGCGGATTTGGCATGGGAGGACGTGACGAAGTTAGCGGCCGATACGCGAGCGGTCAAGGTGGCGGATCAGTTATATCGGGCCGTCGGTTCGATCGGGGCGAATCTCGCCGAGGGATATGGTCGCCATTCCGGTAAAGAGCGCGCTCACTTTTATGAGTATTCGCTTGGCTCTGCTCGCGAAAGCCGGCACTGGTACTACATGGCCCGCCATATCCTTGATCCCGAGGTATTCAACCAACGTTTGTAGTATGCAGTATGTAGTATGCAGTATGTGGTATGCAGTATGCAGTACCAACCTTCGAGGCAACTCATGAACACAGCTCACTCCCAACAACTCTTCTCCACCGCCCAAACCCTCATCCCCGGCGGCGTTAACTCGCCGGTGCGGGCGTTTCGGGCGGTAGGCGGGCAACCGCTGTTCATCGAACGGGGGGCCGGGCCGTATCTGTTCGATGCGGACGGCAACCGCTACATTGACTATGTGCTGAGCTGGGGCCCGTTGATCCTGGGACACGCGCACCCGAAAGTGGTGGCTGCGCTGAAGGATGCGCTGGACCGGGGTACCAGTTACGGCGCACCCACCGCGCTGGAGGTGGAGCTGGCCGCTCGCGTCGTTGAGCTGGTCCCCTCGGCCGAGATGGTGCGCTTCGTCAACTCGGGCACCGAGGCAACCATGAGCGCGCTGCGCCTGGCGCGCGCGGCTACCGGCCGGGACAAGATCATCAAGTTCGAGGGCTGCTATCACGGCCATGCAGACATGCTCCTGGTGCAGGCCGGCAGCGGGGTGGCGACCCTGGGCCTGCCCGACAGCCCCGGTGTCCCGCGCGGGGCCGCGCAGGACACGCTGGTGGCGCCGTACAACGACCTCCCGGCCGTCGCTGCGCTGTTCGATGCCAACCCCGGCCAGGTAGCCGCGGTTATCGTCGAGCCGGTGGCGGGCAACATGGGGGTCGTCCTGCCCGAGGATGGCTTTCTGGCCGGTTTGCGCGACCTGTGCACGCGGCACGGCGCGCTGTTGATTTTCGACGAGGTGATGACCGGCTTTCGGGTGGCCCTGGGCGGCGCGCAAGCGAAGTACGGCGTGATGCCCGACCTGACCTGTTTGGGCAAGGTGATCGGCGGTGGGCTGCCGGTGGGCGCGTACGCGGGGTCGAAGGCGTTGATGACCCATGTGGCGCCTGCCGGGCCGATGTATCAGGCCGGCACCCTCAGCGGCAACCCGCTGGCCATGACGGCCGGTATCGCGACCCTGGACGCGCTGACCAGGCCGGGGGTGTTCGAGGGCCTGGTGGCAGCGACCGACCGCCTGTGCGCAGGGCTGGCGGAAGCGGCGGCCGCGGCCGGCGTCCCGACACAGCACACGCAGGCCGGCACCATGTTCTGTACCTTCTTCACCGATGCGCCGGTGCGGGACTGGACCACGGTAAAGCGGTCGGACACGGCCCGCTACGCGCGTTTCTTCCGGGCTATGCTGGCGCAGGGGGTGTACCTGGCGCCGTCGCAGTTCGAGGCGGGGTTCATGTCAACCGCGCACGACGAGGCGGTGATAGATGCGACCCTGGCCGCGGCGCGCGTGGCGTTTGCGGAGGTCGCCGGGCGACTGTGAGGCGGGCGACCGGAAGTCGCAGCTACCGTTGCGAAGTCGGCCTGCGCCGACTTGCCCTGAGCCTGCGCAGGCAGGCTTTGCGCTGGTTGCCGCGGTTTCAACCGTCGGGACCCCGACGGACGACTGAAGTCGTCACTACCAGGGTCACGACTGAAGTCGTCACTACCAAGGTCGCAGCTACCGTTGCGAAGTCGGCCTGCGCCGACTGCCCTGAGCCTGCGCAGGCAGGCTTTGCGCTGGTTGCCGCGGTTTCAACCGCCGGGACCCCGACGGACGACTGAAGTCGTCACTACCAGGGTCACGACTGAAGTCGTCACTACCAGGGTCACAGCTCATTCGGAGTGATGTAATATGGCAAAGAGACGTTCTCCACAACGGAAGCGGAGCACCCAGGCCGCGCCGCAGATGGCGCGCTGGCAGCAGTTGCTCTTGTTGGCCACCGCCGTCCCGATGCTGGGTGGGCTCTTCTTGTTCGTGGCATCGTGGTTTGATCTGGTATTGTTCGGCACGGCAGAGAGCCAGACCATCTCCGGCGCGATCCTGGCGCTGATCGGCTTTGCGGCCGCCAACGCTATTCAGAAGCTGTGGCGGTTGGCCGTGGGCTGGCTGCTGGTCGCCGTTGGGGTATGGATGGCCACTTTTCTGACGGTTCCTCCCCTGATGTGGACGGGGGTCATCGTCGGTGCGGTGGGGCTGGCCCTGGTGTTGTGGGCTTTTGTCCAGCGCTATCGGCAGGTGCGGCAGGCCCGGTAGAGGCCGTTTCTGCGCAGCAAGCCCGGACCTGTGGGGTGCCATCAGCCACGGGCAAGCCACGAGTTCCGTTTTCGGCGGCCGCATCGCCGCTACGCCAATAACGCACTGCGTGCCAACTGCGCGACAGGAATTGCTCTGAGCTCCCCGCCATCATAAAGCGTGACGGAGCTGTCGTCCTCCAGGAGCGCGGGTTGCGCGGCCAGAACATCACGTCGTCCCAGTCTGCCCAGGCACCAGACCGCCAGGCCGCGCACCTGTGGGTCGGGGTCGTCCAGGCACGGCTCGGCCCAGGGCAGCGCGGCGGCCATCGTCTCCGGTGCGACCTCGGCCACTCGCCCCACGGCCCAAAGCCAGCCGGCCCGAAACCGGGCAGCGTCCTCGGGTTCCATGTCCGCCAGCGTAGCCAGGATCGGCATGAACTCCGGGAATTGTGCCGGTCGGTTGCGCAGGACCTCGCCGATCAGCTCCGGCGCGTGCCAGCCGATGCCGCCTGACTCGTCGTTGAGCAGCCACAGCAGCCGGCGCAAATGCCCGCGCACGAACTCCGGATCGTGCGCTGCGGTACGCGCCGCTGCCAGACCGAACGCCTCGATCGAGCGCCAGGCCAGCAGCGGGTCCGGCTCATAGGTCAGCGCCACGAGATAACTCAGCACCCTGCGCTGCTGTTGTGCCAGGGCAGCGACGGCAGCCAGGTCATAACTGGCCAGGTAGCCGCGAAGGAGCGCCTTCGTTTCCCGCATTTCTCACGGTTCCTTGCCTGTCAGGGATTCACCGGCCATCAGCAGCGGGCCGTGCCCCCCGCCCATGTCCTTCTGCATAATGTCACGATAGAGATTATACTGCAGAAGCGTGTTTCCGGGTAGACCTGCACCCCGGACGTCCCCAAGGTGTTATTAACCACTCACCGGGCACTGTCCGTCTCGCAACAGACTCTAAGTTTTTCCTTAGGACAAAATAAGGAAAAGCCCGATGACGAAAGCTTGTGAGACGAAGTACAATATCTCCTGTGGCAGGCCTGCGTGATGTGTGGACGGCCTGCGCAACGTTCAAACGGGCCCGGTATGAGAGGGCTTCGGTAACAAAACGCTTAGCGTGATCGCACGACGTCGAGGTCGAGCGGAAAGGAGGTTGGCGCCGAAGCATTTCCCCAAGTCTCTTTCGTCAGTTCTCGCATGTCAGTTGGTGGTTGCGTTGCAGGCCGTGTGTTGGAGCGCGGCCAAGACCTACAAGGAGGTACCATGAAAATCAGTGAAGACTGGCTGGCGGTAATTGTCGCCTTCGCGTTGTTGATCCTGGCCCTCGTGGGGGTGATTTCGCCCACGTGGATGAAGTTCTAGGAGGACTCCGATGACTACCGCCAAAGGACCCGCGAAAGCTCAATCTGGAAATCAACTGGTTAACTTCCTCATCGGCCTGGCCATCGTCGTGGTGCTGGCCTTTGTTGCACGCTGGCTGAAGCTGCAGGTTTATGGCGTCCAATTGCCACTGGGCATCCCCGGCAAGGCGCTCGAGTATCCCCTGTGGGCCGCGTTGATCGGTCTGATCGTCAACTATATCCTCAAAACTGCAAACGTCTACGACCTGGTGAAACCCGGCTTCCGCACTGAGCTGTTTCTGAAGGTCGGCCTGGTGCTTCTGGGCGCCGGGATCAGCTTTAAAGTGATTGTGACCGCAGCGGCCGGCGCCATCATTCAGGCGCTCATCCTGGTGACGTGTGTTTACTTCTTCTCCTGGTGGCTGGGCGGCAAGTTCGGCCTGCCCGATACGTTGCGCGCCGTCATGTCTACCGCCATCTCGATCTGCGGCGTCTCCGCTGCCATCGCCGCCGCAGGCTCTGTGCTGGCGAAGAAAGAGGAGATCACCTACATCACGGCACTGGTGATCGTCACTGCGTTGCCGCTCATGGTGATCGCGCCGCTGCTGGCCGGGGCCATGGGCCTGCCTGAGCCCATTGCGGGCGCCTGGTTCGGCGGCAACGTGGACACCACGGCGGCCGTCGTGGGTGCGGGCACCATGTACGGTAAGACCGCGCAGCAGATCGCCAGCATCGTTAAGCAGACGCAGAACGCGCTCATCGGCGTGGTAGCCTTCCTGCTGGCGCTCTACTTCAGCATGGTGGTGGAGGGCAAGAAAGAACGGCCTAGCGCCGCCGTCATCTGGCAACGGTTCCCGAAGTTCGTCCTGGGCTTCATCGTCACCTCCTTGCTCTTCACTTTTGGGGTGATCGGCAAGAATCCGGGCGCGGCCATTGCGGCGATGAAGGACTGGGCGTTCTGCCTGGCATTCGTATGCATGGGCCTGGAGCTGTCGGCGGGCCAGATCAAGAAGATGGGCTGGAACCCGGTCATCGTCTACCTGATCGTGACCGTGTTCAATACAGTCCTCGCCCTGATCGTGGCGTGGATCATCTTCGGCTGGCTCTTCCCGGCCAACCTGTAGCGGGTTAGACGTAGGGATGGCCGACGATCGCAGTCAGCAACGAGCGGTCGTCGGCCGTCGGAAGGCAGTTTTCGAAGGAGAAGGCGTATGTCCGACAGTGAAACCCCCTTGCTGGACGAGCTCGAACATGGGCCATGGCCGAGCTTCGTCAAGGAGATGAAGCGCGCAGCCGCTAAGAAGCCAGCAGCCAGGGACTTGATGCGCCAGCTCGAGCGGTCGTACAGGGACCGGATCGGCCACTGGAAGCACGGCGGCATCGTGGGCGTCAAGGGCTACGGCGGCGGCGTGATCGGCCGCTATTCGGACCTGCCCGAGGAGTTCCCTGCGGTGGCCGAGTTTCACACCATGCGGGTGAACATGCCTTCGGGCTGGTTCTACAACACGAAGAAGTTGCGCGAGCTGTGCGATGTCTGGGATAAGCACGGCAGTGGGTTGACGAACATGCACGGCGCGACCGGCGATATCATCTTGCTGGGCACCACCACCGCCGAGCTGCAGCCGTGCTTCGACGACCTGGCCGAGATCGGCTTCGATCTGGGTGGTTCTGGCTCCGACATGCGCACGCCGAGCTGCTGCGTCGGGCCGGGCCGCTGCGAGTACGCATGCATTGACACGCTGGAGCTGCTCTACGACCTCACCATGACCTATCAGGATCAGCTCCACCGGCCGATGTTCCCGTACAAATCCAAGATGAAGATTTCCGGGTGCCCCAACGACTGCGTGGCCTCGGTGCCGCGCTCCGATATCGCCATTGTGGGCACCTGGCGTGACAAGATCCGCATTGACCCGGACGAGGTGGCCAACTACGCCAACGACGGCATTGACATCCAGGAAGAAGTGGTGGCGCTCTGTCCGACCCGCTGCATGACCTGGGATGCCGCCTCCAAGACTTTGACCATTGATGACGCCGAGTGCAACCGCTGCATGCACTGCATCAACATCATGCCCAAGGCGCTGCGGCCCGGCGTAGACCGTGGGGCGACGATCCTGGTCGGCGGCAAGGCGCCCATCGTGCACGGCGCGCTGCTCTCGTGGGTGATCGTGCCCTTCATGAAGATCGAGCCGCCTTACACGGAACTGAAGGAACTCCTGGACAAGATCTGGGAATGGTGGGATGAGAACGGCAAGATGCGCGAGCGACTGGGCGAGCTGATCAACCGCCTGGGGATGCGCAACTTCTTGAAGGCGGTAGGCTTGAAGCCTGTGCCGCAAATGGTGCGGGTGCCGCGCGCGAACCCGTACTACTTCTGGGACCCTGAGGAGGTGAAGTGATGGCTACTCGGACTGACTTCGGACCCCCATATTTCCGGGATATGCTTCCTCCGGTCATCCTGAAGAATTACGGGCAGTGGAAGTATCACGAGCGGATCAAACCCGGCCTGTTGCTCCACGTCGCCGAGTCGGGCGACAAGCTCTGGACCGTGCGCGTGGGTTCCCCGCGCCTGGTGAGCACGGACTGGATCCGGGAGGTCTGCGATATCGCCGATCAATTCTGCGACGGCCACCTGCGCTTCACCAGCCGACATAACCTGGAGTTCCTGGTGTCGGACGAGTCGAAGGTGGAGCCGTTGATTCAGTATCTCAACGAGCATGGCTACGTCATCGGCGGCACCGGCCATACCATCACTAACCCCGTGCATACCCAGGGCTGGATCCACTGCCACACGCCGGCCACCGATGCTTCCGGCATCGTGAAGGCGGTGATGGACGAGCTGTTCGACTACTTCAAGGAGTGGAAGCTGCCGGCCTACTGCCGCGTGAGCCTGGCATGCTGCTTGAACATGTGCGGCGCGGTGCACTGCTCCGATGTGGCGATCCTGGGCATCCATCGCAAGCCGCCGGTGATCAACCACGACATCGTGCGCGCCAAATGCGAGATCCCCAACGTGATCGCCGCATGCCCCACGGGCGCCATCCGTCCTGACCCGAAGAACAAGTCGCTGATCGTCAACGAGGAGAAATGCATGTACTGCGGCAACTGCTACACCATGTGCCCGGGCATGCCGCTGGCCGATCCGGTAGGCGACGGTGTCTCGATCTGGGTGGGCGGCAAGGTGTCCAGCGCGCGCACGCCGCCCAAGTTCTCGCGGCTGGTGATCCCGTATCTGCCCAACAACCCGCCGCGCTGGCCCGAGACCACCGCTGCGGTCAAGAACATCATCGAGACCTGGGCCAAACATGCGCGCAAACACGAGCGCATGGGCGAATGGATTGACCGCATCGGCTGGGAGCGCTTCTTCACGTTGACCGGGATCGAGTTCAAGGAACAGTTGATTGATGACTTCACCCTGGCGCCGGAGACGTATCGCAGCACGCCGACGTTCAAGTGGTAGATCAGGAGGAGTGCACCATGGCAGATGATGAACTGAAAGCCCGGATCATCGAGTACGTCAAGAACAGCAAGAAGAAGGTTGCGGCGCGTGACATCGCCGACGGCCTGGGCCTGGAACACAGGGTGGTCAAGAAGCTGATCGGCGAGATGGTCAACGAAGGCGTGCTGGAGTTTGAGTCCTTCGGTGGCGCAACCTTCATCAAGATCGGAACAGAGTAGCGCGGCGAAACTAAGGAGGCGACTATGCCTGTCGTGAACCTGGGTGGCTATGAAATCGAAGTGGATGAGGATGGATTCATCCAGTCCCCGGAGATGTGGACGCCGGAACTTGCCGAGGCGATTGCGAAACTCGAGGATGTGCCGGAACTGACCGAGAACCACTGGAAGGTGGTGAACTACTTGCGCAATTACTACCAGCAGTTCGGCATTGCGCCGATGATCCGCAAGCTGTGCAAGGATACCGGCTTTTCGCTGAAAGAGATCTACGACATGTTTCCCAGCGGTCCCGCCAAGGGCGCCTGCAAGATCGCCGGGCTGCCGAAACCGACGGGCTGCGTGTGAGTCAGATACTGCGTATTGCGTATTACGTATTGCGCATTGCGACCCGGTGTCCGGTACGCAGTATGTAGTACGCAGTACGCACCTCGGAGAGCCCCTATGTCCACACCGACTGCCCTTTGGACGCTGTTTGCTACATTCGTCGTCGGCCTGGGCTATTTCGCCGGGATCGCTTTTGTCCTGGGCCTGCTCATCCGGCTGATCGGCTATCTGCGCACACCGACGCCGCTGCCGGTGGCGGTCACCCCTGCGCCGGAGAGCGATATCGGCGCGGCCGCGCGCGTGGCTGGTGACGTGCTGATCTTCCCGTCGCTCTTCAAGGCCGACAAGGCGTTGTGGGCCGGTGCGTGGGTGTTCCACGCAGCGTTGTGGGCCATCCTGGCGCGCCACTTGCGCTATTTCACTTATCCGGTCCCTGGCATCTCGCTGTTCCTGTCCGGGGTTGCCCTGTGGGCGGGTTATCTGTTTGGGCTGGCTGCGCTGTTTCTCTTCTGGCGGCGGATGGCGCTGCCCAGGGCGCTGTATATTTCCGGGGTGCCCGACTACTTTGCGCTGGCATTGTTGGGCCTGATCGCAGCCTCGGGCATCCTGATGCGCTACTGGCTGCACGTCTATCTGGTAGACGTCAAGGCGTTTACCCTCGGCTTGCTCACATTGCGACCGGTGGCGCCACCTCAACATCCGCTTTTCCTGCTCCATTTCATCCTGGTGGCGTTGCTGATGATCTATTTCCCGTTCAGCAAGCTCTTGCACGCAGGCGGTATCTTTTTCAGCCCGACGCGCAACCAGCCATACGAGATCCAGAAGCGCGGCAAACGGTGGGATCGGGAGCTGCAGACGAGGTACTAGATGGCCAAGTTCGACGAGACCCCCATCATCAAAGATCCGCCCCGTGATGGGTTGGTGCCGCCCCCGGAGATCCGGGAGGGCGCATCATCCGAGGTGCGCTGCTATCCCAGCAAGCCGAAGGACACGGCGGCCATCGGCCTGCCCACCGAGCGCGTGCCCGACTGGCAAGCGCGCGGTATTCAGCGTTTGGGCGAACTGTTGGAGCGCAACAAGGCGCTGCGGGTGTTCATGGACATCTGTGTGCGCTGCGGTGCGTGCGCGGACAAATGCCAGTTCTATCTGGGTACCGGCGACCCGCACAACATGCCTGTGGCGCGCGCCGAGCTTCTGCGGGCTGTTTACCGCCGCTACTTCACGCCGGGGGGACGTCTGTTTCCTCAGACAGCCAATGCGGCCGAGCTGGACGAGGCTATGTTGGAGCAGTGGTATACCTATTTCTACCAGTGCTCCGAGTGCCGGCGCTGCTCGGTCTTTTGTCCTTACGGCATTGACACAGCCGAGATCACCATGGCCGCGCGCGAAGTGATGTGCGCAATGGGGGTCAGCACCAAGTACGTCACCGAGGTGGTGGCCAAGGTGTACGAGCAGGGCAACAATCTGGGCATCCCGCCTGCCGCCTGGAAGGATAACTGCGAGTTCCTGGAGGAGGACGTGCAGGAGCAGACGGGGGTGCCCATCCGCTTCCCGGTGGACGATTACGGCGCGGAGGTGTTGCTGGTGCCGCCGTCGGCCGACAATTTCGCCAACACCGAGACCATGATCGGGTACGCCAAGCTGTTTCACGTGTTGGGTGTTCGCTGGACCACCAGCACCTACTGCAACGAGGGCGGCAACTTCGGCCTGTTCCTGAACTACGCTAACCTGCGCAAGGTGAACAGGCGCATCATCGAGGCCGCGCGCATGTTGAAGGTGAAGACCATCATCTGGGGCGAGTGCGGACACGCCTGGCGCGCAGGGATTTTGACCCCGGCGCTCAACGGGCCCATGGATGATTTCGATCCGCCCTACCCGTATCACATCAGCCAGTACATGGTGGATATGTTGCGCCGGGGCGCGTTCAACGGCAAGCTCGACAAGAGCGCCAATGACAAGTACCTGGTCACCTACCATGATCCCTGCAATCCGGCGCGCGCGGGCCAGCTCATCGAGGAACCGCGCGAGATCCTGCGGGCGTGTGTGGGCAAATTCGTGGAGATGCCGGCGGACACCATTCGCGAGAAGACCTATTGTTGCGGCGCAGGTGGGGGGCTGCTCACCGACGAGGTGATGCCGATACGCATGGCGGGCGGCAAACCTCGGGCCATGGCGGTAAAGCACACTGGCGCCAACTTCCTGGCGACGATCTGTGCCATCTGCAAGGCGCAGCTTCCCGAGGCCATGAAGTATTGGAAGGTGCCGGTCGAGGTGGGCGGCGTGATTCAGTTGTTCGGGAATGCGTTGAAGTTGTAGGCCTGACGCATCCAGGTATTACGAGAGCGACCGATGCGCAAAGCATTTCTCATCATCGCGGTTCTGATTATTGTGTTGTTGGTGGTCGGTTTTTATCCGTCCTGGGCTGAGAAGCCGGTGAAGGACGGGAGCGGGCCGCTGGCGGTGCGGATCGACGCGCGCTACCCCGCGCCGGAGTATCACAGCCCGCTGGACTGGTGGCAGACGCATCATATGGACGTGGTCAACCGTGGCGACCTGGCCAGGACCGATTGCCTCTATTGCCACGAGCCTGCGAAAAGCTGCAACAACTGCCACGGGTACGTGGGGGTGAATCCGATAAGAGCATTACCATGACTGGAACTGAACATACACTTCCGACACAGCCATCTCCTTTCGTCTCCCGCCGTCGGCTGATCCTGGGCGGGATGGCGGCCGTGGCCGCGGCGTGGGCCGGCACGGCGGTGCAGTCGCTGTTGTTCCCCGGCACGTCAACGGCCGCGGCGAAACCTGTGACCTTCCCCCTGGCCGAGCTGCCGGTGGGCGGCGCGCGACCCATCACCTATGGGGCCACGCCCGCGCTGGTGGTGCGTACGCCGGAGAGCATCCGCTGCTTCTCGTTGATTTGCACGCATCTGGGCTGCATCGTGCAGTGGCAGGAAGGAAGCAAGGAGTTCTATTGCCCCTGCCATGACGGCCGTTTCGACCAGTTCGGCGAGGTGCTGGCCGGGCCGCCGCCGCTGCCGCTGGAACAGATCGCCGTGCGCGTCGAGGGCGAGACGGTGATCGTGGGGGAAGAGGTGTGAGGGTGTTGCGGACTGCGTACTGCGGACTGCATACTGCATACTGCGTACTGCATACTGCATACTGCGTATTGCGTAAGGGGGCGGGGATGATGAAACGGGGTGTGCTGATCGGATTGCTTGTCATCATCTGCGTGGTCTTGCTGTTATTTGCCAGCCAGCCGACCGGCGCGCTGCCCGAGTATTCGACGCAGACCGGCGAGCCGTGCGCGTCGTGTCACATCAGCCCGTCGGGCGGAGGCCTGCGCACCCCGCGCGGCCAGGCCTGGGTGGGCAGTGGCCGGCCCGGCTCCGTGCCGAGCCTCACCGAGGCGCTGGCCTTGTTGGGCGTGCGGCTGAAGGTAAGCTCGGCCGATTTCGTGGCGATGCCCCGCACGGTGACGCCGCCGGCGCCGTTGCAGGTCGCGCCGGTTCAGGCGGAGCGCGTGCGCGCCTGGTTGCGTGCTTTTGACGGGAATTGACGGGATCGTGCCGGGCCTTGCCTCCTGCGGCCCGGCAGCCCGGCACGGGGAACGGATGCGATGAGCCATCTTTCTCGAAGGAAATTCATCAAGCTTACCGGCGTGACGGCGGCTGCCGTGGCCGCGGCCGCGGGCACGCAGTCGCTTCTGGATCATCCCGGCCAGCCCCGGCCAGGTGCCGGTGTGGCCGTCGCACAGGCGCTGGAGGAGAAGCTGGTGCGCACCACCTGTGCGTTGTGTCCTTCCGGCTGCGGCCTGGAGGTGCGCGTGGTGAACGGCCGCGCGGTCAAAGTGGAGGGCAGCGCCATCCACCCGGTCAATCAAGGCGTGTGCTGCCTGCGCGGACAGGCGTCGCTGGAGATGCTGTACAGCCCGGAGCGCATCCAGCGCCCGCGGCTGCGCAACGGCAGCAAGACCGATCCTTCGGCGACCTGGCGCGAGATCTCGTGGGATGAAGCCCTGGCGCTGGTGGCAGGCAAGCTGCGCGAGCTGCAAGCCGCGGGCCAGGCGCACACGGTCGCGTTCCTCCACGGCGACACTCGCGGGTCCATGCGCGCTACGATCAACCGCTTTATGGCCGCCTACGGCTCGCCCAACGCGATCTTCCTGGAGAGCCCCGGCGAGCGCGCGGCCCGCATGGCCATGTTCCTGTCGCAGGGGATCAACGGCTATCCGGTCTACGACGTGAACAACGCCAACTATGTGATGGCTTTCGGCGGCAACTTCCTGGAGACCGGCCGGCACGTGATCGTCGCGCTGGCCGCGCTGGCGTTCATGCGCCGCGGCCGGCCCCGCCGGGGCAAGTTCGTGGCCGTGCACCCGCGCCTTTCCCTCACCGGCGTCAAGGCCGACGAGTGGGTGCCGATCCGGCCGGGCACTTACGGTGCGCTGGCTCTGGGCATGGCCAACGTCATCATCAACAGCGGCCTGTACGATGCCGACTTCGTCCGGGATTTCACCTTCGGGTTCGAGGATTTCACGGATGCGGCGGGCGTGTCGCACATGGGCTTCAAGCGGCTGGTGCTGGAGAAATACACGCTGGAGCGCGTGGAGTTCATCACCGGCGTGCCCGCGGCCGACATCGCGCGCCTGGCCGGCGAGTTCGCCACCAACCGGCCGGCCATCGCCGTGATGCCCGTGGAACCGGACGGTCTGTCGCTCTACGACGCCCTGGCCGTGCACGCGCTCAACGCGCTGGTGGGCTCCATTGACGCCACGGGCGGGGTGCTGGTGCAGCGCTTCGCCGAGCTGGCGCCGTGGCCCGGCGCAGACTTGCCGGCGACGGCCTCGCTGTCCCAACCCAGGCTCGACGAGGTGACAGACGACCCGTTCGCCCCCCTCACGGCCGAGGCCCTGGCCGGCCGCCTGACATCCGCCGATCCCTACCCGGTCAACCTGCTGTTCCTGCTCAATACCAACCCGGTGCACGAGCTGCCGGCCGGCGGCGCAGTGGCCGAGGCGTTGATGAAGCTGCCGTTCGTGGTGAGCTTCGCCTCGGTGCCGGACGAGACCAGCGCGCACGCCGACCTGATCCTGCCGGCCAGCACCTTCCTGGAGGTCTGGGGCGACGACTTTGTGGAGGGAGTCGGCTACGCGGGTGTGTCGCTGCGGCAGCCGGTGGTCGAGCCGGTGCACGATACGCGCCATCCCGGGGATGTGCTGCTGGCCCTGGCGGCTGCTCTGGGCGGCCCGGTGGCGCAGGCGCTGCCCTTCCCCGATTACAAGGCGCTGTTCGAGCATCGCCTGTCGGCCATTGACACCGACTGGGATAGAGTGCGGGAGAATGGCGTCTGGTCGGAGATGGTCTATTTCCACGCCGAGCCGGGCAGCCGTGCCTGGTCGCAGGTGGTGGGCCGTGACCGGCTGCATGCGCCCAAAGACGGCCGCTTCGACTTCTTCGCGCGCGAGCTGTACGCGGTGGTGGACGGCCGGGGCGATCCGGCGGCAACCGACCTGGCCTGCCTGCCCCATTTCCAGGTGCCCGCCGAAGCCGGCGCGGCGACCGAATACCCCTACGTGCTGGTCACTCAGGGCTTGATCACCCATCCCAGGCCGTGGCCGGGGATCGTCCCCACGCTGCAGGAGAGTTACGGCCTGCAGGCCAACATGAAGTGGCGCACCTGGGTGGAGATCAGCCCAAGGGCCGCCAGGGCGCTCGGGGTCCAGAGCGGCGATCGGGTTTGGGTCGAGTCGCCCCACGGTCGGGTCCAGGCCGTCGTCCGGCTGTACGAGGGGCTCTGGCCCAACGCCGTGTACCTGCCGCCCGGCATGGGCCATCGCACGACCGTCCGTTGGGGCCGCGGCAGCCAGACCCCCGCCGTCATCGGCGCGAACGTCAACGCCCTGCTCGTGGGGAATGGCGTGACGAGGGTGAAGATATACAAGGCGTGAATGGAACACTGGTAGATTGGTACATTGGTAGATTGGTAGAGTGGGAGCGGGTCCCAAGTTACCAGTTTACCAAGTTACCAATCTACCACGTTACCGACTTTGGAGGCTCCGATGCCCCGTTGGGGAATGGTGATTGATCTGGACAAATGTTTCGCCTGTCAGAGCTGCACTGCGGCGTGCCGGATGGAGAACAACACGCCGCCGGCCGGCCCGGACCAGACGGGCCGTGATCGCGCCATTTTGTGGAACGAGGTGCTGGCGTTCGTCAACGGCGAATATCCCAAGGTCGAGGTGCTCTTGGTGCCACGGCCGTGTCAGCAGTGCGACAAGCCGCCCTGCACCTACGTGTGCCCGGTGAAGGCGACGTACAAGAACGACGACGGGATCGTCGTGGTGGATTATCAGCGCTGCATCGGTTGCCGCATGTGCGCCGTGGCCTGCCCCTACCAGGTGCGCTATTTCAACTGGTACGCGCCGGAGTGGCCGGCCGGGATGCGCGAGCACCTGAACCCCGATCCGGAGGTCGCCCCGCGGCCCAAAGGCGTGATCGAGAAGTGCACCTTCTGCATCCAGCGGCTGCGCCATGCGAAGGAGAAGGCAGCCGCCGAGGGCCGGCCCTTCAACCCGGCCGATTATCAGCCCGCCTGCGTGCAAACCTGCACCGGCCACGCCCGCTATTTCGGCGATCTGGACGACCCGAACAGCCTGGTCTACCAGCTTTCCCGCAGCCCGCGCGCCTTCCGGCTGCTGGAGGAGATGGGCACGGAGCCGAAGGTGTATTATTTGAAGCAGGGGTGAGTGCGTACTGCGTACTCCGTACTACATATTGCGCACGCAGTATGGAGTATGCAGTACATTCCACGGAGACTTGACTGAATGACCAACCTTCATCGGGAATCAGAGCTAGAAAAGGCTGTGCTGAATCCCCTCCGCCATACCACGGTGTGGTTTTGGGCCGCGATCGGGGTGCTGTCCGCGGTGTTTCTGGTGGGCACGGCCACGTTGATACGGCAGTGGGTGTTGGGCCTGGGGGTCACCGGGCTGAGCCGGCCCATCTACTGGGGGATTTACATCACCAACTTCGTGTTTTTCATCGGCATCAGCCACGCCGGCACGCTGATCTCGGCCATCCTGCGCGTGACCAACGCCGAGTGGCGCCGGCCCATCACCCGCATCGCCGAGGCCATCACCTTCTTCGCGTTGATCCTGGGCGCGATGCAGATCCTGATTGATCTGGGCCGGCTCGACCGCGTGCTCAACGTGATCTTCTTCGGCCGCTATCAGTCGCCGCTGCTGTGGGACGTGACCTGCATCACCATCTACCTGCTGAGCAGCACGCTCTACCTCTACCTGCCCATGATCCCCGACCTGGCGCGGCTGCGGGATCAGTGGGCGAGGGACAGGGGTCAGGAGTCAGGGGTCAGGGGTCAGGAGTCAGGGGTCAGGGGTCAGGAGTCAGGGGTCAGGGATCAGGGGACAGGGATCAGGGGACAGGAGTCAGCGGTCGTCGGTCGTTCGTCGTTCGTCGTTCGTCCGTCCTGGCTTCGGGACTGGCGCTATCACCTGTACCGGGTCATGGCCCTGGGCTGGCACGGCAGTGCGGAGCAGGTGCGCCGTCTGGAGCGGGCCATCGGCATCATGGCCATCGCCATCATCCCCATCGCTGTGTCGGTGCATACGGTGGTCTCGTGGATCTTCGGCATGATGATGCAGCCCATGTGGCACAGCACCATCCTGGGCCCCTATTTCGTCGTCGGCGCGATCTTCTCCGGCATCGCCACCCTGTTCCTGTTCATGTCGCTCATCCGCAAGGTGTGGCATCTGGAGCCCTGGATCGGGCCGAAGCAATACAACTACCTGGGCATCCTGTTGCTGGTGATGAGCGCGTTCTGGGGCTACTTCACCCTGGCCGAATACCTGACCACCGGCTACGGCACGCTGGTGCACGAGCAGCACGTGCTGCAGGCCAAGCTCACCGGCGAGTATGCGCCGTGGTTCTACGCCATGGTCTGCTTGAACTTCGTGGTACCGTTCGCCATCCTGACCCGGCGCCGGGGGCGCACGCCGGTGGGGACGGTGATCGCCTCGGCGGCGGTGGTGGTCGGCATGTGGATCGAGCGCTTCACCATCATCGCGCCCACCCTGACGCGGCCATCGCTGGGCTATGAGCGGGCCATCTACGCGCCGACCTTCACCGAGATCGCGATCACCGCTGCATCTCTGGCCCTGTTCGCCCTGCTCTTCCTCCTCTTCTTCAAGCTCTTCCCGGCCATCTCGGTCTGGGAGGTGGAAGAAGGGGAGCACATCGCGGCGGTCAAGCGCAAGGCCGAGGAACTGATGCATTTGCCGCAACCGCAGATGTAGACTACTGCGTACTGCGTATTACGTACTGCGTACCACAGCCTCCAGCACTACGCAATACGCAATACGCACTACGCAATACGCAATACGGAGTACCCTCCCATGGCTCACTGGATCCTGGACACCGCCGGCGTCGGCGGGATCATCGTCGGTTTGATCGCTGTTGGGGTGCTGGTCGCCTACGTGCGCATGGTACGCTGGATTGCGCTGGCCCCGCGGCCGCCGCACAGCCCTGACGATGCAACCGGAGGCGGCGAAAGATGAACGAGGGATATGTGTCCACTTTCGGTTTGGGGCGCCGACGACACGGACGAAGCGGATTTGATCAGGAAAATCTCCGCGTCCCGTTTTTGTTCGCAGTTGCAGCGCGTCTGTTGTGGATAATAGCTTTCCTCTGCGTAGTCTCGTTGCTGGTCCTGGTCGGCCCGACCGCCGCCTCCGCCGAGGCCTTGCAGCCCGGCAACTACTGCGCCTCCTGTCACATGGCGGCCGATCCGGCGCCCGGCAGGCTGGCCGAGTGGCAGGTCCGCCCGCCGGACGAGGCCCCTTGCCCGGCGGTGAAAGCGTATCGCGAGGAGCTGCTCTACACCGAACAACTGTTGACCGCCACCGAGCGGGCCGGCGCGTTCGCCGGGGGCCGGGCCGTGGCCGCGCAGGAGAAACGGCTGGCCGCGTTCCGCCAGGGCTACGACGCGCTGCGGCAGGCGCCGGTGACGAGCCTGGACGCGTTCACATCGCAGGCCCAGACGCTGCGCTTCCAGGGGAACAAGGTCTACACGGCATTTAACCAGGCCATTGATGCGGGCAAGCGGGCCCGGGTGCTCCTCTTCGCCGCGCTGGTGACGCTGGTCGTGCTGGGCTCGCTGGCGTGGGGGCTGCGCAACACGCTGAAGTTCCGGCCCTCGGCTGGGGTATGGTGGCGCGAGTGGCGGCCCGGGTGGAGCACCGCGCTGGCGATCGGGCTGGCCTTCGTGCTCTTCGCGTTGCCGCTGTTTCGCGTGCCCCCCGCCGCCGTCGCGATGCCCACCGCCGAGGAACAGGCCGTGCAGACGACCCTGGACACCTCCGGTCGGGTGGCCGACACCGCCGACCGGGCGCTGGCGCGTGCGTGGATGATGGCTCGGGTGGGCGCAGCGTGGGCGCAGCTCGACCCGGCGCAGGGGCAGGCCGCGCTGGAGGCTGCGCTGGCGGCTGCGGCTGAGGCCCAGGAATACGCCGACGCGTTGTGGGGCCAGGCTCGTGCTGCGCAGGAGGCCGGCATCGGTTCGGCCGCGACGCAGGAGAAGGCCGCGCTGGTCGCCGCGCAGTTGGAAGCCGTGCGCAACCGGGCCTGGGGCCTGCGCCTCATCGCAGCCGAGTGGGCGGCCGTGGATAAAGCGCGCGCCGCCGAGATCCTGGCCCAGGCCCAGGCGCTGGCCGGGAAGAACCGCTCTCCCTACGGCCAGCTCGACCTGGCCGCCATTGCCGCCGAGTGGCCGCGAATTGACCCTGCCCGCGCGACCACAGCGCTGGCTGGCGTGTCGGATCCGGCCCTGCGGCCGTGGGCCCAGGCGGCGATCGCAGCGGCGCAGGCTGCGCCGGATGCCCCTTACATCTTGCGGACCGATCGCATCGCGCCGACCCTGAAGGATGTGGCTGCCGCGCGCGATCTGCTGCTGGCCCTGCCCACCGAGGCGGAAAAGGCGGAAGTCCTGCGCTACATCGCAGCCACCACCGCCGCGCAGGCGGACTTCGACGCCGCGCTGTCCATGGCGTTGGCTGCCCGTGTCCGTGGCGACCCCCTGGCCCCGGCCGAGGCATCGCTGGCGTTGGCGAAGGCGATGCTGCCGGTGAACCGGGCAATGGCGCAGGCCGCGTTCGCGCAGGCGTACGACGCGGCGCAGAAGATCGCGGTGAAGTATAAGTAGACGTGCCAGGCACTCTGCAAGATGCCTGGCACGTGGAAGCGGCCAATCTGAAAATCGCAGCAGGGGCATCCCGTTGAGCGACCCAGCTCTCCACACCTCCTGGCCTGACCGGTTGTTCGCCTGGTTGCGGGGGCGGCGACAGGCGGAGCCGGCGCGCTGGCCGGTCCTCCAGGTGGAGGTGACCAGCCGGTGCCTGATGCGCTGCTCGTTCTGCCCCAACAAGCCGTTGGGCGCGGCCTGGCGGCACGCCGACCTGCCGTGGGAGGTCTTCCGCGACCATCTCGGGCCGCACCTGGGCCGCTTCGAGCTGATCTATCTGCAGGGGTGGGGCGAGCCGCTGCTGCACCGCCACCTGTGGGACATGGTGCGGCTGGCGAAGGACGCGGGCTGCCGGGTGGGGTTTACCAGTTGCGGGGGGCTGTTCACCGAGGAGAACGTCGCGCGCATCCTGGCCGAGGGAGTGGACCTGGTCTCGGTGTCGTTTGCCGGCGCGAGTGCAGCCGTGCACCAGTCGCTGCGGGTCGGCTCCGACTTCGAGCGGCTGGCCGCCAACGTGCGCCGGCTGACGGAGCGCCGCGCCAGCCATGGCTGCGCGGCGCTGAACCTGGAGCTGCACTACCTGATGATGCGGCCCAACATGGGCGAGCTGCCCGCGTTCGTGCGGCTGGCGGCCGACCTGGGCGCAGACGAGGCCGTGGCGACCAACCTGACCTACGCGTTCACGCCGGAGCTGGACAGCCTGCGTGTCTTCGGCCTGGCGCCCGACCCGGCGCACCTGGCCCTGGTCGCCGAGGCCGAGGCCGAGGCGGCGCGGCTGGGGATCAAGTTCCGGGCCTATCCGCTGACGGCCAGCGATGCGGTGATGGAATGCGATGCGCAGCCCACGGCGACCGCGTTCGTCAACTGCCTGGGCCAGGTAACGCCGTGCGTGTATCTGGGCATGCCGGTGGTCAAACCGGCCCCACGCTATTTCGAGGGGGTTGACCGGCCGCTGACGCCCCTCAGTTTCGGGGATGTGCGCGATGGGCTGCTCGCGGCGTGGGAGGGTCGGCCGCGCAAGGCGTTCTGCGCCGCGTTTCGGCAGCGCAAGGCCGGCGCGCACACGTCGTTGCTGTTCGCCGTGGCCGAGGGGGAACTGCCGGCCATGCCCCTGCCGCCCGAGCCGTGCCAGCACTGTTACAAGATGCTCGGTGTTTAGTATCTTGTCAGTTAGATTCTCGCACAGCGAGCACGGACTTCTTGCCACGAATTACACGAATTTCACGAAGGTCGGCAGGACAAGTAGGACTGCATCTCACGCAAAGGCGCAAGGACGCCAAGATCAAACGAGAAGTCTTTGCGGTCTTTGCGTCTTTGCGTGAGCCAGAAAGGAGCCATCAATGGCCTTACACTGGTTTGCTATCATCTTTGCCTGGGCCTCGGTCGTGATCTTCTTGGCGGCTGCGGTGTACCGTGTCGTCAAGATCTCGTCCATGCCGCTGGGCCTGCGCTGGGAGGTCTACCCCATCCCGCACGAGGCGCGGGACCGGCGCGAGTACGGCGGCTCGTACATGGAGGACGTGGACTGGCCCAAGAAGCAGAAGCGCCGCTCGTTCTGGGCCGAGGTCGTCGAGTTCCTCGCACCCGAGGCCATCGAGATCGGCACGGAAATCGCGACCATGAAGAAGGTGCGCAGCCACAACCGCTACGGTATCTGGGCGTTCTCGACCTTGATGCATTGGGGCATCTACCTCTTTGTCCTCTGGGCGCTGCTGCTGATCGTCCAAAGCCTGACCCGCAGCGCGGTGCTGGCCGCAATTGCCGGGCCCTGGCTCGTGGTCGCCTGCGCGCTGGGCCTAGTCGGGGTTACGGGGCTGATCGTCCGCCGCGCGACCACGCCCGACCTGGCGCGCTACACTGCGCCGGTTGACTACTTCAACCTCGCGTTCCTGGCCGCCATCTTCGTCATCGGGCTGATCTCGTGGGCGGGCGACCCGGCGTTGGCGGGGCATCGGGCCTATATCAGCGGCGCGCTGACCTTCCAGCCCGCGGCCGTGCCCGGGGCCGTCCTCGCGACGTTCCTGCTCTTCTGGGCCTTTGTCGTCTACATGCCGTTCTCCAAGCTGCTGCACTACGTCATCAAATACTTCCTCTATCACCAGGGGCTGTGGGACGACGCGTTCAAGACCAAAGGCTCGGCTACGGACCGGCAGGTGATCCGGCAGCTCGGCTACCGGGTGAAGTGGCAGGCGCCGCACATCGCGGCCGGCAAGACGTGGCTGGAAGAGGCCCAGATGACGGGGCCAGAGGGAGGGAAGAAATGAGCCGCCAACCGATCCGTTTCCGGGACATCGCCCGGCTGACCGATGAACCACTGGCCCCCTTGAGCGCCGACGACTTGATGCCCCTCCCCGCGCTGACCGACGTGCCGGAGCTGACGCCGCCCCGGCCCAGGTGGCTGGAGAACTACGACCTGTCGCTGGACGGCTTCTCCGACTTCGATATCCCGATGCCGAAGACGCCGGAGGAGCAGGAGCGGCTGGTGCGCGGCTTCCTGAGCGGCCTGGAGAAGCTGCTGGACCCCGAGACCAACTGGACCTTCGCCAGGCTCTTCCGCCTGTCGCTGGACTACTGCATGCGCTGCCAGACCTGCTCCGAGGCGTGCCACGTCTACCTGGGCAGCGGCCGGCAGGAGATCTACCGCCCCACCTACCGCTCGGAGATCCTGCGGCGGATCTACCAGCGCTACTTCACCCCGGCCGGGAAACTGCTGGGGCCGTTGGTGGGCGCCGACGTGGAGGTCAACTTCAAGACGGTGTGGCGGCTGCTGGAGCTGTCGTACCGCTGCAATTTGTGCCGGCGCTGTGCGCAGGTCTGCCCGGCTGGCATTGACAACGCCCTCATCGCGCGCGAGATCCGCAAGCTGTTCAGCCAGGAGCTGGGCATCGCGCCGGCTGAGCTGCTGCGCAAGGGCACGCGACAGCACCTCCAGGCCGGCTCGTCCACCGGCATGAACCCGGCCGCGTTCCGCAACTCGGTGGAGTTCGTCGAGGAGATCATCGAGGAGAAGACCGGCAAGAAGATCAAGCTGCCGGTGGACAAGAAGGGCGCCGACATCCTGCTGATCCACAACGCGGGCGAGTTCATCTCGTGGCCCGAGAACCCGGCCGCGTTCGCGATCCTGTTCGACGCGGCGGGCATCAACTGGACGCTGAGCAGCGAGATGCTGGGTTACGACGCGGTGAACTACGCCGTCTGGTTCGACGATGTGGAGCTGGCGCGGATCGCCCTGCGCCACGTGCAGGTCGCCCGGGAGCTGGGCGTCAAGAAGATCGTGGTCGGCGAGTGCGGCCACGCGCACAAGGCGCTCTGCGTCATTGCCGATCGCGTGCTGCCCGGCGAACTCAGCGTGTCGGAGATCCCGCGCGAGAGCTGCCTGCCGCTGCTGTGGGACATCGTCCGCAGCGGCGCGATCCGCTTCGACCCGTCCCGCAACGACTTCCCCATCACCCTGCACGATTCGTGCAACGTGGTGCGGCTGATGGGCATCGTCGAGCCGCAGCGGGAGATCGTCAAGGCGGTCTGTGCCCAGCCGTTGCGCGAGATGACCCCTCACGGCGTGCATAACTACTGCTGCGGCGGCGGCAGCGGCTTCGCCATCATGGACACGCTGAACTTCTCGCAGTGGCGCAACGCGGTCTCGGCCCGGATGAAGGTGAAGCAGATCCTGGACGCATTCGGCGACGTGCTCGATCCCGGCATCCGCAAGTACGTGATCGCGGCCTGCTCCAACTGCAAGGGCACCCTGCGCGAGGCCATCAACTACTACGGCCTGTGGGAGCAGCACGGCATCTGGTACGGCGGGCTGGTGGAGCTGATGGTCAACGCCATGGCCGACCTGCCGGGGCCGTATATCTCGTGGAATGAGGAGATGTAAAGCCCGCCCCGGCGGTTGAAACCGCGGCGACCATTACAAAGCCTGCCTACGCAGGCTGGACGCCTCACCAGTCGGCGTAGGCCGACTTCGCAAGGGTTGCTGCGACCTCGGTCGCCGGGCGTAGAGAGAGGCCAAATATGGACTCAGGCAAAAAAGTCCTCATCGTCGCCACCTGCGGGCCGGAGCTGCCGCAGCGCACCCCGGCACCGTTCCTGTTCGCGCAGCACGCCGCGGCGCAGGGCCACCAGGTGGGCATCTGCTTCGTGCTGCAGGCGCCGCTGCTGCTCAAGCGCGACCTGATCGGTACCGTGCGCGCCAAAGAGGGCGGCCGCACCATGCGCGAGTGGGTGGACGAGACGCTGGCGGCCGGCGTGACGTTCTACGTCTGCGACGCTGCGCTCCAGCTCTGCGACATGACGCCGGACGACCTGATTGACGAAGTCGAGAACCTGGTCGGGCCGTCGTTCCTGATCACGCAGGGGCTGGCCTCAGACCTGGTGCTGACCTTCTGATGTTCGTCGTCATCGTTGACATCGAGAAGTGCCGCGCGTGCGGCGAGTGCGTCCGGGTTTGCCCCAACCAGGCGTTTGCCATCGTGGATGAGGACGGCCGGCGCTACGCCGTCTTCCAGGGCGACCCCGGCGACTGCATCGGCTGCTATTCGTGCGAGGCGAGTTGCGAGGACGGCGCGATCCAGGTGTTGGATTTGTGAAGATGTCTATCCCACGTCTGGTAATCGGCGCGGCGCAGGGGCGCAGCGGCAAGACCACCGTGACCCTGGGCCTGTGCGCGGCGCTAAGGGCCCGCGGGCTGGTCGTGCAGCCGTTCAAGAAGGGGCCGGACTACATTGACCCCTCCTGGCTGAGCGAGGCGGCTGGCCGGCCCTGCCGCACCCTCGACCCGTTCTTCTGCGGCGATGACGAGCGGCTGGTGGCCGCGTTCCTGGCCGGCCTCGCCGGGGCCGACATCGCGATCGTCGAGGGGAATCATGGGTTGTATGATGGGGTGACGGTGGGTCAGGGGTCAGGAGGCAGGGGTCAGGAGTCAGGGGTCAGGGGCCAGGGGTCAGGAGTCAGGGGTCAGGGGTCAGGAGTCAGGGGTCAGGGGTCAGGAGTCAGGGGTCAGGGGTCAGGAGTCAGGGGTCAGGGGTCAGATCAAGGGGGTTTTCGCAACGACGAGTTTTTCGGCGGCATTGCCATGGAAGGCGTTCGTAGTGACGACTTTAATCGTCCTGCGCACCACCGAGCGACTGAAGTCGCTACTACGAACGATACTGACGACGCCTTCGGCTCTACCGCCGCGGTCGCGCGTGCCCTGGGAGCGCCCATCCTGCTGGTCGTCAACACCGCGCGCATGGGGCGCAGCGTCGCCGCGCTGGTCCACGGCTATCAGACCTTCGAGCCGGACACCCCCATCGCCGGCGTCATCCTCAACAACGTCGCCCGCGGCCGGCACGAGGAGAAGCTGCGCGCCGCGGTCGAGCACCATTGCGGCATCCCGGTGCTCGGCGCGCTGCCCCGCGACGAAGCCCTGAGTATCCCCGACCGCCACCTGGGCCTGGTACCCCGCGCCGAGGACGAGGGCCTGCTCCCCGCCATCGCCGCGTGCCGCGCCGCCGCGGAGCGCTACTTCGACCTGGACGCCATTCTCGACATTGCGCGCGACGAATCAGCGAATCAGCGAATCAGCGAATCACGAATCAGCGAACAACGAATCAGCGAATCACGAATCAGCGAACAACGAATCAGCGAATCACGAATCAGCGAATCACGAATCACGAATCGGCCATTCGAGATTCGAGATTCGAGATTCGCTATTCGCCATTCGCCATCCGCCATCCGCCTCGCCGTCTTCCGCGACCGCGCGTTCACCTTCTACTACCCGGAGAACCTGGAGGCGTTGGAGGCGGCCGGCGCGGAGCTGGTCTTCGTGGATGCGTTCCGGGATACGGCGTTGCCTGCCGTGGATGCGCTCTACATCGGCGGCGGGTTCCCGGAGATGTTCATGGAGGAACTGGCCTCCGGAGGTCGCAGCTTGCTGCGTTCCGTGCGGGATGCGGCCGAGGCCGGGCTGCCGATTTATGCCGAGTGCGGCGGCCTGATGGTCCTGGCCCGGCGCATCATCTGGGGCGAGCGCGTCGCCGAGATGGCCGGCGTGCTGCCGTGCGACGTGGAGATGACCGGCCGGCCGCAGGGTCACGGCTACGTCGAGGCGGTGGTGGATGCCGACAATCCGTTCTTCCCGGTCGGCACAGTGCTGCGCGGGCATGAGTTCCATAATTCGCGGCTTTTCAACCTACTGCATACTGCATACTTCGTAGAGGACGGGGTGACAATGGCCTATCGGCTGAATCGCGGCAACGGCATCGGCGGCGGACGCGATGGCCTGGTTTACCGCAACGTCCTGGCCTCGTACACCCACCTCCACATTGCCGGCGCGCCGACCTGGGCAGAGGGGCTGATCCGCGCCGCACGCAATACGCAATACGCAGTACGCAGTACGCAATACGCAGTACGCAATACGCAGTACGCAATACGCAGTACGCAGCACGGAGCACGCCACCCATGAGTGACCTCAGCCTCCTCGGCCTCAACCACACCATCGCGCCCGTCGAAGTGCGCGAGCGGCTGGCGTTCGCCGCGGAGCGACTGACCGCCGCGCTGCGGGAGCTGGCCGGCCGGTTGGCGGTAGAGGCCTGCTCGTGTGAAGATGCGGCGGCAGAGGTCGTCATCCTCTCGACCTGCAACCGGACCGAGATCTACGCCTGGGCTGCCGGGGACGCCGCCGGGACGATGCGCCGTTTCCTGGCGGAGCGCAGCGGCCTCGACGAGGACACACTGGGGGGCTACCTGTACGCGCGCTGCGGCGACGATGCCGGCCGTCACCTGCTGCGGGTGGCAGCCGGGCTCGATTCGCTGGTAGTGGGCGAGAACGAGATCCTGGGCCAGGTGAAGGACGCCTACGAGGTTGCGCACGCGGCCGGGACCACGGGGCCGGTCCTGGCGGCGCTGTTCCGTTTTGCGGCCCAGGCGGGCAAACGGGTGCGGAGCGAGACCGACATCGGCCGGGCCGCGCTGTCGGTGGGCACCATCGTGGTGGAGATGGCGCAGGAGCTGTTCGGCCCCCTGGCCGACCGCACCGCGCTGTTGATCGGCGCGGGCAAAATGGGGAGCATCGCCGGCCAGGCCCTGGTGCGTGCCGGGCTGCGCTGCGTGCTGGTGGCCAACCGCACCTTCGACCGGGCGCAGCAACTGGCCGCCAGGCTGGGCGGCCGGGCCGTCCGCTTCGACGCCTTGACAGAGAACCTGGCCGCCGCCGACATCGTCATCTGCTCCACGGCCGCGCCCCACCTGGTCCTCCACGCCGAAGACGTGCGTCGCGCTCTGGCCCGGCGGCACTCGTCGCCTCTCCCCCTCTCCGCGTCCCCGTGTCTCCTCATCGCCGACCTCGCCGTCCCCCGCGACGTGGACCCGGCGGTGGCCGACATCCCCGGCGTGCGGCTGGCCGACATAGACGATCTGGATGCCCTGGTGCGTGCCCATCATCCGCTGGCCGTGGCCGTGCGCGACGCGGCCGAGGCGATCGTGGACGAAGAGCTGGCGGGCTTCCGGGCCTGGCTGGCGGCCCGCTGTTGCGCGCCGGTGATCCAGGCGCTGCGTGCCCGCGCCGATGCCATCTGCCAGGCCGAAGTGGAGAAGACGCTGCGCAAGCTCGGCGACCTGTCCCCGCGGCAGCGCGAGGCGATCGCGGCCATGGCGCGCGCCATCGCCAACAAGCTGCTGCACGAGCCCATCGTCAACCTCAAAGCTCCGCAGGATGGCCAGATGGCCGCGGCGTACGTGGACTGGGTGGCCCGTCTGTTCGGGCTGGACGGTGATGGCCGGGGGGAACTACATTGACATAAAGCTGCCGATTCTGTTGCCCGCCGTTATCGTGGGGGCGGGGTTTATTTCACCGCAGAGGACGCGGAGTGCGCAGAGATTTCGGAGTTGAGATGCCGGCGGATTCGCAACAGCCTGCGCGTTCACCCCCTTCTGGGGTCTCTGCGCGCTCAGGGGTGCCAGAACTCCGGGCCGGCGGGGAGCATCACCTGTGGAGAAAAGGCGCGAACGCGAATTGACAGAGACGCCGGGATTCATTATAATGGGTGTCGGCCAGGGGGGCAAAGGGAGCCGTTCATGTGGTGCGCTTTTTTGATGGGCTTTTGAGCGAATGCGAGGTTGCCCGGATGTGGCGGACAGCACGAGATGTTGTGTATAGCCTCGGCAGAGGCCCTATATCTAGTGGTGACCGTTCCGGGCGCATCTCGCATGTGGTGCGATTTGGGGGTACCGAAGCCATGAATCCCCGTCAGGGGACTGAAACGACGTTTTCGACCAGTGGTGTGCAGCAGTCAAACTAGGTACCGAAGCCATGAATCCCCGTCAGGGGACTGAAACCACTCAGGCAACGGTCTCGGGGGTCGTCGTGGCGGGCGAGTTGGGTACCGAAGCCATGAATCCCCGTCAGGGGACTGAAACTCGGGAGTGGGAACACTCGTTGCCGTTGCCTGAGTGGCGTGGTACCGAAGCCATGAATCCCCGTCAGGGGACTGAAACGAAACCCACCAGACCCCTTGCTGATGATCGTAGTACGGCGGTACCGAAGCCATGAATCCCCGTCAGGGGACTGAAACGCACACCGGCTCCGATCGCCAACAGGGCGATGACCATGAGGTACCGAAGCCATGAATCCCCGTCAGGGGACTGAAACCTAGAAATTTGGAGATCAATAAAATTAACGATTTGTACTCGGTACCGAAGCCATGAATCCCCGTCAGGGGACTGAAACGAACAACGGTCGCGGTGCTGGTCGGCGTCGCAGTTGGCGTGGTACCGAAGCCATGAATCCCCGTCAGGGGACTGAAACAACGACTGCTCGTACTCCTCGCCCTTGTAGCGTGCCCACGCAGGGTACCGAAGCCATGAATCCCCGTCAGGGGACTGAAACTGCTGGTAGCGGTCGGCGCAACCGTCGCGGGCATGGCGGGGTACCGAAGCCATGAATCCCCGTCAGGGGACTGAAACGAAGCCAGCCCGTCCAGGTGGTATTGTACTTGCCCGCGCGGTACCGAAGCCATGAATCCCCGTCAGGGGACTGAAAATTGAGACATTTGTCGGGTATGCCCCCCTTCGGTAGAATGCTAACAACATGCAGCATCTTCAGGGAGGCAGACCAATGAGACCGACAACCCCTCACGAACGGCTGGCGGAGAAGACCCCTGAGGCCAGCTTTCTCCATGTGCTCTGCG
>FWWM01001384.1_pt1 | contig 73116 bp, 75 predicted proteins | sample 2228351 | NCBI WGS metagenome assembly FWWM01 (sample SAMEA103939774, study PRJEB20133) | metagenome | reverse complement strand
AGCTGAACCATGTGGGATATAAAGGTCCAGTTCTGCTGTGCTCATTTCAATATTTTTTACGTTTTATCTGAACCATGTGGGATATAAAGGCACACTAAACTCATTATTCTGCATTTTTGAGTTTTATCTGAACCATGTGGGATATAAAGGCTGTGCTTTTATTTTTATACTGCCCCCTTATTTGGACTAAATATGCCAGAGGTGTAAGAGGTTTGTAGCTAATATAAGTAGTGAGCACAAGATAAGCGAGATGTTTTAGTACAGGTGTCATGACAGGTTCTTAGAGGCAGGGAAGAAGTGGTTAATTAATGATAATGTTTACAAGCCTGAGATTGAGGGGCTTCAAAAAATTATGGGCAAGCAAGTGATACAAATTGAAATTTAAAAAACAGAAGAGCTATTTCCAACAAGGGAGAGGCAGTAGAGACACTTAAAAGACATGGTACAAGTATAGTAAGGGTCGCACGAACCGCCCCTATACTAAGGAAAGATTAAGTAGGGTAGCAGAACCTTCCTGTCCGTGCCGTTGACACGGCAGACAGGTACAAGTTTGAGTCATAAGAAATGTCTTGAAAAAGGGGTATAATAAAAATCTTTTTCGATACGGTCAGATAGTTTCATAATTGTCATAATTATGAGATAATCAATAAAGTAATTCCTCCATCCGATCTTTCAAATCTTGTAGAGCGGTGAAGTGAATGGTTTTCAGTCCCTCTTTCTCTGCATTTTTTATGTTCTTGACGTTGTCGTCCACAAAGATCACCTTCGGCGGGCTTACATTAAGAAGGGAACAGACATGGAGGAATGTACCCTGTTCTCTTTTGCCCTTACCTATTTTGTACGAATTAAAGATATGGTCAAAGTGATGATTAAAGGGAACCTTGTTGTTCAGTTCATCGAGCCAGTTTGTCTGGTCGCTCAATATAGCAGTAATGAGGTTTTCCTTTCTTAGCCTGTCAACAAAATCAATAATATCCTTCCTAAGGACAAACCTGTTGAGAATCTCATTTCTCAACTCATCATCATTACCTTTTATGCTAGTCCTTTTTTTGAGAATATCCCAGAAGGTATTTTCATCTATCAGGCCCTTGACGTAGCCAGTCTCATAAATTAGTTGGTCAGCTAACCGGAAGAACCATTCTGGGTCTATGTTATTATTCCTTGCAATGGCCTTTAACCCCTCACGGAAGCCTTCCTCAGCAATAACGCCACCAAAATCAAAGATAACTACCCTGATCAAATTTCCTCGATCTTATATGTAAAGTTTATTTTTGCAGAGCCTTCAAGGGTTGCTTTAACCGAACAGTATTTCTCCATTGAGAGTACAACTGCACGTTTAACTGCCTCCTCAGATAGGTTATGACCTGAGACTACGAATTCAATATCAATCTCGGTGAATCTCTTTGGATGGGTCTCAGCCTTCTGGCCCTTAACATTTATCTTAAGCCCACTGATGTCCTGTCTCTTTTTCTTCAGGATCGAGACTATATCCATCCCGGAGCAGCCTCCGAGACCTATAAGCAGCAGTTCTGTTGGTCTTACACCCGTATCATTTCCTCCGACCTCATGGTCACCATCCATTATTATCGCGTGTCCTGAACCTGATTCTCCTACAAACTGTAATCCTTCAACGTATTTTACTGTTGCTGTTGGCATATTCCCTCCCTCCTTTAAGGATAGTTTAGTAACAGCCTCTGAATGGCTGCTGCCCTTCCAGAATTATCGTCTATCTCAATAACGACAGCAGATAAAATTCCACTGCCTGATGCAGTCTCAAATTTTTTTGGGATCTGATATATAAATCTCTCAATAATCTGTACCTTATCGATACCAATAACTGAATTGGCAGGTCCTGTCATACCCACATCAGTTATATATGCAGTTCCACCTGGCAGTATCTTTTCGTCAGCTGTTTGAACATGAGTGTGGGTACCAATGACTGCGCTTACCATCCCGTCAACAAATAGACCAAATGCCATCTTTTCCGATGTTGCTTCTGCATGAAAGTCAACAATGATTATGTTTGTCTCTTTCCTTAACTTTTCTATCTCTGCAATGCCTATCCTGAAAGGGCAATCGATCGTTGACATAAATACCCTTCCTGAGAGGTTTATTATCCCGATTTTTTTGTCTCTTACAGTATAGGTGGTACTCCCAAAGCCAGGTACACCCGGGGGATAATTCAGTGGCCTGATAAGTCTATCTTCCTTACCTATATATGGTATGGATTCCTTTTTGTCCCAGATATGGTTCCCGCTTGTAAGGATATGAATGCCGTAATCGAATAATTCCTTTGCTACCTTTTCGGTTATTCCAAAGCCTCCTGCGGCATTCTCCCCGTTGGCTATAACGAAATCTACTTTATACTTATCGACTACTAAGGGAAGAAGGTTTTTTACTGCAAGCCTTCCTGTTTTTCCGACAATATCGCCAATAAAGAGGACCTTCATTATTTGGCAAACTCCACAAACCTTGATTCTCTAATGACGGTAACCTTTATCTGACCTGGATAAGTCATTTCAGATTCTATTCTTTTGGAAAGGTTTCTGGCAAGAATTGATGCCATCTCATCACTCATTTCCTCAGGTTTTACAATTATCCTTACCTCTCTACCAGCCTGAATGGCATAACATTTCTCAACGCCTGAAAAAGACATGGCTATTTGTTCCAGTTTTTCGAGCCTTTTTAGATAGTGTTCGATACTTTCTCTTCGAACTCCCGGTCTTGCTGCTGAAAGGGCATCAGCAGCAGCAACAAGTGCTGCCTCAGGAGTTAAAGGGTCGACATCACCATGATGGACAAGGATGGCATTAACGACCTTTTCATTTTCCCCATATTTCTTAGCAAAGTTTGCACCTATCTCCTGATGGGATCCCTCTACCTCATGGTCTATAGCCTTACCGATATCATGGAGGAGTCCTCCCCTTTTGGCAAGCTTTACATCAGCTCCTATTTCAGCAGCCATAATACCTGCAAGATATGCAACTTCCTTTGAATGCTGTAACATATTCTGGCCATAGGATGTTCGGTACTTGAGTCTTCCGAGAAGCTTTATAATCTCAGGGTGAACCACGGAGATGCCTAATTCAAAGACTGCCTTTTCTCCTTCCTCTTTTATCGTAGCTTCTACCTCTTTTTTCACCTTTTCTACAATTTCCTCGATCCTTGTTGGATGGATCCTTCCATCAGCTATTAATCTCTCAAGGGATATCCTTGCTATCTCCCTTCTTACCGGGTCAAAAGCGGACAGTGTGACCATCTCAGGCGTATCATCGACAATCAGATCAACCCCGGTGGCTGCCTCGAGTGCCCTGATATTTCTACCCTCCCTTCCGATGATCCTCCCTTTCATCTCATCATTTGGTAGGCTAACGGCTGTTACTGTTCCATCGGCAACATATTCACTGGCATATCTTTGTATTGCAAGACTTATGATTTCTCTGGATTTTTTCTCCGCCTCTTCTTTTGCCTCATCCTCTATTTTTTTTGCAAGTTTTGCTGCTTCAAAACGAGTTTCTTCTTCGATCTTTTTGAGGAGTACCTCTCTTGCAGACTCTGCACTCAATCCCGAGATCCTTTCCAGGGCCAGGGTTTGTTCCTTAATCAGTCTGTTAATTTCTGTCTCTTTCTCTGCAAAAATTCTTTCCCTTTGACTGAATTCTCTTTCCCTCTTATTAATTTCGTGTTCTCTTTTTTCTAACTGATTACTTTTTCGCTCAAGGGCCTCCTCTTTTTGTCTTAATCTTCTGTCGTACTGATTAAGTTCATTTCTTCTTTCTCTGATTTCTTTTTCTGCCTCAGACTTTGCTTGATAGACTAAGTCTTTTGCCTCAACAGAGGCTTCTTTTTTTATAACTTCAGCAGCTTTCTTTGCCTCTGCAAGGATTTCCTCTCTTTGTTTTTCCAGTGCCTCACTTTGTAGTCTTATCGATCGCCTGTAGAAAAAAATGATTGCTACAGCAATCACAACACCAAGAACTATAGAGATGAGTATCTGAAGGATTAAAGACATAATTTTTCCCCCTTTCAAGGTTTACGAAGGTAGGCCAGTCTCAAAAAAGAAAAGGGTTCTAAAGGGATGCGCAGTTTTTTACGTAATGATGTACCTGGAAATCGACCATCACAGATTCTTTAGCGCTAACTAATCTTTTTTTCCGAAGAGTATTTATTATTATATATACTGAACCCCAGAACCCCTTTATCCGACTTAATATAGAAACTAAAATCCCGCCCTGCCGTTGTAGTGAAAAATTAGATCCCCTAAATATTAGGTGGGTGTTCTGAAGAAGCCTTAGGCTTCCGATCCTTGGATCGGCATGCTCACCGGTCATCTTACCCGAACTCCCTAAAGATCTAATTTGCCGGATCAACATTTTTTCACCCTCCACGAACAGGGCAGGTACACTACCCTCTGTAAACCCAGTTAATCTTAATTTAAGATAATATATTTATACCAGAAATTGGGTGTTTTGAGCAAGAGAAAAATTAATCTATGTTATTATTATACCTGCATAACCAACAACATAATCATAGTCTCCGCTTACATCACCTGATGTGGAATATTTTATCAATTTTGCCTGTCTAGCCTTTAAAGACCTTGCCGTAAACAGCATTATCGTGGCAGGGATATATCCACACATGGAGATACGTTCTGATGTCACTGTGTCATAAAGACCTTCTGGGTCTAGTTGAAGTATCTTATTTATTGCAAGCTTATCTTTTCTCCTGGCTACCTCATCAGACACATAGTGGCTCATGTCCGAACTGGCTACTATCACAACAGAGTAGTCTATCCTGCTGACTGCCTTTGCTATTGCCTCTCCCATAGTGCGACATTCCTCAACTGTAGCATGCATAACTGTTATGGGAACAATTTTTGCATCCTTGGATAGATAGACAATGAAAGGCAACTGTACCTCGAGCGAGTGCTCAAAGATATGCGCCTGTGTATCTGATGTAAACAGTTCCGATTCATTAATAATCAGTCTTGCAAGTCTCTCGTCAATCGTTAAGACTCCTAAAGGTATCTCCCATTCACCTCTGGGCATAATAGAGACCTTTGATCCAAGGCCTGTATGGTTAGGCCCTATAAGGATAAAGGTTTCTGGCATAACAATTCTTGAATAAACAGCACCTGCAACATGGCCTGAATACATAAGACCTGCATGGGGGCACAGGGCAGATAGCGCCTTTTCTTTGGGTATATTATCATTAATATAACCCTTTACTTCATTTGCAAGCCTTTCTTTATTTGATTGATAGAACTGACCGGCGACAGCAGCCTTTCTCCTCATATTTCCCCCTAAAACCCAAGCAGTAGAAAACTAACCTTAAAATCTGTCCTTTTATTATTTATTATGATTTTGGACTTTTAACTGCTGACTTTTGCTTGATAGCCTTCATCAATCTCTCGTACTTTTCTACTCCCACACACTCCTTGGCTGCAGGACACCACTCAATGCAGGTTGGTGTCATATCCCTTGAGATTGTTTTACCACATTTCTTACATTCAATCTCAATCTCATCTGACCATATCTCATTTGTGGTATGGCAGTAAAAACACCTTATTTCTTCAGGAAAAGGATTTCTTATCTCTCTGCTTCCCGGGCAACTTTCTTTGAACATCTTACTATTATTTTACCAAATTACAGAAATTATTGTATGAGATATATCATAACCTTGAATGCGAATAAAACTAAACGGTAATTGAAATAATCAGGCCTGATAGGCTTTTTCAAGTTTTTATTCTTAATATACTATGCCTTTACCTTTTTATATAAAATCTGACATAATATTTCAATTTTCCAGAAGTTAAGGAGTAGAGATGGTAACTATTCATAAGATACCAGCATCACCCTGGAGGGCTATGATTGAGAGTGCCTTCTTTACAAATTCTGTAAGAAAGACCGCCATGACCGAACTTTATAATCTTGCCATGACACAACTGAGGTGGTCGTTACATCGCATCCTTTTTTATAGAGGGATTTTTAATTGGAAACAGCAGGCATAATCAGACAATTAGCGCTATCTGCGCTTCCTGTTCTTGTGGCAATAACGTTTCATGAACTGGCTCATGGCTTTATAGCCAACAGGCTTGGTGATCCCACGGCTCGCCTACTTGGAAGGTTAACCATCAATCCTTTTGCTCATATTGACCTATTCGGAACAATTATTATGCCGCTGATGTTACTTATCTTTACAAGTGGTCAATTCGTATTCGGTTATGCCAAGCCTGTTCCTGTGAATCCGATGAATTTTAAGAATCCAAGAAAGGGCATGGCCATTACTGCTGCAGGCGGTCCAATAATGAATCTATCCCTTGCTATTCTCAGTATATTGTTGCTGAAATTGATTATCATTCCATTATCAACTCTTATACCCGAAACTATAACAGATAAGACCCTCGTTCCTATGGCGCTTATGCTTAAGGCCAGTGTTATGATAAACGTTGTTCTTGCAGCTTTTAATTTGTTGCCAATTCCGCCTCTCGATGGCGGTAGGGTCATTGTTGGTCTTTTGCCAGCCAGGCAGGCCATATCATTTAGCAGGATAGAACCATTCGGCTTTATTATTGTTATTATTCTAATTGTTACAGGGATAGCCAATTACTTTGTCATACCTCTTGTGAATCTCTTCATGGGCATATTGACTCTTTTTTAGTGTAAATTTTTATCTCTAACTTAAGCTTATCAACTCTGCACTTTCTCAACTCAGGGTGAAGGAATATTAATAATCCTTAATGGGCAGGTCAAATAAATTATATCATAGAGCCTTGAAGTGAAGTTTGAGTCTTCAACACTTAAAATTTCCTTTTAGGCATATGTGATGTTACAATAAATTAATGGTTTCAGATGTTGTCAGAGGTCTTTCAACCGAAGAAAGGTTAGTCTTTTTTTTATCAAGACCGCTGCTATCAATTGACACTATAGGTTTGTGCAACGAGATTCTTAATAAGGGTATTGACCAGGACATATTTGTAAAGAAGGCTGATATAACAAGAACCTCCCCCTTCATTTATAGAAATCTTAAGTTGCTCGAGAATGTTTCTCAGGATTTAGAAAATAGATTCAAGATTAGATATCTGGGTTCAATGAGACGCAACATTCTACTGATGGAGGAGATCAAGAGAATCATATCTGTTTTAAGATGCAAAGGGATTGATACTATACCACTGAAGGGTCCTGTGGCTTCTGAACTTATATTTGGCGATATAGCGCTTTATTCAGGTTCAGACATTGATATACTAATAAAACCCTCTGATATTCAGCTAACAAAGAGGATTTTGATTGATATGGGCTATAAGGAATGCCCTGGTTTTTTTGAAAAAGACTATCTAAAAACAAGTTACCATCTCCCTCCATATATGAAGAATGGTTTCTATGTTGAGGTCCACTGGAATCTGACGATGAGGTACTTCTCTTCGGATCCTGAGTTCTGGTGGGAAGGTATAGAAGAGAGGGGGGAGAAAGGAGAGAGATTTTTATGCCTTGAACCTGAGAGGTATCTCCTTTACACTGTGTTCAGGCTTTTTTCCCATGCCTTTTATCCACTTAAGTTTCACATATTAGTTGCTGGTCTGGTGTTACTGTATCGGGAGAGGATAGACTGGAACAGATTATCTCATATATCAAGGTTAATTGGTATGGATAGATTGCTTGGCTTTACATTAAATATGACGAAGGATTTTTTTGAAATTAAGATTCCATTTGAGTATGAGGATAGTTTTGTAGAAAGACATATCAGGCATATTATATTGCGAACACTTTTTGAAGAGGCTCCTGTGCTGACAAGAAAGATGATAGTTTATTCTTATCTTAATGATGCTCCTGGTGGTTATATATCTACCTTGTTCAGGAGGCTGATTCCGTCTCCATCAGAGATCAGGTCAAGATATGGTATCGAGACTGACTCAAAATCGCTTTTGCGTTATTATATATTGAATCCTTTCTACCTCTTTTTCGGCAAGAAGATTGATAATTAAAGCATTAATAGGCACTGACATTTTTAAAAGGTTTAAAAGGAAAGCAGAAACATATATATGGTAGTGCCTCCGACAGTAAAGGGGTTTCACAAATGAAAAAGATATTGATCTTGCTTGTCCTTCTTTCTGTAGTAGCAGGGGTGACGGGTGGCTATATTTATTGGGCGATAACGGACCTGCCTGCTGTGCGGAGTCTTGAGGAATATGCCCCGGCCGAGTCTTCTATCGTTTATTCCCTGGATGGAAAGATACTGGCTGAACTCTATCTTGAGAGGAGGATCTTCGTGCCTCATTATCAGATTCCTGATCACGTTAAAAAGGCCTTTATCTCAATTGAGGACGCAAGGTTTTATTATCACCCTGGTGTTGATATCTTAGGGATATTGAGGGCTCTAATCAACGACATAAGGGAGATGAAGGTATCACAGGGGGGCAGCACTATTACGCAGCAATTAGCCAAGATGTTATTTCTAAAGCCAGAAAAAACTATCACCAGGAAGATAAAGGAGGCTCTTCTCTCGATCAAAATCGAAAAGAGATACACGAAGGATGAAATACTTGGTCTATATCTTAATCAGGCATATTTTGGTACGAGGGCGTATGGAATTGAGTCGGCATCACAAGTCTATTTTGGAAAGTCTGTTACAGATCTTACCATCGCCGAGGCAGCACTTCTTGCAACCCTCCCAAAGTCTCCTTCTCTTTACTCACCTTTTAAATACCCTGAGAAGGCACGAGAGAGAAGATCTCTCGTATTAAGACAGATGCTTAATCACCGTTATATAACCAAGGAACAATACGCAATCGCAGAAAAAGAACCTCTTCCTCAAAATCCACATTACAGGCGATTTGAGGCACCTTATTTTGTTGAGATGCTAAGGCAGGAATTAGAGTCTCAATTCAACGATGGTCTTTATACGGCAGGTTACAGGATTTACTCAACTATAGACTATGAACTACAAAAGGCAGCAGAAGAGTCTGTGAAAAAAGGGGTTACGGCCCTTGAGGAAAGGGGAAGAAAGGGGGTGGAGGCTGCACTTATAGCAATTGACCCGAGGACAGGCGGTATCAGGGCAATGGTTGGTGGCACTGACTTCTGGAAGAGTCAATTTAATCGGGCTACACAGGCATTGCGACAGCCTGGAAGTGCCTTTAAGCCCTTTGTATATCTGACAGCCCTTGAAGAAGGAAGAGGTGTTAATGATATAATCCTGGACTCACCCATTACACTTAGGGGGGCAAGGCCAGGACAGGTCTGGATACCCAAGAATTATGACGGTAAATACAATGGACCGGTAACATTAAAACTCGCGCTTGCCAAATCCCTTAATGCAGCAACAGTAAGGCTTGCATCGGAGATAGGGGTTGAGAGCATTATTGACACGGCAAGGTTGCTTGGTATAAAGAGCAGATTACAACCATACCTTCCTATTGCCCTTGGTGCCTCTGATGTCACATTGATGGAGATGGTAACAGCTTATGGTGTGTTTGCAACAGGTAACTATGTAAAACCCTTATTTTATGAGAAAATCACTAATAAGAATGGAGGGGTTGTGTCTGAGGAGACCCCTGAGATAACCGAGATTTTATCAGAAGATGTAAGAGAAGGTATCAGGACCCTCTTAAGGGCTGTTGTAGAGGAAGGGACGGCTATGAAGGCCCGGGAATTGAAGAGGCCAATATTTGGTAAGACAGGGACAACAAATGATTATTCCGACGCATGGTTTATCGGCTTTGATGATAGGTTAGTTGTTGGAGTCTGGGTTGGTAGGGATGATCACAAACCAATAGGTCAGAAGGAGATAGGAGCAAGGGCTGCCCTGCCAATATGGATCGAGTTTATGAAAAAAGCGCATCTACAAAATCCCGAGGTTCAAAATCCCTGAGGTCTTCTAACCCTTCCCCTATTCCGATATATCTTATAGGTATTCCCAGTTCTCTTTTTATCGCAAATATTATACCCCCCTTTGCTGTACCATCAAGCTTTGTGAGGGCTATGCCAGTAATCCCGATGGCATTATTAAACATTTCTGCCTGTCTGAGGGCATTCTGACCTGTTGTAGCATCTACCACGAGAAGCACTTCGTGAGGCGGTGTGCCGAGTCCCTTCTCAACAACGCGCTTCATCTTTTTTAATTCTTCCATTAGATTACTCTTTGTGTGGAGCCTGCCGGCGGTATCAACTATAACTACATCAGCCTCCCTTGATTTTGCAGCCTCTATTGCATCGAAGGCCACAGCAGCAGGGTCAGAACCGCTTTGATGTTTTACTATTTGCACCCCTGCTCTTTGTGCCCATATCTCGAGTTGTTCAATTGCAGCGGCCCTGAATGTGTCAGCAGCAGCAAGGATTACCTTTTTACCTTCACCTGCAAACCGTGCAGCAAGTTTTCCTATAGTTGTTGTCTTACCAACACCATTAACTCCAACAGCGAGTATAACGAATGGTTTTTTGTTAACATTGAGTGGTTCTGATTTTCCTAACAGGACAGACATCTCTGATTTTAGAAATTCTCTTATTTCAGAAATGTCCTTAATCTCACCTTTCTTTGTTTTTTCTTTAAGAAAGTTTATGATATCTTCTGTTGCTTTGACTCCTAAGTCTGCCGAGAGAAGGGCTTCCTCCAGTTCATCCAATGTTTCAAAATCAATCTTTCTTCTTGATAATATTGATTCTACTTTCTCAACTAATCCCTTTCTTGTTTTAGCAAGTCCCTGTTTCAACCTATCAAAGAATCCCATGATGTCTCCTGAATCAGTTTTTTTAATACCATTAGTTTAACAGAAATCTTTTGAGTTCTTCCATATAGGTGCTGGGCCCTCTGCATTTTTTATAATCATGGGCTAAAATAATAAAAATGAAAAGGTTAGTTATAGGTTTACTAATAGTTTTAGTATTTATGTGGGGCGTATTATATATCCTGATGCCTGACCTTTCCCGGCTTAAGAAGGAGAATCCCAAAAAAACTTCCTTTATGAAATATCGGGAAAAGGAGGCGGTAAAGAAGGGAAAGAAATTCAGGATAAGACAACAATGGGTTTCACTCAATAGGATTTCGCCGTACCTTGTTAAGGCTGTCCTTATTGCTGAAGATGACAAGTTCTGGAAACATGAAGGTTTCGACTATGAAGCCATACAGAAAGCTATAGAAAAGGATATAAAGGAAAAAAAGTTTAAACTCGGTGGGAGCACCATAAGTCAGCAACTCGTAAAGAATCTCTATCTTTCACCATCGAAAAACCCTATTAGAAAGATTATCGAGGCCTTTATTACATGGCGTATGGAGAAGGTCCTCTCGAAGAAGAGGATACTTGAGTTATATCTAAATGTGATAGAGTGGGGTGACGGTATATTCGGGGCAGAGGCGGCATCGAGGTATTATTTCGGGAAAGCAGCTTCAGAACTTAGTGCTGAGGAGGCATCAAGGCTTGCGGCAGTCTTGCCCAATCCACGGAAATACAACCCCACCGGGGAGCAGAGATATGTGGTAAATCGTTCAAAACTGATTTACAGTATTATGGTTAAAAGGAGTATCGTAGTGCCTGAATATAGAGAGGTCACAGATGAATATAACATAAACGGTCAGCAGATACCCATCGAGAAATTACCTCCCTCAGACTGAAGGCACTTTATAGAGCAATGTCTTTTTCCAGTAAGCCAGGTCCCCATCAAGCCCCGTTATGTCAATATACTCCTCCTCAATGTTTGCTAAAAACTGTGTATTCTTCAGGTATCTTAAGACAAGGGCATCAAAGGTATCAATACCTGCTCTAATCTCATCAACTCCATTGACCTTTTTTATAACCTCATCAACCCTTTCTGCCTCCCTCTCTAAGAGTTCTATGTTTTCTGCCTCACTTCTCAGACATGATCGTTTGATAGATTCCATCATTGCCTCGTAAGAGACAACGGACTTCATAACCTCTGCTACCCTTGTAAGAAACTCTATTTTTTCCATTTTCCCTCCCTTTATCTTGGAATCCATACCTTTCCTTTGTCTATTATATGCTCTACCTCCCAACCCCTTCTCTTGAGTTCTCTGGCAACCCATTTCCTGTGACACTTCCACGGAAATCTCTCGGCACATATGATTACGGCTATTTTATTTGCTGCTATCTTTTCTATCATATCTATACCTGAGCGAAACTCATCTGTTGTGGTGTATGCCTCATAGCCTCCTTTTCTGAAGCCACCGAGTTCCTTGCCAAGGAAATGATAATTAATTCCTTCTCTCTGCAATAACTTCTCAAGATTCTCCTTAATAAAAATGGTTATCTTGCTTTTTGGAAAACGTCTAATATCTAAAACGGTCTCTATATTAAAAGCAAGGAGTAATTCTATAAAATCTTCCTCACTTCTCCTGTCAGTGCCAAGGGTGAAGATCCTTTTCAATTCCTCCCGTAAACCTCATTGAGTATATCTTCTGCTCCTCTTGACAATATGTCCTCCGCAAGTTTAACGCCGAGTTTATCACATTCTTCAGGACTCCCCTCTATGTGACCACGAATGAGTCTGTCTCCTGAGATACTGCCGACAAGACCATCCATTACGAGCAATTTCTCGCCCTTGTTCTGCTCATGTGTTATAAGTCTCGCATGTGCTGCAATAGGTACCTGACAACCTCCCTCAAGTCTTCTCAGCAAGCCCCTTTCAGCCCTTATGCAGATAGATGTCTCATAGTCATTCAGTGGAGCCAAGAGATTATTTATAAACTCATCGTCCACCCTGCACTCTATCCCTATAGCACCCTGACCAATGGCAGGAAGGCTTACCTCTAACGGAATAATGCTTGAGATCCTTTTTTCAAGGCCAAGCCTCTTAACGCCTGCTGCTGCAAGGATTATAGCGTCAAACTGACCCTCGTCGAGTTTCCTTAATCTTGTATCGAGGTTGCCCCTTAGTTGAACTATTTTTAGATCAGGTCTAATATTGAGTAACTGACAGGACCTTCTCAGGCTGCTCGTTCCCACAACAGCTCCCTCGGGTAGCTCATCAAGTCTATTGTATCTGAAGATATTCTTTTCTACTCCATGCCCCTCTGTCTTTATTACCTGGCTTAAAAAGGCGTCCCTCGGGTCCTCCCTCCTGCAGATAGCAGCAAGATGAAGACCAGATGGAAGGTCTGTAGGTACATCCTTCATACTGTGAACTGCCAGATCAACCTCTTTTCTCAAGAGGGCCTCCTCAATCTCCTTCACGAAAAGGCCTTTACCGCCAACCTTTGCAAGAGGAACATCCAGTATCTTATCACCTGTTGTCTTTATCTTTATAATTGAAACCTCAATATCAGGCCGTAGTTTCCTAATTTCAGAACTAACCCATTCAGCCTGCCACAGGGCAAGCTTACTACCCCTTGAACCTATCAATACTCTTTTCACTATACAAAACCTCCCTAAAGTCATCTATTTTAACATTTTTTATTTAATAGGTTCAGCCGATACCATTCGATTCAGGAAGTACAATACTTGAAGGTATCATGACAAGTATCACTATGATGGCAAAGCTCACACCTTTTATTGCTTGGAGTTCTCCATAATACTTGAAATACTTGAAAAGATTTCTTGCTGTTACAATGAATACAGGATAGATTATATCAAGGAACGCATTTTAATTAGGTAGCAGCAGATGATGTGGCAGGGTTCTCTGTTCGTCCCTCCGTCCGTCTTTACGAAAAAAGAAATTTTATGTATCATGTAATATGCTTTCTAATATCTTGAGTGCCTCTGTAATAGGGATAGAGGCCTATCCTGTTGAGGTAGAGGTAGATATAACTTCAAAGGGACTACCACATTTCTCGATAGTGGGGTTACCTGACATAGCGGTAAAGGAAAGCCGTGACAGGGTAAAGGCTGCCCTTAAAAATATTGGTTTTAATTTTCCATTGAAGCAGATTACTATTAATCTTGCCCCGGCTGATCTCAGGAAGGAAGGTTCATCCTTTGATTTACCAATAGCACTTGGCATCATAGCCTCTGAAGGTATTCTTGATTCAAACCTCTTCAAAGGACTTCTCTTTTCAGGTGAATTATCTCTTGATGGGAGGATAAAGCCTGTCAGGGGTGCTTTATCTATAGCGATAATGGCAAGGCAGATGGGTCTAAAAGGGGTTGTGTTGCCAGAAGAAATTGCTCCAGAGGCCGCAGTAGTTTCTGGAATTAATGTTTATGCTGTTAGGTCTTTGCCAGATGTTATTGAAATGATAACAGTTGGCCTTGGGACCCCTTTTAATGTGGATATAAACAGGGCAATGGAGGGTAACTCCTTCTATGACGAGGACTTTTCAGATGTAAAAGGACAGGAACATGCCAAGAGGGCACTTGAGGTGGCTGCTGCTGGCTCTCATAATGTACTAATGATAGGACCACCAGGCTCGGGTAAGACAATGCTTGCGAAGAGACTGCCAACAATTCTCCCAGAAATGACCTTTGAAGAGGCCCTTGAGACAACAAGGATCCATAGCGTTGCAGGTTTGTTGACAGGAGGCCAGGCATTGCTTGCTACAAGGCCTTTCAGGTCACCACACCACACTATATCTGATGTTGCCCTTATCGGTGGTGGACAGGTCCCTAAACCAGGAGAGGTATCTCTTGCCCATAATGGGGTTCTGTTTCTTGATGAACTACCTGAATTCAAGAGAAATGTCCTGGAGGTGTTAAGACAACCCCTTGAAAATGGGGTCGTTACTGTCTCAAGGGCAAGCGCATCTGTAACTTATCCAGCCTCTTTTATGCTCGTCAGTGCCATGAATCCCTGTCCATGCGGGTACTACTGTGACAGCCGACATCAATGTCTATGCACGCCTGGACAGATTCAGAGATATAGAAGACGGGTGTCAGGTCCATTACTTGACAGAATCGACATACATATTGAGGTACCATCTGTGCCATATAAAGAACTCTCCACAGAATACTCAGGTGAGAAGTCAGAGTCAATTAGAGAACGTGTCGTCAGGGCAAGAAATATTCAGATTGAGAGGTTCAAGGGAGAAAGAATATTCTCGAATGGCCAGATGAAGACAAGGCATATAAAGAAGTTTTGTAAATTAACTGATGATGCCCAGGGTCTGCTTGATACGGCAATGCAGAAACTCGGCCTTAGTGCAAGGGCATATACAAGAATACTTAAGGTAGCAAGAACAATTGCAGACCTTAATGGCTCAGAAAAGATTCAGGGGCATCATATCTCTGAGGCAATACAGTATAGAAGCCTTGATAGGGGAATGGTCTAAAAGGATGGATTCCATAATCATTTTGGGCGGGACATTTGATGGAGTTGTAATTGTTGACAGACCCCTGCCTTAAAGACAGGCATAATAGAAGATACATCTGCCAGGCTCAGGGAACTGAGGGTAATATGACAGAGTTATAACGACGGGGGCAGATGTACTTAGAAGACTGCAAAGATATTCATCAAGGTTACTGACCTTTTCAAGATAAAGGGTGAGCATCAATATGTATAATATGCGTGCCTGATACCAATGTCTGTTTTGAAACTAATTGAGTCTATAAAGAAGGATAGTTTTTTCAAGCTTGAGATAGCAGAGCATCGCCTTATTCCATCCACAAAACCAAGTTATCGAAATATAACAACTATAAATGAAAGACTTCGCTATGCTCTAAGGGAAGATGGTATCAAAAGGTTCTGGACCCATCAGGTAGAGGCAATAGAGCTTATAAGACAGGGTGAAAATGTTGTTGTCATGACACCAACGGCAAGCGGTAAAAGCCTTATCTACAACATACCCGTTATAGAATCAATCATGGAGAGACCCGTAACAAAGGCACTATATATATTTCCCTTAAAAGGTCTTGAGCAGGATCAAGTAAGTAATCTGAACAAGCTCTTTAGCAGGGTCGGTATAGCCATAAGAGGTGGAAATAACGCGAGGCTGATGCTCCAGCCAGCCGAGGTCTATGATGGCGACACAACTCCTTACAGGAGAGGAAGGATAAGAAAAGACCTCCCCTCTGTGATATTCACAAACCCTGACATGTTACACCTTGCCATCAACCCCTATCATAAGAGATGGGAAAACTTTTTTAGAAATATAAGGTATGTGGTAATAGACGAGATACACTCTTACAGTGGAGTCTTTGGCTCAAATGTAGCAAATATTTTGAGGAGGCTCAGGAGGATCTGCAGTTACTATGGTTCACAGCCTCAATTCATTGCCTGCTCAGCAACAATTGCAAATCCTGAGGAACTTGCTGAAGGCCTTACAGGTTTACCTTTTAAGGCTGTGACAGAAAGTGGCGCACCTCAATCGGTCCGACATTTCTTATTCATAAACCCTATAGAAAGTCCTTACACAGAGGCAACGAGGTTATTTGTAGAGTGTCTGAAGGCTGGTCTTAAAACCATAGTATTCACGAAGGCAAGAAAGATAACAGAACTCATTTACTTATGGAGTATTAAAAGGGCGCCATCCCTTGCTGAGCTGATAAGTCCTTACAGGGCAGGATTTCTGCCATCAGAAAGAAGAGAGATAGAGAAAAGACTTTTCAGGGATGAAATAATGGGTGTTGTCTCAACAAGTGCCCTCGAGTTAGGTGTGGACATTGGCGGACTTGATGTTTGTATCCTCGTTGGTTATCCTGGCTCAATTGCCAGTACATGGCAGAGGGCTGGTCGGGTGGGAAGGCATGGCCAGGAATCAGCCGTATTCTTGATAGCCCTTCAGGATGCACTGGACCAGTATTTCATGAGACATCCTGATAGATTCTTTGAAAAGAGTCATGAGGCTGCTGTTATAGACCCAATGAACAAAAATATCCTTAAAAAACACCTTCCCTGTGCAGCCTCAGAGGTCTATCTGAGGGAAGACGACGGGGTATATGATTTGAAACAATTAAGGCCCCTCATTGATGGAATGGTAGAGGATGGTTTCCTAACCCCTGGTAAAAGAGGCGATATATGGTTTTGTAAAAAGCACCTACCCCATAGGGATGGAAGCATAAGGACCACAGGAGAATCCTTTGTAATTGAGAATGGAACAGGGATGAAGATAGGAGAATTGAGCGGGTTCCGTGTCTTTCGTGAGGCCTTTCCTGGCTCAATTTACCTCCACAGGGGAAAACAGTACATGGTAACTGACCTTGACCTTAAGGGCAAAAGGGTCTTTTGTAGAGAAGTGGATGTCCCCTATTATACCTATGCCCTGAGCAGGGAGGATACGGAGATTATAGAAGAAAAGGAGATAAAGAGGCTCAAGAGATTTACTATCAGGTGGGGGGAGATAAGGATGACACAGAGGGTAATAGGTTATGAGAAGAGAGGTATTTTTGATAGGGTAAGGTTATCAAGACATGAAATTTCGATGCCAGAATACAGATTTGACACAGAGGGGATGTGGATAAGGCTGGATACCATATTGCTTCAAGATCTCGAAACTCCTGGTTTTGACCTCGCTGGTAGCCTTCATGCAACAGAACATGTAACCATATCATGCATGCCCCTTTTTGCCCTCTGTGATAAAGGTGATTTAGGCGGGCTTAGTTATACAGTTTATCCTGAACTTGGTGAGCCTGTCATATTTATTTACGATGCCCATGAGGGTGGGGTGGGTCTGACAAAAAGAGTCTTTGATGTTGTTGAGGATTGGTTTAAAGTAGCTCTCAGGATCTTAAAGGAATGCCACTGTGAAGAGGGATGCCCATCCTGTGTTCAGGACCCACAGTGCGGCTCAGGCAATCAACCCCTTGATAAGAATGGTGCCCGTTTTATCCTTGAGAGATGGCTTACTCCCCTATAATCTTTACAAGGACCCTCTTTCTTCTCCTGCCATCAAATTCACCGTAAAAGACCTGTTCCCAGGGGCCTAAGTCCAGTCTTCCATTTGTGATAGCAACGACCACCTCTCTGCCCATGACCTGTCTCTTCAGGTGTGCATCAGCATTATCCTCGCCTGTTTGATTATGTAGGTATTGACTTACTGGTTCGTGAGGTGCCAGATCTTCCAGCCATCTTTCAAAGTCCTGATGAAGGCCTGCTTCATCATCGTTAACGAAGACGGATGCAGTAATATGCATGGCATTCACCAGACAGAGTCCTTCCTTAATGCCGCTTTCTCTCAGACATTCCATTATCTGGGGAGTGATATTGATAAAAGCCCTTCTGGTGGGCACATGAAACCACAATTCTTTACGATAAGACCTCATCTGTTGATTAGATTCTCCCTTCCTGCTTTAATTTTTCCACCATATTCATGATTGCTGGCAATGTCTCAAGTGCTGCCTTTTCTCCTTCTATTATTGCCTCATGCCTCTTTTCAAAATCGGCAGAACCAACAAAACTAACCTTTGGTTTAATCACGATGTCTGCATGAGATAGCTGCTGACCGGCCACCTTTGAATACATTATACTGATAGCCTTTAGTATCGTCTCTATTGTGTTTTCGGGCTGACTGGAATCAATATCTGATGATATATCAACAGCTATTATAATGTCTGCCCCTGCCCTTCTTGCTGCATCGACAGGCACAGGACTTACTATTCCTCCATCAGCATAGAGCCTCCCACCTATGTTTACAGGCCTGAAGATTCCCGGTATTGAGCAACTTGCCCTTACAGCAGTCCCTGTGTTGCCCTTTCCAAAGACAACCTCCTGGCCTGTCAGGAGATCTGTTGCAACAGCATAAAAAGGGAACCTCATCTTCTCCAGAGGTGTGTTATTTACCATCCTGTTAACGTATTCTTCAAGCCTTTCCCCTTTAATAAAGCCATTATCGGGTATGGTGAGGTCAACGATATCACTTTTTTCGATTGTGAGGGCCATCTTCTGCAATTGAAAGGCACTGTATCCATATGCATAAAGACTACCAACAAAGCTGCCAGCACTGGTGCCAATTATCATGTGTAAAGGTATCTTGTTTGCTTCAAGTATCTTTAATACACCTATATGGGCGAATCCCTTTGATGCACCTGCGCCAAGAACAAGGGCAATCTTTGCTGGTCCTGTCGGGGGTTTGACCTCGGGCGGTGCACAGGATGTAATGAAGATAACAACTGCTATTGTAATAGTTAAAAAGGGAATAAATGCCCTATTTGGCCCAGTCATATTTCCTTCTCCTTCGGTGATGAATGTACTTATCGGCCGACAGGGCAGCAACACAACCATTTGCGGCAGCTATGACAACCTGTCTGACCTCAGTGCAGGTTACATCTCCTGCTGCAAAGACACCAGGTATAGATGTCTCCATCATTCGGTTTGTGACTATACACTCATCTTCACTTAACTCCACTGTTTCTCCGAGAAAGTCAATTATTGGCTTGCTTCCATGGAGATAAACAAAGACCCCCGAAAGTTCAAGAGCGGTTTCGTTATTGTCGTGGTCAATCATTTTTATCCTTTTCACAACCTCATCGCCCTCAATAGAGGTTACAGAATAGCCTGAAAGAATCTTCAGGTTTGACTTTTTGAGAGCAGGATGTCCTTCTTCGACCTTTAATTTTTTTGAAGGAGATATAAGATAAACCGTTTCTGCAAAGCCTGTTAAAAGGCCAGCCTCCTTAACGGCCTCTTCCGAATCACCTATAACACATACAACCTTTCCCCTGAAGAAGGCCGCATCACAGATAGCACAGTAACTTACACCCCTACCAAGAAATTCTTTTTCTCCTTTAATTGTTGGTTTTCTTCCCATTGCCCCTGTAGCGATGATAACGGTTTTACCCCTATAAGACCCTTCCATCGTATAGACCTCTTTCACATCTCCATCGAGCTTAACACCAACGACCTGTGCCTCTACATACTCAGCACCGAACCCAATAGCCTGCTTCCTGAATATTTCGAGGAGTTCCTTACCGGTGATTGGCTCAGCAAGTCCTGGATAGTTTTCGATCTTACTTGCAAAGGCAAGTGCCCCTGCTGTCTGAGACTTATCAAGCACAACTGTCTTCAGATTTGAACGAGCTGCATACTGGGCAGCACTCAGACCCGCAGGTCCTCCTCCTATCACTATTACATCATATAATTCCTCTGTCATGAATCCTCCTCCTTTTAATCAAAAAAGTTCAGGATATTATAATAAGTATCTCTCTGAGCAGGTCTGAAACCGGCCTTCCTGATGGCCTCTATTATATCCTCCTTTGTCACCCTGTAACTTACCCCTGTGGCACGGACAACGTTTTCCTCAATCATGGTTGAACCAAGGTCATTTGCACCAAAACGTAATGCAACCTGTACGAGCTTTAGCCCCTGAGTAACCCATGATGCCTGAATATTCTTTATATTATCGAGATAGATCCGAGAAAGTGCAAGAACCTTAAGGTAATCTACTGCCGTGGCAACTGGAAAGGTCTTATACGCCTTACTCAATTCTGTATTGCCTGGCTGGAATGACCACGGGATAAAGGCCGTGAAACCTCCTGTCCTGTCCTGGAGCCTTCTTATTGCCTCGAGATGCTCAATTATATCTTCGGGTTCTTCGATACTGCCAAACATCATGGTTGCAGTTGTCTTCATCCCAATCCTGTGGGCCTCTTCCATTACCTTTAACCACTCTGATGAACTTATCTTTCTCGGGCTCAAGACCTCTCTAACCCTGTCAGTAAGTATCTCGGCCCCGCCACCTGGAATAGAATCAAGACCTGCCTCCTTCAATATAAGAAGGGTTTCCCTTGTTGTAAGTTTATGCCTTTCTGAAAGATAGGCTATCTCTGGTGGTGAGAAACCATGAATATTGATTGTGAATCTCTCCTTTATGGACCTGAGAAGATTAATATAATAATTTATATCAAGCTCGGGATTTATGCCCCCTTGAAGGAGTATCTGTGTACCACCAAGAGAGAAGGTCTCCTCTATCTTCCTGAATATCTCATCCTTACTCAGAAGATAGGCCTCAGGGCTTTCAGGCTCTCTGTAAAAGGCACAGAATCTGCATTTATTTATGCATATGTTCGTATAATTAATATTCCTGTCAACAATAAAGGTGACTATCCCCTCAGGATGAAATACCTTTCTTACGTTGTCAGCCTTCTCGCCAACCTCAAGAAGGTCTGCATCTCTAAGTATACTTAAAGCCTCTTCTCTATTTATACGCATAATTAAATTAGATTTAAAAAGGTTATAATATTATAACTAAAAATTCTGTTGAAAATTAAGGAAATAATTGGCTAAAATGATAAACCAATCTAAATCGGAGGATAAAGATGGCAGAGACAATCGAGATAAGATGGCATGGTAGGGGAGGACAAGGAACCGTTACAGCAGCCAAGGTTCTTGCTGATGCTTGCCTTTCCGGAGGTCGGTATGTTCAGGCCTTTCCAGAATATGGCCCTGAACGTTCAGGGGCCCCCTTAAGGGCATACAACCGTATCAGCCCTAAGGAATTGAGATTACACTGTCCTGTTTTACATCCAAAGGTCATTGCTATAGCTGATGCAACACTCCTCGATGGTGTTAATGTTACAGAGGGAGCAAAGGAGGACAGTATATTTATTGTGAACACATCAAAGGAGCCGGCAGAGATCAGGGAGAAACTCAAACTTCTGCCCACTCAGAAGGTATATACAGTTGATGCGACAAAGATAGCCATTGAGTGTTTTGGAAAGGCCTTGCCAAATTCACCCATGCTTGGTGCTGTTTGCAGGGTCACCGGCATTGTCGGTCTTGATGCGCTTCTTGAGGATGTGAGAAAGAGTTTCGGAAAGAAATTTTCGCAGAAGATAATAGATGGTAACTTAGAGGCCACCAGAAGGGGCTATGAGGAGGTAAAGGAAGGATGAAGGGATGGAAAGAATTACCACCAGGCGGGGTAGTAACCGAACCAGGAAGTTCTGAGAAGTTTAAGACAGGTTCCTGGAGGGCCTTTAGACCCGTATGGCTACAGGAAAACTGCATACAGTGTCTTTTCTGCTGGATGTATTGTCCTGACATGGCCATTAAGGTAAAGGATGGGAAGAGGGAAGAGTTTGATTATGATTACTGTAAAGGTTGCGGTATCTGTGCGCTGGAGTGTCCTGGAAAGAAAGGGAATAAGGCAATAATTATGGTCGAGGAGGGTAAATAGATGGGTAAGGTGGTTGCTGTTACAGGTAATGAGGCTGTTGCAAATGCCCTCAGACAGGTCAACCCTGATGTCTGCGCAGCTTATCCTATAACACCGCAGACAGATATGATGCAGAGGTTTTCAAGCTTTGTTGCAGATGGAAAGGTCGACACAGAATTGATACTCGTTGAAAGTGAGCACAGTGCCATGAGCGCCTGTGTTGGTGCCTCTGCTGCAGGAGGAAGGGTTGCTACGGCTACCTCTTCCCAGGGGCTGGCGCTCATGTGGGAGGTATTATTCATAGCAGCTGGCTCGAGATTGCCGATAGTAATGCCTGTTGTAAACAGGGCGCTTTCGGCACCACTGAATATACACGGTGACCATTCTGACAGTATGGGTGCCAGGGACTCGGGCTGGATTCAACTCTACTCAGAGAATGCCCAGGAGGCCTATGACAATACAATACAGGCCTTCAGGATAGCTGAACACATGGATATCAGGCTACCTGTGATGGTCTGTATGGATGGCTTTATAATAAGTCACTCAATTGAGAGAATAGAGTATCTCGATGATGATGTGGTTAAAGACTTTCTCGGGGACTACAAACAGCTATACCCATTACTCGATGTGGAACATCCTGTTAGTTATGGACCTTTAATACTACCTGACCTGTATATGGAATATAAGAGGGCTCAGCATGAGGCAATGACCAAGGTAAGCGGGGTCGTCCTTGAGGTGGCATTAGAGTTTGAAAGGATATCAGGAAGAAGGTATGGCCTTTTTGAATCATACAGGCTTGACGATGCAGATATTGCCCTTGTGATACTCAATTCCGCAGCAGGGACAGCAAAGGATGTTGTTGATGAATTCAGGGAGCGTGGCATTAAGGCAGGGCTTTTAAAGCCAAGGCTTTTCAGACCTTTTCCATACAGGGAGATTTCGGAGGCACTTAAAAATGCAAAGGCTATTGCAGTGATGGATAGGGCTGACTCTTTTGGTGGCTTTGGACCCCTTCATATGGAGATCGCCTCTGCCATGATGATGAATGGTTCGAGGCCGATTATCATTAATAAGATATACGGCCTTGGCGGCAAGGATTTCCTGCCAGAACATGCAGATCTGGTACTGAATGAACTCGTTGAGATAGCAAAGACAGGTAAGGTAAAAACATTCAAGGAATACATTGGAGTAAGAGAATAAAAAGCGAGGTGAAAAACATGGCTACATTGACATTAAAAGAACTATCAAAAAAAGAAGACCGTTTCACTCATGGACACAGGATGTGTTCTGGCTGCGGCACGCCGATCATAATAAAACAACTCCTTTTAGCCTGCGATTATCCAGTTGTGATTGCAAATGCAACAGGGTGCCTTGAGGTATCATCGTGCATCTCTGTTTACACAGCCTGGAAGGTGCCCTGGATACATAATGCCTTTGAGAATGCTGCGGCTACAATATCAGGCGTTGAGTCCATGTACAGGGCATTGAAGAAAAAAGGGAGGATTGATAAGGAGATAAAGTTTGTTGCAATAGGTGGTGACGGAGGGACCTATGATATAGGTTTTCAGAGCCTCTCCGGGGCAATGGAAAGGGGACATGACATGCTCTATGTCTGCTACGATAACGGTGCCTATATGAATACGGGCATACAGAGGTCAAGTGCAACTCCATTAGGTGCTGACACAACGACATCGCCTGCAGGTGAGATTATCCCTGGTAAGTTGCAGCCAAGAAAAAATCTTACAAGGATAATGGCAGCCCATGGAATTCCCTATGTTGCCCAGACAACTCCTGCCCACTGGAGAGATGCAATAACGAAATTCAAGAAGGCCTTTGAGATTAAGGGGCCAAAGTTTATAAATGTCCTTTCCCCCTGTAACAGAGGATGGAGGTCAAGAACAGATGACGCAATACTTCTTTCAAGACTTGCTGTGGAAACATGTTACTGGCCTTTGTACGAAATAGAAAATGGTGTTACGAAGATAAACTATGAACCAAAGGAGAAGAAACCTGTTGAGGAGTTTCTAAAGCCTCAGGGTAGGTTTAAGCATATGTTTGCTCCTGGAAATGAGTGGCTTTTAAAACTCTTTCAGGAAGAGGTTGATAAGGAGTGGGAGAGGTTAAAGAAGGAGGCAGCCACCGGATAGGAAAATGAGTGTTGATATAATAAGAAATATGTGGTATCTTTGATGTGTTATGGCAGATTTTGATCTCGTAATGTATGAAGAGGAGTTCAGGAAGATTGAAGAAGAACTCCAGAAATTGCATCAGCAGGCAAATGCAAAGGTTATATTTCTTGTTGATAAGAATGGTCAGTTAATAGCCTCTGCAGGAGAGGCTCATAATATTGATACAACAGCCCTTGCATCTCTGACAGCGGGAAATATTGCTGCCACAGGGGGGATAGCGAGACTTCTTGGAGAAAAGGAATTTACTGTACTCTTTCACGAGGGTGATACGGATAATATACATATCTCTCTCGTTGGACAGAGGGTTATCCTTGTTGTTGTCTTTGACCATAGATCCTCTCTTGGCCTTGTAAGATTAAGGGTTAAAAAGGCCTCAGATAATCTGGCAAGGCTTTTTGAAGAGATATCGAAGAAGGCTGAGAAAGACAGAGCGGAAGGAAGGTTTGAAGAATCGCCCTTCGCCGAGATAAGCGATGAAGATATTGATAATCTTTTCAGGTAGGGACGGGTTTAAGTGTCTTTTATAAACTATTCCTCTCGCGAGATAAACTGCAAGATAGTATATTATGGACCAGGTCTATGTGGTAAGACCACAAATCTCCAGTATATATATAAAAAGACCAATCCAGAACAAAAAGGTAAACTCATTTCACTTGCAACAGAGACAGAGCGAACTCTTTTTTTTGATTTTCTTCCACTTGCCCTTGGAGACATAAAGGGGTTCAGGATAAGATTTCACCTTTACACAGTACCCGGTCAGGTTTTTTACGCTGCAAGCAGAAAGCTCATACTGAAGGGGGTTGATGGAGTGGTCTTTGTTGCTGACTCACAGATTGAAAGAATGGAGGCTAATATTGAGAGCCTCGAAGACCTCAGGATAAATCTGAGCGAGCAGGGTTATGACCTGGACAAGCTTCCATTTACAATTCAGTATAACAAAAGAGATCTGCCCAATGTGGCTCCTCTTATGGAGATGAATTCAATACTTAATCCCAATGGTGTTCCTTATTTCGAAGCTGTTGCTGTTGCTGGCAGGGGTGTCTTTGAGACATTAAAGAGCGTTGCAAAATTGGTTCTCTTTGAATTAAAGAAACAATATTAAGGAGGTGTATTATGTCATCCTATCCTAAGAATTACCAGAAGCTATCGAAGAAATTCCCTGAGTTAATAAAGGCCCATGAAGAGGCAGGAAAGATTGCAAGGTCGTCTGGTCCGCTTGATGAAAGAACCTGTAATTTAATTCAACTGGCAGCCTCAATAGCTATACGATCTGAGGGAGGGGTTCATTCCCATGTACGACGGGCCATTAAAGCAGGTGCCAAAAAAGAGGAAATTTATCATGTAATAGCCCTGATGATGAGTACGATAGGGTTCCCTGCAGCGGCGGCAGCATTTTCCTGGATAAACGACATTATTGGCAAAAAGGATTCAAAAGGACAGAGGTAAGATTTGTATTCCAGATTGAATCAAGCAGTTTGTAAATATATACGAAGAATGCTTTAAATATCTTAATGCTGCTTGTCAAACCTCTAATTTCGTCTTTGAAGGCTTATATGACAGCTTTGCTCATCCGGACTAGACTTGATAAGACTTGCCTGAGCACTTTTTATTCTGATAAAAAAAGAAAAGGAATACAATGAAGGCAAGACTGAGTATCAAGCTTTTAGCACTACTTTTTATTATATTATTTTTCTTTTTTTTTATATTCACATATCTTATTGGTTCAAGGGAAAAGGAGTTGCTCATCTCATTTGATAGGGAAAAGTCATCCCTTCTTGCTCAATCATTGACGGAGATTTTAAAAGAGGCTATGCTCGACAAAAATCCGATAGTGTTTAAGAGGATTCTTGATAAGGCTGATTCCTTTGGTGATGTTAGGATAGCTATTCTCAGATCGGATGGTTCTTTTTTTTATGGCGATAATCAATTAAAACTCCCCGAAGGTATATTCTTAACAAAGGAAGAGGCCTTTATTGAAAGAGACAGGAGACTTATCTTTTTTAAAAAACTTAAAAATGAGGAAAGCTGCCATAAATGCCACGATCCTCTGGAGAAGACTCGTGGATTTATTATAACAAGTGTATCCTTGGACAGAGTTATCCGTGAGATTGAGAAGACCGAGCAAAGACTATTTTTATACTTTCTGTCTGTAGCCATATTTCTTTCTATAGCGCTTATAATCGTAACGAGAAATATAGTTATAAGGCCACTCAGGTCGCTTGAGGATGGGGCTAAGAGAATAAGAGATGGTGACCTTACAACAAGACTTAATCTTCATGGAAATGATGAATTTCAAACCGTAGCGATTACTTTTAATGAGATGATAGAAAGAATTGAGGGAGAGCAAAAAAGACTTGAAGAAATGGTTATGTCTAAAACACGAGAACTTGCAGAAGAGAAGGATTTTTCTGAGGCTATATTCAATAATGTTGTTAGCGGTATAATTGTTCTTGAAAACGATGGTACGATTATACGGGTCAATCAGGCAGGAGCAGATATACTGAGGTTGCCTTATGATTCTGCAAAAGGTCTCAGATTAACTGACATCTATCCTGAATGCAGAGAGATGCTCATCATAAAGTCTGACATGAGCAGGGAGGTATATGTCAACACAGGTAAAGAATTTTCAATACCTGTTGGATTTGCAAATTCCCCTCTTCTCGACAAAAATTGTAACAAGAGAGGAATTATAGTTATTTTTAGAGATCTAACAGAGGTTAAAAAACTTCAGGCCGAAATAAGAAATAAACATCGATTTGAGGCAATGGGTAAGATAATATCGGGTGTAGCCCATGAGATTAGAAATCCAATCTTTGCAATTCAGTCTATCGCCCAGATACTGGAGAGAGAAGTAGAATCAACAAAACATCAGCCCCTTGTTCAGGCAATGCTCAAAGAGACAAAGAGGATGAAAAACCTTGTAGAGGAATTACTACTTTACAGTAAACCATCAAGACTTAATATAAGTGAGGTTGATATCGGGGGTTTTATCGAGGAATTAAGGGTTTATTTAATGGCTAAGAATAGCGAGATAAAATTTTCAAGCAGAATAGAAACAACAGGGCTTAAGGCAGATAGGGACAAGCTATTACAGGTATTTCTTAATATACTTGATAATGCCATAGGTGCTAATTGTAGCAGTATAGATATTAGTACTGAAAAAGAAGATAATAGGCTAAGGATCATGATAATAGATGATGGGGAAGGTATCAAGGAAGAATATATTGACAGGATCTTTGAACCCTTTTTTACAACAAAGAAGGATGGAACAGGTCTTGGTCTGGCCATTTGTAAGAAGATAATAGAGGATCATGGAGGAAACATAGAGATCAGGAGTGAAAAACATCTGGGTACACGGGTCATTATATCCCTGCCAGTTTAAATAGAACTGCTGGTGTACAGATTTTTTAGCCCATAATCCGTAGTTCATTGTAAGTGAAACGAAGCAATCTCATTTTTTTTGATGAGATTGCCACGCCCTTCGGCGCTTCCAATGACAGCAAAATCAATAAGTAGTTAATAATCATTACGGATTATGGTCAAACCCGCCACTTGACACAAATACAGAGATTTTTATACAATAACACATAATAAAAAATCGTGATACTGCAGAGCTTTTAATAATTGGTATTACGAAATTAAAAATTGTAATATCATGGACGTCAGGACCATAAATTTTTGGAACGTTTATTCCAGATGGTATAAGCTATGGATTGAACATAACAATTACCATGACAGGATAATTGAGACTCTTACCTCTATAGTAAAACCTTGCTGGAGAGTTCTGGATGTTGGGGCCGGAAACGGCGTTCTATCATTACCTCTTTGTGCTATCGAATGCGATGTTACAGCCATTGAGCCATCTGTTGGGATGAGAAATCTTCTTTATGAAAATATATTTAGCAGAGGTATTGAGCGGATTAGTGTTGATGAGCGGAGATGGGAGGATATACCAAATTTTGAACTGAATGATTATGACCTCATTATGGCGTGCAACAGTCTGCATCTGACAGAGATGGGCTTCAGACAGGCGCTTGAAAGGATATTCCATGCAAAACCGAAAAATGTCTTTGTCGTTACAGAGCTCGGCGCTCCGGAGATAAAAGTTAAATGGCAATATGGAGATTACACAATGCTATTTACTAAATGCTATGAGACAGAGAGTTCTCTTGCCTATCACTCAACTGATGAGATTGTGGAATACTGGTCCTTTATAAAGGGCAGGAGACTCCATTCGTTTGAAATAGAAGGAATAATATCGAGGACTGTTTTTGAAGGCGATCATATGTGGCTAAAGGATACAGCACATGTCGGCATGTATTGGTGGGAGAGAATGAATTGAGCACTAAACTGGCAATTAAATGCCTGTAATGCCGGACTTGATCCGGCATCCAGTTTCTGGATTCCTGCTTTCGTAGGAATGACAAAGAGAAAAGGTATATTTGAACGAAGCCACAAAGGCTTTGGTTCTCCTAAGAAGGGAGGTGACAGAAAAAATCTTAGGAGGTGTTTGGTGAGAAGGGGTTTAATTGGTCTTATTGGTTTAATTGGCTGCATTGTTTTACTGACAGATATTACAACGGCATTGGGAGAAGAAAAAGAAACAAGGCTTGAAGAGATTGTGGTAACCGCCACAAGGACAGAAAAGGAATTAGAAGCAACGCCTGGAAGCGTTTCGGTAGTTACGAAAGAAGATATGGAAAAGAAAAATACGAAAACAGTTGATGAGATATTAAACACTGTTTCGGGTGTCTTTAGCAGGAGAGGCAAGGGGCTTATGGATACCTTGGCACAAGTGAGCATCAGGGGAATCCCTGGTCAGAATAGAACGCTTATTCTTATGGACGGAATGTTCCTCAACAACGCATATGTAGGTAATATCCAGTGGGGTGGCCTTTCTCCAGAGGATGTAGAGAGGATAGAGGTTGTGAAAGGCCCATTTTCGAGTCTTTACGGCGGATACGCGATGGGCGGAGTTGTAAATATTATTACAAAGATGCCTGACAAGAGGGAATTTGTATTTAAGACAGGCTATGGCTCAAGTTTTGAAAGAGGCAATGCAATGGATGATTTGAGGAAAGTTTATCTCTCATATGGCGATAAAATTAAAGATAAATTGAGCCTCTTTTTAAGTTATGGCTACAAATCAACCAATGGTTATCCCACTGATTTCAATGTCCAGAGCAGCAAGCCCGCAGCAGGTATTACGGGATGGTCTTACACAACGAATAATGAAGGCGCTGCCCGTTATTTAATCGGTGACGGGGGAGATAACAGATGGTGGGATGACAACATCACTTTAAAGGCAGGATATGAATTCTCGAAAATATCAAGGCTCAGCATGTCTTTTATCAGAAGCCGTTACGAATACAACTACGATGAACCACACACATATTTAAGAGATGCATCAGGCAATGAGGTATGGTCATATGGCACGATAAAAGAATCATCCTTTCTTTCAGGCTCTGGAGGCAGGGTGCAGAATATCTATAACCTGAGCTATGAAGCTGAATTCTCAGATGTTAAGACAAAAATCTCTTTCGGAATTGTCGATCAGGAGAGTTCATGGTATGTTACGCCCGGCACTACTGCATCCACTACAAGAACAGGCGGTCCTGGTAAGGTTAGTGAAACGCCTTCACGGAGTTACAATGCAGACATTCAGTTCACACTACCTATTTTTGAAAGGCATATTCTTACATTCGGCGGCTCTTTCAGACACGGATGGGCAGATACAAAAGAGCATAATCTCACAAACTGGAAAGATGAAGAATCAAAGACAACACTTGCCTATCAATCAAAAGGCAAGGACAGGACATATTCGGCATTTATTCAGGATGAGATTATTATTCTTAACAACCTCACTGCATATATAGGTTTTAGACATGATTGGTGGGAGACATTTGCTGGCTATGTAAATCAAATAGGCACAGCAGGTTATCCGAAGAGTTACTCATCAAGGGATGCCTCTGCATTCAGCCCCAAGGCATCTCTCGTTTATAAGCCATTTGAAAAAACAGCACTCAAGACATCTATTGGAAAGGCATTCAGGCCACCAACGGTTTATGAGCTCTACAGGACATGGACATCGTCGTCAGGCGTCACCTATGCGGGGAATCCAGATTTAAAGCCCGAGACTACTACATCATGGGATATAGGAATTGAGCAGGGCTTATGGAAAGGCGCAAAGATAAAGGCTACCTATTTTGAGAATTACATGAAAGACCTGATATACCGTAAAACAATTTCAGCTACCCTTCAGGAGAATATCAATGCGGGAAAGGCCGAAAGCAAGGGAGTTGAAATCGAAACCGAGCAGAGATTAGATAAATGGCTCAGGCTTTTTGCTAACTTCACTTACACCGATGCAAAGATAAAGGAAAATGCTGCAAAGCCTGAGACAGAAGGCAAGAGATTAACGGATGTGCCGGAAAGGATGTTCAATGCCGGCGCTGAATTTGAAAGAGGCCCATTCTCTGCTTCATTGACAGGACGGTATGTGAGCAAGCGATATTCCAACGATGAGAATAAGGACAAAGTGAATAATGTCTATACCTCTTATGACCCTTATTTCATTGCAGATGCAAAGATTTCTTATAAGCTTACAAAGAATGCTGCTGTTTCTTTATCAGTGGACAATATCTTTGACAAAGAATACTTTGCTTATTACAAGTCGCCGGGAAGGTCATGGTTTGGAGAGATAACATTAAAGTTTTAGTGAGGTGAAATATGGATTTGAACATAATTTTATGGATTGGAGGCATGCTTTTCAGTCTCGGCATATTTGCCGTAAAAGTAGGCTTTGGACTTGGTCTTGGCGGAATGAGATGGAAAGGGATATTTTTTACTCTTTCAATGTATCTTGTCCTCTTTGTTCTCATTGCCATGCTCTCCGAGCGATTAATCAAACTGCTTGAGCCTGTCTTGAGAAAAGGCCCGTATCTCCATGCATTGATGGCAGCGGGGATGATTGTATGGGGAATTATTTTGCTGGGTGCAAAGAGCGTAGAGCATAGAGCTAAAAGCATGGAAGACAGAACACAGGCAAAACTGAAATTCAAAATTCAAAATTCCAAAATTAATAACTCTGAACTCTTCACTCTAAACTCTTCACTCTTATTGATTCCCTGTCCGGTCTGCCTCACTGCCATGACTTTTTCAACTTGGTCGACTTTGAGTGTGATAAAACTGCCGTCCGTTATAATTGGGCTTGGACTGGGTATAGCGTTTATTTTGCTGGTTCTCGCCGTCCATTTTTTCTTAAATTTTATGACTCTTAATTCATCGCCCATAACTCAAAAAATCGGTTTGGGGTTGAGCATGATAGGCATCGGGCTTTATTTCATTGCTTCTTTGTTTCTTCCCGCAAAGATAGAAGAGGCTAAAGGAATATACGGTTCATTTCTCGCAGATAACGGCAATGTTGATATGAATAACAGTATCGGCGTGTTCGCATTGCTTTTTGCAGCTCTGGTTGGTGGTTATCTTATAAATAAAAAACAGGAGGCTAAAAAATGAATATCCTTGCAGGACTCCAGACGTTTTTATATGTAATATCGTCAGCGCTTTTTTATCCTGTGGTGATATGGCTTGTTTTGCTCACATTCTGGATAGTTATCTCCTTCGGCGGTTTTCTGCGGGAGTATCTGGAGAGAAAACAAGGGGCGTCATCCGTCTTGAGGAGATACGAAGAATCTCTTCATGGCATGACTTCATCAGAGGCAATTGATATAGAGCTTGAAAGACTCTTACAGAGCGCCGAGCTTGAACTCATTAAGTCTCTTGATAAAATCAGATTTTCTATCCGTGTTGGTCCTGCCTTGGGATTAATGGGGACTTTAATCCCTATGGGTATAGCCCTTTCTGCCCTTGCACAGGGAGACATGCCAAATATGGCAGGAAGTATGGTAACTGCATTTACTACGACCGTTGTTGGGCTTGCCTGTGGTGTGGCTGCATATCTGATGTCAATAATAAAGGAGAAATGGGTGAGGGCAGATATGAGGGAGATGGAGTATATGACAGAGCTTATACTTAGAAGACAGAACACAGGACGCAGAAAACCGTCAGAGGAGGAAGAAGATGAGTTTTCTGAAAAGACGGAGAAGATTTGAAAAATACGAACAGCCCCTTGAAGACCCGATAGCAGGTGTGGCAAACCTCTTTGATGCGAGCGTGGTCTTTATCGTGAGCATGATGATAGCCCTTTTTATGGCATACAACATGCTCGATCTTCTTGACCCTAAGTCTGAAGTAACCATTACAAAAAAGACTGCCGATGGAAAGATAGAGATAATCACAAAGAAAGGCAAGGAGATTAAGGCAAAAAGAGTTACAAACAAGAGATTAAGTGGTGAAGGTGAGAGACTGGGTACGGCATACCAATTAAAGGATGGGAGGATTATTTATGTGCCGGAATAGTCAGAAGACAGACTGCAGAGGACAGACGACAGAGTCTTCTGTCTGTAGTCTTTTGTCTGTTGTCTGTTTTCTGTTATCTTTTTTCTTTTTTCTGTCATTTGCTCATGCTGAGCCTTTGAAGGTCAGTCTTCTGCTCGGAGATACAAATTCAAGGGCTGCTATTGAGGCAATAAAAGAGATCAGGAATGAGATAATAGATGACAGTTTCAGAAATGTTTCATTTCATGTCTATCCGTCAAAGGACATACGAAGCAAAAACCTTTCACATCTCAGGGAATCAAGGCTTGTAATAATTCTTATAATGGGAAGGCAGCTAATTGATACTGTCAGACCGGAGATTGAAGATGTTATAAAAAATGGTGGAAAGATTTATGCAGTCGGCGGGACATATGATGATGATCACAAGAAGATGGGGATATTGGTTGATGAAAAGATAAAGGAATATTACCAGCATGGAGGTGTGGAAAATTTAAAAAATATGATCCTTTATGCATTAAAAAATAATTTTGCTTTCAATGTCTCTTATAGCGATGTGGTTAAAATCCCTGAATTCGGGATTTACGAACACAAGGCAAAGAAGATTTTTGAAAGCTTTGAGGAGTATGTAAAGGGTCAGGGGTCAAGGGGTAAGGGTCAAGGAGATAAGCCATGGATTGGAGTTGTCTTTTACAAAAACACAGTTGAATCAGGACAGACAAAACATCTCGATGCTGTAATTGAGAGCCTTGAAAAAGAAGGTTTTAATATTTTGCCTGTGTATGGCTATCCGTCAGAGGCTGCGGTTGAGAGGTTTTTCTTTGATGAAAAAGGTAATAGTCGTGTAAGGGTTGTTATAGGCATTTCTTTAAAGATAGGGCTAAACCCACAAATGGCAATACCAGTTCTGAGCAGGCTTGGAGTACCTGTAATCAATGCCGTTACCCTCTACTCACAATCTGAGGATGAATGGAGAAGTTCACAAGTTGGGTTAGACATCTTTGAGAGGTCATGGCAAATAGCAATGCCTGAGCTTGGGGGAATTATCCAGCCTGCAGTCATTGCATCAAAGGAAAAGATGTTTGATACTGAGACAGGCATTGAATACATAGAGGAAAGGCCTATACCAGAAAGGATAAACAGACTTGTTGAAAGGGTAAAGGCATGGGTGAATCTTCAGCAAAAGCAGAATAAGGACAAGAAGGTTGCAATCATTTATTACAATTATCCGCCCGGGAAACAGAACATAGGCGCTTCATATCTCAATGTGCTGCCGGAAAGTCTCTATGAGATACTGAACAGGCTAAAGGCTGAAGGATATGACATAAAAAGGCAAGAGGCTATAGGCGATAGGCAAGAGATAAGCAAAGAACAGCTTTTCAATGATATTCACAGTTATGCCAGAAATATCGGCAATTGGGCGAAAGGTGAGCTTGACAGGATAGTTAAAACAGGGAAACCAATACTCATACCGATTGAGACATATAAAAGATGGTTTGAGAAATTGCCTGAAGGACTTAAAAGGGCAATCATCAAAAATTGGGGAACGCCGGAACAGAGCAATATCATGACATGGCAGGGCTCAAGCAGGACAAAATATATTGTTATACCTGCTGTGAGATATGGGAATATTCTTTTCACACCTCAGCCTTCAAGGGGCTGGGAGCAGGATTCAATAAAGCTCTATCACGATGTCACTCTCGCACCGCACCATCAGTATGTAGCTTTTTATTTATGGCTTAAAAACGGTTTTAAGGCAGATGCCATTGCGCATATCGGCACACACGGCACGCATGAATGGCTCTCGGGTAAAGAAGTAGGTTTTACGAATGAAGACCCTACGGAGGCATTGATACAGGATCTGCCCAATATATATCCATATATTGTTGATGATGTTGGAGAGGGGCTTCAGGCAAAGAGGAGAGGCATGGCAGTAATCATTGACCATATGACTCCGCCCTTTGATAAGGCAGGAATGAATAAGGAATTGAAAGAGCTTGTAGCGCTTATCAATGACTACAATGTGGCTAAAGAGAAAAGCCCTTCACTTGCTGAGACAAAGCTTGATGATATAAATAAACTCGTAAAAAAGACAGGTATTCTTACAGACCTCAAACTCAAAGAAATTAAAAACCATGAAGAAATAGAAAATCTTGAGCATTACATAAAAGAGATTTCAGAAAAACAGACTCCATTCGGACTTCACACCTTTGGCAAGACGCCTGATGAAAAATACAGAAAGAGCACAGCAGAGGCAATTCTATCTATTGAGAATACCCCCCCTTCCCCCCCCTTGCCAAGGGGGGGATTGAGGAGGGGTGATGAGGAAAGGCAGAAGCGGATAGCGGACCTTGAAGACAGGATAATTAAAGGCGCTCAGAGAGAGCTCGACTCATTTGTTGCTGCATTGTCCGGTAAATACATTCCTGCCGGACAGGGAAATGACCCTATCAGGAATCCGGATTCATTACCCACCGGCAAAAACTTCTACTCCTTCGATCCAACGAGAATACCATCAAAATCCACATATGAAATGGGTGTTAAGTTAGCAAAAGAGCTTATTGAAGGCTATAAACAGAGGCACGGAACATATCCTGATAAACTCACATTTAACTTATGGGGTGTTGAAACCATAAGACATGAGGGTGTAATGGATTCGCAAATTATGTATCTTATGGGAATAAGACCAAAGTGGGACGGGCGCGGCAGGGTAATCGGTGTTGAGACAATCCCCCGCTCTGAACTTGGAAGGCCACGCATTGACGTAACAGTTGTCCCTTCAGGGCTTTACAGGGACTTATTTTCGAATCTCATGGCACTGCTTGATAAAGCAGTAAGCTTAGCAAGGGAACAGGATGAAGAAGATAATATCTTAAGGTCAAATGTTTTAAAGACAAAGAAGATGCTTATTGAGAAGGGTATTACTGAAGATAAAGCAGAGAAGTTGGCATCTGTTCGGTTATTCACCGTTCCTTCAGGCGCTTACGGAACTAACCTTGATAAGGTTATACCTCTCTCAAACACTTGGGATAATGAAAAACAGGTGGCGGATGTTTATTTCATGAGGATGAGCTATATGTATGGGCAGGGATTTTGGGGAGAAAAAATAGAGCAGCAGAGCAGCAGCGCAGCAGAACAGCAGAAGGAAGACATAAGTCTCACACTGTTTAAAAATGCCCTTTCTGGTTCAAAGATAGCTGTTCACAGCAGATCAGGCAATGTTTACGCAACACTGGATAATGATGATTTTTTTCAGTACTTAGGCGGCACTGCGATGGCAATCCGCGCAATTGATGGAAAGACACCAGAGGTTTATGTCACGAATATGTCCAACCCCAAAATGCCGAAGCAGGAAACTATCGAGAAATTCATGGGCAGGGAGATGAGGGCAAGGTATCTCAATCCTGAATGGATAAAGGCAATGATGAAGGAAGGTTATGCAGGTGCTCGGTTTGTTGATAAGGTAGTAGAGCATCTCTGGGGATGGCAGGTTACAGTGCCCGAGGCAGTGGATGCAGCAAAGTGGAATGAGATGTACGAGACCTATGTTCTGGACAGAAATGGACTGAACATTAAGGAGTTGTTCAGACAGTCAAAGAATATGTGGGCATATCAATCCATTGTAGCAAGGATGCTTGAGACAGTGAGAAAGGGTTACTGGAAGCCTGATAAGAGGGTCATCGAGACCCTTGCAAAGGAATATGCAGAGAGTGTAAAAGATGTTGGCCTTGCATGCTGCGACCACACATGCAATAATCCTCTTTTGACAAAATTCACTGCAAACATCTTGATGTCAGTGCCAGGACTCAAAAATCAGGTTCAGGGATTTATGAAAGCACATGAAACAGTCAAGAGTAAGAAGTCAGGACTCGAAAATCAAAGAAAAGCAAGTAGAAACAAACAGTTGATACCCGGTGAAAAGAGTAAAACTGTAGAGGGTTACGAGATGGAGAATGCAGGCATTTCAGGTCCTTCATCAGCACCGATCCCATATCTGTTTATTATTGGTTTTCTAATCTTTACTGTTATAATCATTTATAAGGTGGCGAGATGAAGTAAAAAAAGAAAATGAGTTTAAGACCGCTGGATTTTTCGTTAGCACCAGAAAGGTATAGAAATGGCTTAGCCCTTTACAGGGTTTTTTCTATATACAATTATCCCTTCAATTAGTTCTGGAATAAACAGGTCTGTTTTCTGTAAAAGGCTCTCAGAGGTACCGAGAAAGAGATAACCACTATCAGCAATGGTATTATAAAAATTTTGTGTAACCTTTTTTATGCTATCATCTGTCATATATATCATTACATTCCTGCAAAAAATAACATCAAGTTCGGGCATATTCTTGAAGAGAGATTCATCAAGAATATTGCCCTGAATAAATTCTACATTCTTTCTGTAAGGGCCTCTCAGGATATATCTGTTATCCTCAACATTAAAATATCTCCTGATAAGGGCTTCATTACCGTCTAACATCCTGAAAGAATTCTTCGTGTAAATCGCGTTTTTTGCCCTTTTGATCGCCATTTCACTTATATCAATACCTGTAATATTAACGTCCCATCCCCAGGAAAAAAGGCCACTCTCAACAATGGCAATATTTATCGTATAGGCTTCTTCACCTGTTGAACATCCTGCCGTTAGTATCTTTATCTCATGCTGGTTTCTCTTAGTTTTACGATATTTTATATCTCTTAAGATGCTAACAAATACATCTATCTGATTCTTTTCTCTCATAAAGTATGTCTCATTGTTCAGAATGTGAGTTGCTATATTGAACAGTTCTTTCTTGGATGACTCAGAAACTACATAATTATAATACTCTCTGTAAGTAGAATATCCGAGTATGCAAAGCCGATGAACCAGTTTTGTATGGAAGGTAAGTATCCTGTCTCTTTTTAACTGGACGCCGAACTCTTTTCTAATTAAATCCCTGAAAAGATTAAACTCTTCATCGGTGAGAACAGGTTCCCTATTACTTATTTTTGAGATCTGTGTACTCCAGACATCCATCATAACTTATCAATAGTTTTAATTGTTTTATGTATTAAAGGTCCCCATAATGTTAAGTGACATCTCAGCGGCGAGCCTTACCTCTTCTTCCGGATCTTCTGTCAACTTCATGAGTATCGTCCTGGATTCCACGGTTCGTATTTTCCCGAGGGCTATTGCAACCTCTGCTCTTACCTCTGGGTCTTCATCGTTATAAAACTGCATTAGCGGTAGAAACTCGTCAAATAACAGCATTATCCGTACCAGGATATTCCTATATTTCCTTTCTCTATCTCTCAGTGCGGCTATTATCTCCGGCATAGCCTTTTTGCCTATATTAAGTATTCCTGATATTGCATAATCCTGTAATTCTTCATCTTCAAGTGCCTTCAACAGAGACTGGATTGCCCTTACATCTCCTGTCCAGCTAAGAGCTGTTAATGATGCCTTTCGTATATCATAATTCGGTGATTGTTGAAGTTGGATCAGTACAGGCATGAGGGAAAGAAAATATTCAGATTCAATTCTAACATCCTCTTTCTCTGCGATGTGTGCTATTGCCTTTAGGGCAAATTCCCTTAATTCGTCCTTATCAACAAAAGGGGTGAGGTATGTTAGCGCCTGTGCATCGCCTGCCTTTTCTATAGCCTCAAAGGTGATGCCCCTATAATCGGTTATTTCTAAGGTCTTATAAAGGATATCAAGGGCTTTGTTACCGCCTATTTCTCCAAGGGACCTGATAGCTGCCATAGCGACCCAGGGTTCGTCATTTATGGCCTTGCCCAATGCAGTTACAGCTGAAGGGTCGCCAATTTTTCCTAAGGCCTCCGCTGCAGCCATTCTTACATTGACGTCTTCGTCTGTCAATCTTTCTATAAGAGGAAGGACTGCCTCCCCTGCCTTAATCTCGCCAAGAAGGTTTGCAGCAAATATCCTGACCTCGTGGTCTTTATCAACAACAAGTTTCAAAAGTGACTTGATCGCCCTTTGGCCAAGACGCATGTAAAATTCCATTGCAGCATTTCTTAATATATCATTATCATGATTTCTCAATGCCTCTTCCATGTAATCGAGATACATATCCTCCGGGTAATTAAGAAGCACTTCAAATACCCTATTTCTCATGTACCACTCTTGGCTACCAAGTTCGCTGAGAATGTCTTTTATATCGTTCATTGTCTTGCCCTTCTCAACAAAGTATTATTGGCTGTTATCAATATGCTATCCACTTAAAATAAAAAAAACATTAGCAGCTATGAGGCTCACTCTGACTTATTCCCTTGATAAGATTCAGTCTTAATATAAGCAATTAAATGCAATTCTTTCTTAAGCCCCTGTGATAGCATTTCCCTTTACAGAGATTTGCTCTTTTCTTAAAAGCATATCAAGGTCTAGAAGTATTACCAGCCCTTTTGACAATCTACAAACGCCTGTAATATAGTCAGAATCAATATCAAGGACCTCCTCAGGTGCCTTATCTATAAACTCTGAAGATACTCTCACGACCTGTAAAACAGCATCAACGAGGAGACCTATCTCCTTATTTATTATCTCAGTGACTATAATCCTGGACTTCCTGGTAAGAGGTGTTTCAGGAAGCCTGAGCCTCTTTCTTAAGTTAAGGACAGGTATTATTCTTCCCCGAAGATTTATTACACCCTCCATATGATGTGGCGAATTGGGGACTTTTGTAATGGGACCAACTCTTATTATCTCCTGAACCTGACTTATTGGAATCCCGTATTGTTCATCCATCGTAAAGGTAACAATCTGAATCTCCTCGGGCATATCTTTAATCAGGCCAAGAACATCCTCAGCAAGACCTGAAGGTGGTAAAGTGATTCTGGACATTATCTTTCACCTCTGTTGAAAAGGCTAAGTGTATCAACGATGAGTACAATTTTGCCATTGCCCAGTATTGAGGCCCCTGCAATCCCGTATGTCTTTCCAAGTGTATCATCAAGAGGCTTAATAACAATATCCTGCTGTCCCCTGAGTTTGTCCACAGCAACAGCGACTCGTCTGTTATCGGATCTACCAACAATAATCAGGTAGAATCGTTTACGATTTGTCCTTTTATGGCCAAAAAAATCACTTAACCTGACAATGGGCAGAAGGCCATCCCTCAAATTTATTACCTCTTTGTTATTTATATAATGAATATCCTCTCTTCTGACTCTCATACTTTCATTTACAGAACTCATGGGAATGGCGTACACCTCTCCATCTGTCTCCACCATAAGGGCAGGGATAATGGCGAGACTTAAAGGCAATTTTATCTTAAAAGTAGTTCCTCTACCATAGTTGGTATCAACAATAATAAAGCCATTAAATCTCGATATATTCCTGCTGACAACATCAAGACCAACTCCCCTACCTGAAACATCCGTTGCTTCATCTTTTGTTGTAAAACCTGGCGAAAATATCAGTGAATTCAGGATATCTCTATCAATCCTCTCACCAGCTTTAATAAGGCCTTTTTTCAAGGCTATCTCCTTAATTTTTTCAAAGTCAATACCTTGTCCATCGTCTGCTACCGTAATGATTATATAATTCGATTCACAAGAGGCAGAAAGGGTTATTTTACCTTCAGGGTTCTTACCCTTTCGTATCCTTTCTTCGGGTTTCTCTATGCCATGATCAATAGCGTTTCTTATAATGTGGAGCAGGGTCTCCTCCATCTCATCAACCACTGTCTTATCAACTTCAGTATCAGCACCTTCGATAATAAGTTGTACTCTTTTGCCAAGTTTCCTTGAGAGGTCTCTTACCATTCTGTGAAATTTATGGAACACATATCCAACAGGGAGCATCCTGACCTTCATTATCCTCTCCTGAAGGCAGGAAATACTCTTGCTAACTATTTCAAGGGACTCCTTAAACTCATTCCTTAGCGACTTACTTGCTATATTTGCTATTACCCTGTCGCTGACCTGATTGAGTCTTGTACGGGCAATAATTAATTCTCCCGTTAGATTTAGAAGGTTGTCCAGTTTCCTGAAATCCACCTTGATACTATCGGTTTTTGTACCCAGATACATTGTTAAGTCTGTATCTTTTTTACCTGACTCACTACTTTTTGACTTATCCCCTTTCAATATCTTCTGAATCCTCTCTATTTCTGAAGTTATGTCCATATTAAGATTGTGGTTTATCTCAATGTCTCTCAGAGCCGCTCGTATGACATTTGAACTATTAAATAGTTCATGAATTACAAAATCAAGGCTCAGATTATCGTCGTAGAGGCTTTTCATGATATCCTCAATGAGATGTATATAGAGTTTTAGTGATTCAAACCCCATCATCCCGGCATTGCCTTTTAGTGTATGGAGTGCCCCCAGGGTTTCCTTTAATAGCTCCTTGTTTAAGCCTTTTTCTTCAAGGGATATAAGGGTTGCATCGAGAATAGCAAGATGGCCTGTAGCTTCATCTAAGAAATCACCTATAAGTTCTTTAAAGTTCATGGCCTTTGAATTAGTATCTTCCGCTTGTTAAGGCGGGGGGTCTTTTTGCCTGGACCTTCTCTATAAGCTCATAAAGTACCTCTGGTTTTAATGGCTTGACTATATATCCCCATGCACCGAGTTTCATTGCCTTCAGGGTATCCTCTTCTCTACCCTCAGTGCTAATAACTATTATAGGGATATGTCTGTGTTTGCCAGTCTCTTTTAGCCTTTCCATGAATTGAACACCGTTCATCACAGGCATATTTATATCAAGCAATATCAGATCAAAATCATCTCCCCTTGAAAGTATCTCAAGGGCCTCAAGGCCATTCATGGCATCAATGATCTCACAGTTTTTGTATTTCATAAGGACAAGCCTGTACATTTGGTGAATTAATTTTGAATCATCAACTATTAATACCCTGTTTAGCTCTGCCATTTTTACCTCCTCTATCCTGAGACTTTAACAGTTGATACATTTATACCGCATTCCCTGACTTTGTTAAGTAGGTCATCCATATCAATCGGTTTTTCATAATAGTAATAGGCCCCTCTTCTGTAAGCGGCTTCCCTTATCTCATCTGAGCCATAGGCAGTCATTATGATTACCTTTGTAAAGGGACTTATCCTTTTTATGTAACTGAGTAATTCAAGCCCCTCAATACCATAAACACCACTGAGCCTGATGTCGGCTATTACAAGATCAAACCTGTACCTGTCAAGGGCCTCCTCAGCCTCCTCGATCTTGCTGCAAGTAATCACTATTGTCTCATCGTTGCTAAGAAGGTGGGATAGGCTCAGTAAGATAGATGGCTCATCATCTACTATCAAGATCTTTTTCATGAATTTAACCTCCTGATTTTTTCTTCAGTTATCTTAGCAAATTGTATGCCTGGATGATTTCCTATTAATTAAAGATAAACTTTTTATTATGTGTCCGAAAATCGGTCATAGTGTCCGAAAATCGGTCAAATATATTAATCGAATTGTGGGTTATCGTAAATTATAATTTCTGATCTTTTCATTTAAAGTGGACCTTGATATCCCGAGTATTTGTGCAGCCCTTGTTTTATTATTATTTGTATATTTGAGGACTTTCCTTATGTGCAATTTTTCAATCTCTTCGAGGGTCAGAAGTGTTTCATCTCTTGTTTCAGGTACGACTGATAATAAAAGATTGTCTCTTGTTATAACCTTTCCCTGACACAGTATGGCAGCCCTTTCAATTATATTCTTGAGTTCCCTGATATTCCCTGGCCAGTTATAGGAGAGCAGGGCATCCATGGCATCACTGTCAAAGGATAGGCCTTTTTTATTGAGATTTTTCATAGCCTCATTCAGAAAAAACTTAGATAAAAAAGGTATATCTTCTGTCCTTTCCCTCAATGGTATGGTTCTGATAGGCATGACATTTAATCTATAGTACAGGTCTTCTCTGAATAAACCTTCTCTGACATTTCTTTCGAGATCCTTGTTAGTAGCAGCAATTATCCTTACATCTACCTTAACATCTCTCGTCCCTCCTACCCTCCTGAGGGTCCTGGTCTCAAGGAATCTCAGAAGTTTGGATTGTAATACAATAGGTATCTCTGAAATCTCATCGAGAAAGATTGTCCCACCGTCTGCAATCTCAAAGAGTCCCTTTTTGGAAGTCTTTGCATCAGTAAAGGCGCCTGCCTCGTATCCAAAAAGTTCGGCCTCAAAGATATTCTCAGGGATTGATGAACAGTTTATATCTATGAAGGCCCTATCAGCCCTCTTGCTGAGCAAATGAATATTCCTTGCAACCACTTCCTTTCCTGTACCTGTTTCACCTGTAATAAGAACTGTCGTTGAGGGATTCTCAGCCATGAGATTGATTATATGAAACAAACCTTGTATATGTCTCGACCTCCCTATTAATGGCAAGGGTGTTTTATTTACTAGGACCTCCTGTCTCCACCTTTTTGTACTTAAACATCTGTCAATAATAATTGAAAGCTCCTCAAGGTCAACAGGTTTTTGAAAGGAATGTTCGGCGCCGATCTTGATTGCCTCAATAGTCTCATTAAGTCCACCACAATCCGTGAGCACTATAATCGAAACATCATAGCTTAGTGACTTGAAATCCTTAAGGAGACTTATCCCTTGAACATCAGGCAGGTTAAGATCAAGTAGTATTATATCGGGCAAGTCGTTTAAAGCTATCTTACGTCCCGATTCCCCTGTAGGGGCATATAAAAAATTAAATCCCTTGCCCTCAAAAAATTCCCTGAAGACGAGGCCCGTGCTTTCATCATCATCTATGAGTAGAAGAGATGACATGAGTTTTAGTATTTCTCAATATGTCTGAAGTTGTCAAATCAATTTATCAATGTCAGCAGTATAACTCATCGCTCAACAGGTTATAAATTAAGATATCTTGCAGGGTTTTTAATAAGGACCTGATTGATGATTTTTTCTGAAAGTCCCATTTTTCTAAGATTTTCGACCATATCAGACAATGCCATAAAACTTCCCTTAAGTATCTCACCCTTGTATAAAGCCCCTTTTCGGTTATTTCGCCTGCCCTTTACACTATCAGAGACAACAATGATCCTGTCGGCCCTTTTTGTATTGAATATAAGCCGCAAGGCCTCTATTGAGATATGAACAGTATCTGCAATCACCTCGATATATAGGTCTTCATCGGTAAGGGCAAGGCATACAATCCCCGGGTCGCGATGATGAAAAGGCCTCATGGCATTAAAGATATGGGTAATTCCTGTAGCACCTGCCATCTTACCTTCAAGGGCCTCTTTGTAAGTGGCATTGGTATGACCCATATTAACCTTAATCCCAGAGTTTCTGCATAATTCAATCACTCTTAATGCGCCGGGCAGTTCTGGGGCGATAGTAATTATCTTTATGATTTCATCGTAGCCATCGATCAGTTTTTTTAGATTTGAGATAGTTGGTTTCATGAAGGAATCTCTTTGAAGAGCACCGCATCTTGCAGGATTGAGGAAGGGACCTTCAAGATGAAGACCCATAATTCGGGCATGGTTATCTGACAGTCCAGTAACAGGTTTTTGCCGTGACTGGGTCTCCATCGCCCTTTTCACTGCCTCCATATTGGCTCTCATCTCCTCAATACTTGATGGGTAAATAGCTGGTAAGATGGCACCTACGCCTTTTTTGCCGTGAAGTGCTGCAATCTTGAGAATCTCATCAGGCCTTGATGTTCTGGTGTCATATCTGGCAAGACCGTGGGTATGAAGGTCAATGTAACCCCTGTTAATGCTGAGACCCCTTTTTATACTAAAGGATCTTTCCTTGTCTGGAAAAGAATTCACTGAGTGCAAGCCGTACAACTGCTCCCTTTGACCATTTTTTGCCTGTCTCTTCCGTAAACCTTGCTGCAAACTCTTCGAGGGCCTCAATAACCTCTTCTTCGAGATAAACAGTTGTCCTTACGAGTTTTTCCACTCCTTTTTCCATTTCATTCCTCAATCGTTATTGCCTCAACAGGGCAGTTCTCGGCTGCGGCCTCGCAGCAGCCAACATAATCACAGGCCTCTTCATCAATAACCTCTGATTTTCCAATTACCTCGTTTAAATGGAAGACAGCAGGGCAAATCTCCTCACACCTTCCGCAACCAATACAAAGGTCTTCATTTACTGATACCTTCATCCCATCACCTCTATTACAGATGCTGCCAGAAGGGGCAGCATTATCTCATGATGACCTGTAAGGGCATAAAACCTGCCCTTATTCAATGTTGGTCTTATTAATACATTCTGCCTCGGTCTGTAATGCTGAATAAAGTCCATATTAACGGTCGTTATATCCTCAACCTTATAACCAAGATTCCTTGCCAAGTTAAGGGCCTTTAAAAAGACCTCGGGCATGACCACAGCAGAACCTAAGTTTATATAAACCCCTCCTTCAAGGTCAGCAACGACTGATGCAAAGAGTCTGAAGTCCCTTAGACTTCCCTCACCTATGCTCTTTCCGTCAGCCTGTGGGTGCATATGGATTATATCGGTACCTATAGAGACATGGACTGTCATTGGTATATCAAACTCATAACCTGCAGAGAATATACTCATATGCCTGTACTTACTTTTACTACTATGTATATACTCCCCTACGGAGCGGCCAATACCATATCCCTTTGAGACACCTATCTTTATTGCCCTGTTAAGACCCTGCGCAGTTTCTCTTGCCATACCAAATCTACCACTACAGAGTTCTGATGCCACATCCTCTGAGGTCTTTCCTGTGATGGATAACTCAAAGTCATGGATAATGCAGGCACCATTTGTGGCAACAGCCGTTATTATCCCCCTTTTCATCATATCTATTATCACTGGCGACAGACCAACCTTAATTGGATGTGCTCCCATGCCGAGGATAACAGGACGATCATTTTTTCTTGCCCTGACAATAGCTTCTGTGACAGCCTTTATATCAGAGGCGGCGAGGTAAGACGGTAGTGAATCAAGAAAATCCCTGAAGGTAGCCCCTTTTTCATAGGGCCTTGCAGCAAGGCCTACCTCAACCTTGCTCTTTCGAACCCTTAAAGAATAGGTCTTAACGCCCTTCAAGGAGAGCGGTTTATACTTCTTCATGGCATGATTTTAACACAATTAAAGGTGTTTATTAAACCAATTTTCTGTGAAACGTAACAGATTGTAAAAACTATATGCCATCTTTTATAATTTGGAGATGCTTAATTATGGTCCATTCATGGATTTAAGATTTCTCAGGATTATAAATATAGCCCTGGTGTCCCTTATTGTTTTGTCTTTCTTGATTCTGGTAAGGGAACTTCTCTCACCTCAATTAAAGCTTTCTTCTACGGTATTGTCCTTGCAGGGGAAAAAAACTGATGGCAATATAAGAGCGCCTGTTTCAGAAAAGTCTTTAAATGACCTTGAGCTAATATTAAAGAATAATCCCTTTGGTTTTCCGGGGGGTGAACTGAGTCCCTTAACGCAACGAGATGAATCCATGAACATTGAGATGAGATTAATAGGGACAGTATCAGGTGGCCCTGATTACGCCATTTTTGTAATGAAGGATGGTAAACAGGAGGTGTTTAAAAGGGGAGAAAAGGTCTTCAATTCAGGGACGCTCGAAAGGGTTTACAGTGACAGGGTGGTTCTTTATGTGGGAGGAAGGAGAAGAAAGATACCATTATCAGATATATTGACTATTGAGGACATAAAGAAGGAGCCAGTTCATACGCGCCTTGTAAGGAGTTCAGGGGTCAATACATTTACAGTCAATCAGGAAGGCATACTTCACGCCCTTGAGAATCCTGCCCAGTTGATGACTGATGCACGACTTCAGCCAAATTATGTGAATGGAAGACAGGAGGGGTTTATGCTTAGAGAGGTGAGGGAAGGGGGGATTTACCAGAGTCTTGGTCTTCAGAATGGAGATATCCTCTTGAAGATAAATAATTATGACATTACAAATCCAGAGATTGCATTGCAGGCCCTAACTGCACTGAAAGGAATGGACAGGGTTGAGTTGGGCATTATAAGGAATGGTGCCAGAATGACCTTAAATTATCAGATTAGATGAGAAAGGTTTTTTGAGATGATGGCATTGCGATACTTATTAATATCATTGTTTTTCTTGTCCTGTATCGGCACCCCTGTTTATGCTACCACACAGGCAGGGGAAACAATGCAATCGGACAAACAGAAAGAACAAAAGGTTTCATTTAATTTCGTAGACGTTGAGTTACCTGTTGTAACAAAGTTCATATCTGAGATAACAAAAAAGAACTTTATCTTTGATGAGAGGGTTAAAGGAAAGATAACGATCATAGCACCCTCAAAGATAAGTATCAATGATGCCTATGACCTCTTTCTATCTGTCCTTGAACTGAAGGGATTTACGATAGTACCTTCCGGTGTTGATGCCTATAAGATAGTGCCATCATCAGAGGCAAGACAGAAGGGAATCGAGATAGCCAGGGAAAGGGAGCCCATAAAGGAAAACTACATCGTCCGTCTTATTCCCCTCAGGCATATCTCATCTGATGAGGCAATCAAATTCATTCAGCCCCTTGTATCCAGAGATGGCTACTCATCAGCCTTTGGTCCTGGCAATCTTATCCTTGTCATTGATTCTGGGCTAAATATTGAAAAAATAATGAATGTAATCGAAACTATTGACCAACCCTCCATGAGGGAGACGCCAGAGATTGTTTATCTTCAATACGGTAGTGCCGATGCAATGGTGCGGATATTAAATGAAGAAATGTCCAGGAAGAAGATACCCCCCCAAATCCCTTCAGAGGAGACAAAGGCAGTGGCTGATATGAGGTTGAATGCTGTGATCCTCTTTGGAGAAAAAAATGCAAGGGAGAGCATGAAATCACTGATAACCCTTCTTGATGTTCCATCACCTGAGGCGCAGGGTCGGATAAATGTCTATTTCCTGGAAAACGCTGATGCAACCGAGATGGTCAAGTCCCTTGAGAATGTAATTAAGGCATCGCAAATGCAGAGACAGACCTCTGCCACACCTGGAGCACCACCAGTTACGTTCTTTGAGGCAGCGGGGGCCATAAACATAACTGCTGATAAGGCAACGAATGCCCTTATAATAGTAGCCTCTCCCTCGGATTATCAGAATCTTGTTCAGGTTATCAAACAGCTTGACAGGCGGCGAAGGCAAGTCTATGTAGAAGCTATGATAGTTGAGGCCTCTGTTGATAAACTCAGGGAATTAGGTGCTAAGTGGAGGGTCATGGCCCGGAGCCAGGGCGAACCTGTAGCAATAGGTGGCTTTGGCACCCTTGACCCCTCAGCTGTTCAATCTCTCATTTATGGCCTTGAAGGCGTTACGCTTGGGGGTATGGGTAATTTCCTTAAGATACCTGTTATTACAGTTGATCAGAATGGAAATCCAGCTGTTACAGACCTTACCGTCCCTGGATTTGCTGCACTCTTCAGCCTTAATGAGTTCAGAGATGCCGTAAACGTCCTCTCAACACCCCAGATACTTACCTCTGATAATAAGGAGGCAGAGATTGTGGTTGGGGAGAATGTACCATTTATCTCAAAGAGGGAGAGAGACCTTACAACAACAGGGACCGTCCTGAGTTCCATTGAAAGAAAGGATGTGGGCATTACATTGAAAATAACACCACAGATCACGGAGGGTGACTATGTTAAGCTCGATATATATCAGGAGATATCATCCCTTAAACAGGAATCAGAGGCAATACTTATAAATATTGGTCCAACAACGACCAAGAGGTCAACAAAGACCTCAGTGGTTGTTAAGGACCGAGAGACCGTTGTCATTGGGGGACTTATGCAGGAGAGGGAAGAGGAGAACCTGACAAAGGTGCCAGTCCTTGGTGACATCCCCCTTCTTGGCTGGCTCTTCAAGCATAAGAGTGTTGAAAAGCGGAAAACCAACCTTCTCGTATTTCTGACACCCCATATAGTGAAGGATTCTGACAGGCTTTCAGAGATAACAAAGGAAAAGAGAAAGGAAATGGCCATGGACAGGGCTCAGTATGTAGAAGGCGAGGTCCTTGTTAAGTTTAAAGAGGGTGTCTCCGATAGCAAGGCAAGGGAGATTATCGAGGGAGAAAATGCAACGGTATTGAGGATTATTGGGGAGGCAGGTATATACCATATAAGGTTACAGAGAGGTGACGAAGTTAAAAAAGTTATAGAAAGGCTCAAAAGATTGCCAGAGGTTCAGTATGCTGAGCCCAATTACGTGATAAACAGGAAACAGTTAAATGGGAATTAGGAAATGAGTTCAACTGTTGGTCAGGATAGATTAACCGAGATACGTGATGAAGAAGTAGAGATATCCCTCTTAAAGGAAATACCCCTTCATTTTTTAAAGAATAATCTCCTTTTGCCCCTTAAAAGAGAGGACGGCTGTATTTTTGCTGCAACTGTAAATGAAAGATCAGACCTGGCACTTTTGGACCTTGCAAGGCATTTTGGTCTGAGGCCCATATCTTTAAGGGCAGAATCAGGCATGGTTATAGATGCAATAAATCGTCTTTATGGTCAGCTTGGAACGGTAACTGAGGTTATGGATGATATCTCTGGTGATGACCTCTCTTCTGTAGCAACAGAGTTTGAGTCTCCTAAGGACCTTCTTGAATTGACCGAAGAGGCACCTATCATAAGACTTATTAATGCCCTGCTTCAGGAGGCTGTAAAGGAGAAGGCCAGCGATATTCATATAGAGCCTTATGAGAAGGACATAGAGGTGAGGATCAGGGTAGACGGGATACTTCGTCGGGTGCTTTCACCACCAAAGGTCATTCAGGATGCCCTCATAAGCAGGGTAAAGGTGATGGCGAATATAGACATAGCCGAAAAAAGGCTTCCTCAGGATGGGCGTATCAGGTTGTTGATAGGCGGAAGGGATATAGACATAAGGGTCTCTACAGTTCCAACTACCTTCGGAGAGAGGGTGGTGATGAGACTCCTCGATAGGAAACAGGGGTTGAGGGGTCTGAATGAACTTGGCCTCGGCAAGAGTGATGAGGAAAACGCCAGACAACTCCTTAATAGAACAAATGGAATAATCCTTGTCACAGGACCTACAGGAAGTGGAAAGACAACGACCCTTTATGCAGCCCTTAACAGCCTTAACAGAAGGGAAAAGAATATCATCACTGTTGAGGACCCCGTGGAGTATCAACTGGCCGGTGTTGGCCAGATTCAGGTAAATCCAAAGATCGGGTTGACCTTTGCCTCCGGTCTCAGGTCGATTCTCAGGCAGGACCCTGATGTGATAATGGTTGGCGAGGTCAGGGATAGGGAGACAGCAGAGATAGCGATTCAAGCCTCTCTGACAGGTCACCTCGTCCTGAGCACCCTCCATACAAATGATGCTGCCTCTTCTTTGACAAGGCTCCTTGATATGGGTGTTGAGCCCTATCTCGTGGCATCATCTCTTGTTGGTGTTCTTGCTCAGAGGCTTGTAAGGGTTATATGTCCTCATTGTAAAGAACGGTATAAGCCTTCTGAAGAGGAAAAAGAGTATTTTAAAAACCTCGGGATGGATAGGGTTGATACTCCCTTAGAGTTTCTTTACAGGGGCAAAGGCTGTGGGAGATGCAGAAACAGCGGGTATCTTGGAAGGACAGGCATATTTGAACTTCTTATTATTGATCCAGACATCAGGGGTATGATTGTCTCCCGCACTGATTCTAAGACTATAACCGAATCTGCTGTATCCAAAGGTATGCGAACCCTTTACATGGATGGATTATCAAAGGTCTCTGCTAGCATAACCACCATTGAGGAGGTCCTCAGGGTCGTTCATACCGATGGAAGGACATAAGATGGTATTATGCCTATCTTTATTTATAAAGGTTACGATAGTAAAGGAAGACCCGTAACAGGGAACATCGAATCTTCAGGTCTGACCGAGGCGATACTGAGGATTAAGGAAAAGGGGATTTTTCCCGCTGAGGTCAAATCCCCTGATTACTCGCCCTCATTTTTTCAGAAGATTATCAGTTCAAGGCCTTCATTCCTTGCCAATATGACAGGTCAACTTGCCATTCTTATTTCTGCAGGCGTGCCACTTACAGAGGCTCTTCAGTCACTTTCAAATGAGGAAAAAGGTTACTTCAGGTTTCTCCTTATGTCAATTAGAGAGAGGGTCAATTCAGGTGCATCTCTCAGTAAGGCCCTTGAGGATTTCAGGGATGTCTTCCCTGAATTTTACATAGAGATGGTCAGGGCAGGAGAGGAGAGTGGAACGCTTGAAAAGGTACTGCAGAGGCTATCTGATTTTTTGAATAAGAGAGAGGAGATGAAGTCTAGACTCCGCTCAGCCATGATCTATCCCTTTATAATGGTTGGAGTAAGCATCATTGTCCTTTCCTTCCTTTTCAGTTTTGTCATTCCGAGGATAGTGAAGATATTTAATGACACAAAGGCAGTGCTTCCACTACTGACAAGGATAATGATCTCTGTAAGTAACCTCTTCATTAATTACTGGTGGATATTGTTAATCTTTCTTGTTGTCACAGGGTTATTGGTCAGGTGGATGATAAAGGGAAGAAGGGAGTTAATTGACAGGATTCTCCTAAAGGTTCCGGTCATTACACTTAAAGGTCTGTACTACAGCCGTTTTGCAAGAATAATGTCCTTTCTCATTGAAGGCGGTGTCCCTCTGTTAAAGGCCCTTGAAATATCATCAGGTGTCACAGGTAACAGTTATCTTGCCTCACTAATTAGGACCACCCGTCAGAGGGTAGCAGAAGGTCAGAGTCTGTCATCATCCCTTGAGGGTTTTGCCCCGGTCTTTCTTCAGCTAATAGCAACAGGTGAAAGGAGCGGAAGGCTTGCTCAGGCCTTTGATAGGGCCGCCTCGACTTACGAAGAGAATTTTGCAAGGGCATTAAGCAGGATGGTCTCAATTATTGAGCCAGTAATTATTATAATCATGGGGCTTATTGTTGGTCTCATAGTGGCGGCAGTACTACTGCCAATGCTACAATTAAATCAGTTGATTAAGATATAGAGCAAATTAAATTTAGAAGTTCAATGAATTGGATGAAGATGTCTCTGTCTTCAGTGGGTAAACGATAGGAGATTTATAAACTTAGACTTCTGAGGAGGAAAAGGTTGATGCAGAATATATCGAAGGTATCAATTGTAAATCAAGGACGTTCAGGTTTTACCCTTCTTGAGGTACTTGTTGTCTTGTTTATCCTGAGCATTCTCGTTGCTATTGTTACACCCAAGATAATAGGCAGGACTGATGATGCCAGGATTGCCGAGGCAAAGCTGCAGATAAGAAACTTCGAAACAGCCCTCAAACTATTCAAGATGGATAACGGCTTTTATCCTGACACACAGCAGGGCCTTGAGGCCCTTATTGAGAAACCAACTACTGGCAGGATACCTCAGAAATACAGGGAAGGAGGATATCTTGAGCAGAAGAAGATACCCCTTGACCCATGGGGTAATCCCTATATCTATATCAGCCCGGGTCTTCACGGTGATTTTGATATTGTCAGCTATGGTGCCGATGGAAAGGAAGGCGGGGAGGGAAAGAATGCCGATATCACGAATTGGAATATGCAATAGGCATATCTATTAAGAGGCCCTTGTTGGGTGGTATGAATAAGGCTAAAGGTAAGATTGCTTCAGGTTTTACTCTTATTGAATTAATCGTTGTGATATTTATTGTCTCTTTATTTGCTGCAATCACATTGCCTTCCTTCAGGAGCTATGAATCAGATAAGGTAAAGGCAGAGGCAAAGAGGCTTGCCTCCATACTCAGATACCTCAATGATACAGCGTCTTTCAGAAAGGAAGAGTTGTATCTGACGGTGAACTTCAGGGATAACTCGATTAGCTATGAGACGGAGGAGGGTGAAAAGAGGGAAAACTTAGAATACCTCAGGACACTTTTTGTTGAGACAAAAGGTGAGATACAAAGCGGTGAGGTTAAGATTATATTTACGCCCCTTGGTGCAGGAGAGTTTATGAGCTTCAATCTCTCTGACCACTTAAAGGTAGAACTGAATCCCCTCAGTGGGAGGGTAAGGGTTAGAGAGTGAGTTTCAAGGATACTGATAGAGGTTTTACACTTATAGAGGTGATGCTGAGCCTTGCTATCACGGCCAGTATTTTCGTGACCCTTCTCTATACACTGAATAATCACCTCAGCCTTGCCGGCAGACAGGAGGTTATAACTGTGGCGACGAACCTTGCAAGGATGAAGATGCTCGAGATGGAGATGAATCCCTCTTCAACAAAGGGTTATTTTGAAAAACCCTACTCAGACTATTACTACGAGACAGAAGTTAAAAAAACGTCCATACCTACAATGATTCAGGTATCTGTCACTGTAAGGTCAGGCAAGGAAAGCATCAGGTTAGACGAGTTGATGCAAGGAAATGTCAGATAACAGGTCAGGATTTACCCTCTTAGAGGTCCTTATATCTCTTGCAATAATAACAGTTATATTACTTTCCCTTTATGGTAGTTTCTTTCTTGGCAAGAAGGCAGTTGATAGCCTTGATGAAGGACCTGTCAGGCTTCAGGAGACGAGAATGACCCTCGATGTTATGAGGAGGGAGGTTGAGGCAGCCTTATTCGGCAGGAATAAAATGTTTAAGATTGATGGAAGGGATATATATGGAAAGGATGCCTCATCAATAACATTTAATACCTTTTCACTGTCATCCCCTGGATTTCTCAGACTTACATACTTTATAGAAGGCAAAGATGACCATTCGATGGTTTTAAAAAAGTATTCTGTTCAGGGAAATAAATCTACTGACCGGGAAATAGATTCGGAAAAATCTATTGATGTCCTTGAGGGTATAGATTCCTTCAGGGTTGAGGCAAGATTCGGGAATGAATGGGTTAAGACCTGGGACAGTAAACTATCACAGGAACTCCCTGATGAGGTCAGGTTCACTATAGTGGTTAATGTAAATGAAAGGAGATATGTCCTTTCAGATGTAGCAAGACTCAGGATAGGGAGAACACTATGAGATACAGTCAAAGAGGCTTTATCCTTGTCATTGTCCTTGTTATACTTTCGATCACAACTGCCTTTGTAGTGGAATTTTCATATGGTGTTTATGCTACCACATCAAATCTTAAGAACTGGACAGAATCACAGAGGCTTTCTCTCATTTCCCTATCAGGGGTGAGACTGGCGGCTAAGGCACTTACGGAGCAGGCAAGGGTCTTCAGATACACCTATCCTGAAAAGGTAGAGATGCCATTGAACGGAGTTATCGATGGTTTTGACGGAAGGCTTTTTGTGAAGATCGAGGATGAAGGCGGCAAGATAAATCTTAACAGCCTGATAATGAGTAATAAGAGGCTTAATATGGATGTGTATGGTTCTCTGAAGAGGATCTTAAAGGTGCTGAATCTTGATGAGTCTATAGCTGACAGTATCGTTGACTGGATTGATGAGGATAGTGAACCAAGGGTAAGGGATTCTGAGGATGATGCAAAAAATGGACCTTTTGATAGCCTTGACGAAATTCTTCTTATAAAGGGCATTGATAGAGAGGTCTATGAAAAACTTGTTCCGCATTTAACTATTTATGGCAATACTGACAGGATGATGGTGAATATAAATACTGCCACAATACCTGTTATAATGTCTCTCAATGATGCTATAACAGAAGAGATGGCAGGGGCTGTCGTCAGGCAGAGGAGGTTTAAGCCCTTTGAAGGAACGGCTGACACTGAACTGACAGCAATCCTTGGACCACTCAAAACACCTTTAATGGGGAAGATTGACGTGAAGTCATATTTTTTCCGCGTAATCGCTATGGCTGAGGAAGATGGTATAAAGAGACAGATAGATTCGGTCCTTGAGGTAAAGGGCGAGGTTATTGTTCGTTACTGGAAGGAGATTTAGGTGAGGAGAATAGGCATTATAAGGATTGAGGATGGCGATACTACTTCCTTCAAAATGGATGTTTATGATGTCATATCAGGGGAGTTTATAGCAAGAGGGATTTCTCCATTATCGCATAGGGCTGATGCCTGTTTCCTGAACCTGGCTCTCAATATGCTTAGCTTCAGGGTATTGACTTTGCCCTTTTCTGATAAAAAAAGGATTAATGAGGTGGTTCCCTTTGAGCTTCAAGGTGCCATTGTAGAAAATATTGATGATATTGTATTTGATTCGGTCTGTCTCGGGAGGAATGGTAATGGCTTCAACGTCCTTGTTGTTTATGTGAATAAAGCTAAATTGGCCTCTATCATTGAGACACTTCAGAGGTCTGGTATTGATCCTGTTATAGCTGGCTCTATTGAGGTGAGCAATTTACTCAAGGAGACAGCTGATCCAAACCTGATAACAAGGCGTTTGCTCGATTTCTGGTCGGGGGGGGACAGGGGGTGTGAAGTCGGTTTCGATCTCAAAGAGGAACTCAGAAACCCCACTATTAATCTCAGGAAAGGCGATCTTGCCTTCAAGGGTGATACATTAAGGTTGACAAAGGCTTACAGGGTAATGACCATTCTTCTTATAATCCTTGCCATTGTAATCAATATCGACCTGTGTTTGAAGATTGTAAAAGAGAGAAGGGATATAAACTCTATAAAGAGAGAAAGCAGAAAGGTTTATGCTGAGTTGTTTCCATCTGAAAAGAGGATTACTGATGAGTATCATCAGCTTAAGGCCCATCTCAGGGAGGCAAGAGAAAGGACTGAGATTACAGGCGGCGTGCCAGCACTTGACCTCCTCCTTCATCTTACCAGGATTCGAACAGGAGGCATAATCATTAATGAGATTGGTCTTTCTACAGAAGGTCTGTCTATTAAAGGAGAGGCCTTATCAATGGACGAGATGGATAGATTCAAGACAGGGCTTTCAAAGATGCTTCTGGATGTTAATGCCTCTGATGTGAAACCAGTATCAGGCAGGTTTAGTTTTACCATATCGGGCAGGCTTAAGAGATGAAGTGGTCGGGACTTAAAGGAAGGAGTTTTATTAAGCTTTCATTTTTGCTTTTGCTTTACTTCATCGTGATTATTTTATTTCTCTTTGAAAGATCCCAGAATAAAGAGAGAGAATCTTTGCTTGGTAAATTCAGGGAGTTGAACCAATCTGCTGAGGAATACAGGATACTCATGGCCTCAGGTACTAATATTAAAGATATCAAGGATAAAGCATCGGAAGGGTTGCTTCAGGTTGTTAATGGCGTTGTTGATTCTTTGGGGCTCAGGGATAAGGTTAAATCCATGAAGATGACAGGGAACCGGGAACTAAAAGAGATTCTTGAGGAGACTGGAAGCATTGAATTTAACAAACTCAATATGAACGAGTTTGTTAACCTGCTTTACGGGCTTGAGAACCATCCAGCAGGGATCTCCATTAAGGGGATAAAGATTAAGAAGGATTTCGAAAACCCTCAGAGGCTGAATATTGATATAAGCATTGCCATTTACAGAAAGGGCGGTAATTAATATCAAGTTGAGAAGGCCTTTATTCTATATCATTATATCTGTTCTCGTTGTCCTGGTTCTTTCATTTGCTCTATGGCATGTAGCGATCCCGGTTAAACTGATAGAACTTCGTATCGGGGAGTTATTTTTAAGTAAAGGGATTATAGTTAATTTGGAGGGAATCAGAAAGGGCCTCTTTTATAGTATCTCTGTCGAGGCAGTGACCTTTTATAGCCTACTGGAACAGGGCAAACCTGCCTTTGACATGGACAGTGGTGGTAAGGGGCAGAGCCTTACACTGTTGAATCTCAGGGCAGGGCTTGACCTTTCTTCCCTCGTAAGACTCAGGCCTTCCATAGATATAAATTCTTCCTCCGGGACAGGCATCGTTAGAGGGAATCTGTCCCTTTTTGACAGAAAACTTACAATAGAATTCGAAGGAATAGATCTTAGTGATGTGGGGCTTACTAAAGAGGCAGGCTTAGATGGAAAGGGTATCCTGTCAGGAAAGGGCTCTTTCTACCTCAATGATTCGAGGGCAGCCCTGAGATTCAGCATCAATAATATGACATTAAAGGATATAGTTCGAGATGGTTATATACCGTTGAGCTTTTTCAATCAAATGAGGGGTTATCTTGAGATCCATGATAGCATAATAAATATCCATTCCCTCTCCTTTGAGGGCAAGGGAGTTTATGGAAGGATTCAGGATGCTCAATTGAGGATTCAGAATCTTCAGTTCCTTAAAGACTCGAACCTTACACTCATGGTCAACTCTGATTTCCCTATGCCGCGTCTAATCGACCTTGCCCTTTTGAGGTATAAGAGGTCTACTGGATATTTTATAATTCCATTAAGAGGACTGTAAGGTATGAATGACCTTGAGGACATAAAAAAGGCCCGACAGAGGATTGGCAGGTTTATTCACAGGACACCCCTCATCAGGTCTGATTCCTTCTGCAGACTTACAGAAGCAGAGGTTTATTTAAAGGCAGAGAATCTTCAGAAGACAGGCTCTTTTAAGGTTAGGGGTGCCTTAAACAGGATAATGACACTGACTGATAAAGGATTTGTTGCAGCCTCAATGGGTAACCATGCCCAGGGAGTGGCTTATGCAGCCCTGGTTCTTGGTAAAAAGGCAAGGGTTATTATGCCTGTGAACGCACCCATAATAAAGCAGGAGGCAACAAAGGCCTATGGTGCTGAGGTCATACTTCATGGAGATACCTTCGGCGAAGCCCTTAATTATGCCCTTTCTGATAGTGAATACAGATTCATCCATGCCTTTGATGATGAAGAGGTCATCGCAGGGCAGGGCACAACAGGTCTTGAGATCATAGAGGAATTAAATGACATAGACGCTATTCTTGTGCCTGTTGGTGGGGGTGGACTTATTGCTGGTATAGCCTTGAGTATTAAGGGCCTATCCCCTCAGACAGAGGTGATAGGCATTCAGACAGAGTCCGCACCGTCGGCTTATAGGTCCTTTAAGAAGGGCAGAATAGAAGAGGTCTCACCTGTTTCTACCATTGCTGATGGGATTGCTGTTGGAAAGGTGGGTGATAAGACCTTTGAGATTATAAGGAGATATGTTGATGATATTGTTCTTGTCAGCGAAGATTCTATTGCTATGGCCATACTTCTATTTCTTGAGAGGAAAAAGCTTGTTGTTGAAGGTGCAGGTGCGGTGGGGCTTGCAGGAATGCTTGAAAACAAGGACAGATTCAGGGGGAAGAAGGTTGTCATCGTACTCAGTGGCGGCAACATTGATTTTACCCTGATTGATAGGATAATCCACAGGGGGCTTGTAAAGAGCGGAAGGGTCTCGGTCTTTAATGTGATTATAGACGATATACCAGGAAGCCTTCATAAACTTACAGGAATTGTTGCCTTGCATGGCGGAAATATCCTTCATGTCCGTCACGATAGGCTGGGGAGTGATATACCCATTGGTAAGACTAGAGTGATATTCACGATTGAAACAAGAGGAAAGGAACATCTCGGAGAGATATTATCAGATATTGAGGCAGCAGGATTAAAATACAAAACTTAAAAGGGTAAACAAAAAGACAGTAACACTTATATAGCCATTCATATTAAAGAAAGCAATATTGAGCCTGCTTAAATCATCGGTCCTTACAAGTCTATGTTCATAAATGAAAAGGCCTGCCGTTATTGTTATCCCGATGTAGTAGAGATAGGAGAGGTGCCAGACCATTCCAGTATAAAACAGTAAAGACCATGTTATTAGATGGCAGAGCCGTGAGATTATTATGGATGTTCTGATGCCGAATCTCGATGGTATTGAAAATAAGCCATGGAATCGATCAAAATCAATATCCTGAAGGGCGTAGAGGATGTCAAAACCAGCAAGCCAGAAGATCACGGCAATTCCCAGGGGAAGTATCCTGTAATCAAAACTGCCAGTAATTGCTATCCATGCACCAATTGGCGCTGCTGATATAGTTATACCAAGGATAAAATGGGAAAGCCAGGTGAAACGCTTTGTGTATGAATACAGCACAATAAAGGCAATTGCCAATGGCGATAGCCTGAGGCAGAGCGGATTAAGCATGGAGGCCGAAAGAATTAAGATAGCCAGCGATACAATAACGAAGACCATTGCCTCATAGGGTTTAATCTTCCCGGACGGTATCTCCCTGTTAGCAGTCCTCGGGTTTATCCTATCAATCTCTTTATCAATTATCCTGTTTAAACCCATGGCAGCAGTCCGAGCCGATACCATGGCGATTATTATCCAGAAAAGTGTTTTTCCATCAGGTATTCCCCTGGAGGCGATTAAGGCTGATGTGAATGCAAAGGGTAGGGCAAATATAGAATGTGAAAACTTTACCATCCTGAGGTACAGTTGAATCTTTTTAATTGGTGATACTATTTCCATTTTGTCTTTTTCTATAGTCTCCTAAATCATCCTTGACATCATCCTGAGGGTGTGGACAAATCCCTCAAGAAGGAAGATGATGGACTCCACATCGAGAAATTCGCCTGTAATTTTATCAAAGACTATGTTGAGTGATGAAGGGAACTCATCATCGCCCTTCGAGTAGAGCAAGAGTACCCTGACCTTTGGTAGAATGTCCATAACCCAGGCACTGTCAGCAGGAAAACCAGAAACTCTTTTACCCCCGATCCTCTCAAGGTAAAGCTCAACCCTGTTTCCCAATTCATCAAACATCTCTCTGAGGGGCTCTTCGCAATCTCTCTGAAAGGTCGATGCCTTAACAAGACCACCCTTAAATTCAGAAAATGAAACCCATTGACCTGATAGCTCACCCTTACCGAGCGTTCTAATATAATGTAGAAGCAATATACTGAGCCATTTATTGTAAGGTTCAGGTGATATATTACCATCCTGATCAATGAGATAGTCTCTGCCAATACATCTTATCACCATACCATTATTACTTGTAACGGCCCCCAGTTCAGGGCCTGCCTTAGAAATATCGATCTCTTGAATCTCTTTTTTTATTGAAGCAATTAATTCATCTCGCCAGTCACCCTTATTGAGCAATCCCCTAATCTCGGCAAGTTTAGATGAATCCACATGCTTACATTTATCGAGTTCCTCAGGGTTTGTCTTGATATAAATGGCAAAGGCCATACATGTCTTCTGTGGACACTCACCACAGTTAGTCTTTGGCAGGCGCTTGTAAATCTCTAAGGGATCCATTGTGTTTATGGGTCTGAATAACTAACTATCTTATGCCGCGCATTCGAAGAAAGTTTTCAATAGACCTGTCATAGGTCCTCTCAAACTCTTTATTGAAGAAGCAGGCAGGAAGTTCTTCATTCTGCCTGTGGTAATGAAGACACTCGCAGCATCGGTATTTTCTCGAACACGGTTCATAGGTGCAGTTACAGTATTTTTTATTCTTTTCCATGATACATTCCATATGAATCACCTCAATATTTTTTTATAGTTTATCACAACTGCCTGTCCTTATACACAAAGAGCGTAAAGTCATAGGGCATCCTGTCATGCCTGAGGGAAACAAAGGGAGAGAGGTTTTCAATGGCAAAGGTCAGGATTTCACCAGGATTAATATAGGAGAGTTCAAAATCCTTTCTGGGGTTATATGAAGAAAGGGCATTAAAGGCCAGGGCCTTATTACAGTGTTTAAAGAGTCTTGAGAGGACGGACTTTATATAGTCTTCAAGATTCGGAAGCCTTAGATTGAAGACACCACAGAGGAAGATAAAGTCAAAATTTTGTCCAAGTTCCTCCCTGTCAATATCAAAGACCCTGAAATCTGTATCAGGATATTTCATTCCTGCAAGTTCAACAAGTCTTTTGTTTATGTCAATTCCTGTGTATCTGACATTGATGCCCTGCTCTTTCAAGAATCCGTAAAAATCACCTTTTCCACAGCCGAAGTCAAGTACGGTACTTCCATTAATGTCACCTATATCGAGCATACATCTATAGTGCATAACCTGACCTTCTTGAGTCCATCGAACTGCCTCAGGTCTGTCACCAAAAAAATCCAGAGTTTTATTGAAAAAAGAGATTATATATTCCCTGGAAAGGTCATCCATATGTTTATTATAAAACAACTGTCAAAGGGAGGAATTCATAATAGTTGAAAGCGCTTCAATAGCTGCGGACTGTGTGCCATTATAAGTAATTTCATACTGGAGTGAAACTTAACCAGTCTTTGAAGTGTTATGCCTTCTTTTTCGAGTTTCCTTAAATGATCCATCGGCCTTTCTTTTCCAGTAATAACTACTCCCCTCATTGTTTAACTTTCTTATTGAGGCGGTTTTAATCTTGAACTTATCAGGAGTAAAACCGAGCCCTCAAGGAGGAGGATGAGATTCAGAGTGGCACTCACGGCATGAAGCCTTTTGAATCTTCTGAGAAGGTCTGAATCTCTGTCAATAACCTCAAAGGACTTTATTTCTGCCTTCAGGTTTCGAATATCTGGGTGGAGTTTGAAGTTTACAAAGAGGTTAACAATTATGGCACTTATGATGATTAGAAGGGATAGTCTTTTCAAGATATTATCGAGTGGCGTGGCAAAGATTCTACATAAGAGTAAAGTCAGCACTGACAGGAGCAGATTGTAGGGGAAATAAAAAGGAAATAGTACACCCACTATTTGACCTGCCATATCTCTGTTAAAGTGCCTGAATACAGCAGGTGTGATTAGAAAGGTGAATATAAATATCCCTCCTGTCCAGAGGGCAAGGACTAAATTATACAGATAATATGCGATACCTTTCATAATGGTTCAAGAAAAGGCCAATTTTAAATGCTGTTAAATCAGCTTTTAACACTGTTTTTTGCCTCATCCCAGAGGCTGTCCATCTCCTCTAATGTCATATTAGAAAGATTTCTGCCCAGCTCTGATGCCTTCATCTCTATATATCTAAAACGGGATATGAATTTGCTTATAGTCTTTCTCAGGGCATCCTCAGGATTGACTCCAACGAATCTTGATATGTTAACAAGGACAAAGAATATGTCACCCAGTTCATCCTCAATATCTTTTTGCTCTCCCTTTTCAAGGGCCTCTCTGAATTCATTCAATTCTTCGTCAAGTTTTCTTAAGACATCCTCAACCCCTTCCCAGTCGAATCCTACCCTGGCTGCCCTTGCCTGAACTCTCTGTGCCCTGAGAAGTGATGGCAGTTCCTTCGGGATACCCTCAAGGATAGATTCTCTGATCTTTCCTTCTTCTTTTTTCCTATCTTCCCACTGCCTCAGGACCTCCTGAGAGGTCTCATATCTTTCATTTCCAAAGACATGGGGATGCCTGGCTATCATCTTTTCGGAGATCTTCTTGATAACATCATATATATTGAACTCGCCCCTCTCTTCTGCAAGCCTGCTATGAAAGATTATCTGAAAGAGTAGGTCTCCAAGCTCCTCCTTTATCTTTTCTGGTTGATCCTCATCGATTGCCTCAAGGACCTCATAGGTTTCTTCAACCAGGAAAGGTTTTAAAGATTCTCTGGTCTGTTCCTTATCCCAGGGGCAGCCCTTTTCACCTCTCAGGGAGGCCATTATATCAACGAGCCTTTCAAAATCATTATTACCCATGTAGAATTTTAACACAACAGAATGATTTTAAGGACAGCCGAGGTACAGGTTGAGTGTAGTATAATAAGAAGGATTCAATTATTAAAAGGGGGAAACATGGCAGAAGAGCATTCCTTTGATATTGTCTGTGTAATTGATATGCAGGAAGTGACAAATGCGGTTGATCAGGCTATAAAGGAGATAGGACAGAGGTTTGATTTCAAGGGAAGCAAAAGCAATATAGAGCTTGATAAGGGGAAGGGCGTTATTACATTGATATCTGATGACAAGCATAAGCTTAAAAGCGTTATCGATATCCTTCAGTCCAGACTTGTTAAGAGGGGAGTTTCCCTTAAAGCACTGAGTTATGGAAAGATAGAAGAAGCAGCAGGAGGCAGAGTGAGACAGGTCGTGACATTACAGCAAGGTATACCGCAGGATAAGGCGAAGGAGATAGTGAGACTGATTAAGGAGACAAAACTTAAGGTAAGCGCAGAGATCCAGAAGGATCAGGTCAGGGTTAGAGGGAAAAAGATTGATGACCTTCAGGCAATAATAGCAAAACTTAAGGAAAAGGATTTCGGGATACATATTCAGTTTACGAACTACAGGTAATGCCTGTTTCTTTCCCTTACATCCATATCCCTTTCTGTGTTAGAAAATGTCTTTATTGTGATTTTTTTTCCATCCCCTTTGACTATTCTATTGCTGATTCTTACATTGATGCCCTCTTAACGGAGCTTGATTTAAGAGGCCATGACCTCGGGAGATTAAAGACCATCTACATAGGAGGAGGTACACCAACAGTGCTTCCCTCTAATAGTCTTAGGAGGCTATTTGAGGGATTCGGAAAGATACCCTGGCATGAAGATATAGAGATTACAATTGAGGCTAACCCAAACACTGCTGATAGGGAGAAGGTAAGTATGCTCCTTGACCTTGGTGTTAATAGATTCAGCCTTGGCATACAGTCCTTTATTGACAGAGAGTTAAGCCTCCTTGGAAGGGTTCATGACTCATCGGATGCACTAAGTACCATTGAAATGATGAAGAGAGAAAGTGTTAGAAACCTTTCCATCGACCTCATTTATGGCATACCAGGGCAATCCTTAGAGGATTGGCATTACAATCTTTCAAGGGCAATCGAATGTTCTCCAGAACATATATCAACATACGAATTGACTCCCGAGAGAGGAACGCCACTTTATGAGATGCTCTTAGATAACAGGTTCAGAAAACCTGATGATGATGTGATAGTGAGCATGTATTACGAGACAATAGATAAACTGGCAGAGGCAGGTTACAGACATTACGAGATATCCAATTTTGCTGGGGAAGGTTTTCAATGCAGGCATAACCTTAATTACTGGGACCGCGGCGAATACATTGGCCTTGGTGCTGGTTCCCACAGTTTCGAGAATGAACTGAGAAGGGTAAATCAGAGGGATATAAAAAGATACATAAATACTGTAAAAAGAGGGATATACCCTTTTGAAGAGGAAACAAAGATCAGCCAACAGGAGGCATTAAGGGAGCATATATTCCTTGGCCTCAGAAAGATAGAAGGTATCAATACAAGGTTCCTCAAAGAGAGATTTAACATTGATATTATTTTAGCCTCATCAGGTCTTATAAGCGACGGTCTTCTTGAAATGGAGGGGGATAATCTGAGATTGAGCAGAAGGGGGCTTGTCGTGTTTAATTCTGTTATAGTGCAACTGTTTTTAGCCCTCAATATTTAATCAGAAAACCTCAAGGATGGCGCACTTTAGATATTCTGTCTCTGGCATGGAAAGAAGGATAGGGTGATCCTTAGCCTGTGACCTCAACTCTATCAACCTGAACCTCTTACCTGCATCCTTTGCAGAAGCCCTCAGGATCTCAACAAACATCTCCCTGGATATGTGGTGAGAACAGGATGATGAGGCAAGGAATCCACCACTATTCAGGAGTCTCATCACATCGGCATTGAGCTTTCTGTAAGCCCTTATTGCCTCTCTGAGTCTTTCCCTGCTTTTTACAAAGGCAGGAGGGTCCAGGACAATATAGTTATATTTGTTGGCCCTTTCTATCTCACCCTTAATAAAATCAAAGACATCGGCCCTGACGAATCTGCATCTCTCAGAGAGATTATTCAATTCTGCATTTCTGATAGATGTCTCTATGGCATATTCAGACTCATCAACTCCAATAACATCAACACCCTGTTTAGCCATGTGAATGGACCATGCACCGGAATAACAGAATAGGTCAAGCCCCTTTCCATTAAAAAAAAGCTTACTGAAGGCAAGCCTGTTCTCCCGCTGATCAAGGAAAAAGCCTGTCTTCTGTCCTGACAGGGGATTCACATAAAAGAATAGCTCGCCCTCTCTGATTATGACCTCCTCGGTATCACCTTTAATGACCCTTTTTTCAGGCATAAGCCCTTCCAGTTTTCTGAAAGGGCTATCATTTTTGAGGACAATGCCCGCAGGATTAAGGATCTCATCGAGTATATCTATTATAGCATCTTTTAATCTATCCATACCTGATGTAAGGGTCTGCAGGACGAGGACATCATTGTATTTATCAACTATCAATCCAGGAAGCAGGTCACCCTCACTATAGATGAGCCTGTAGGAACTGTAATCAGGGAATAATCTCTTTCTGTAGTTAAGTGCTGAGATTATCCTTTTTTTCAGAAATTCCCAGTTAATCTCCTCGATCCTGTCAGAAAGGAGCCTAATTGAGATAAGGGAATGGGGATTTATGTATCCTGTACCGAGGGGGGTTTCAGCCCTGTCAAAGACCTTGACTATCTCTCCTGGAGAGAATCTCTTTGGGCTGCCAGCAATCTCATTTGAGAATACCCATAAATGACCGGAGAGAATCCTGCTGCTTCTCTTAAGATAGACCTTTCCATTGGTCATACATTAAACCTGAAGTTTATAATATCGCCGTCCCTGACCTGATATGTCTTCCCCTCGAGCCTGAGGAGTCCCTTTTCCCTTGCCACTGCCATGCCTCCACAGGCTATAAAGTCCTCAAAGCCAATGACTTCTGCCCTTATAAAACCCTTCTCAATGTCGGAATGTATCTTACCGGCTGCCCTTTGTGCTACTGTACCCTTCTTGATAGTCCATGCCCTTACCTCATCCTCGCCAACTGTTAGAAAGGAAATGAGACCGAGGAGGTCATAACTAACATGGATAAGTCTGTTAAGGGCAGGCTCTTTTATGCCAAGATCCCTTAAAAAGGCCTCTGCATCGTTATCACCTAACTGGGCTATCTCCATCTCTATTTTTCCACAGAGGGAAAGGATTGAATGAGGATTATCAATAGACTGGTCCCTCGGACGGCTATCCATGAGCGTTAGGGCCTTATTGATAAGGTCAGCCTCTTTATTGCTATTTATATCCTTCTCTCCAATGTTAAAGACAATGACTTCTGGCTTTGTGGAAATGAATTGAAGGTGTCTCATTGCCTTCCGTTCTTCTTCATTGAAAGAGACATTTCTCAGGGGTATCTCTTTCTCAAGATAATCCTTGCATTTTTGAAGGAGCCTTTTTTCTATCTCATCAGGTTTCTTTCCCTTTTTTGCCCCTTCCTCAATTCTTGCAAGCCTTTTCTCTACCAGCTCAAGGTCTCCGAAAATAAGTTCCATTTCAACTGTCTCAAGGTCCCTTATTGGGTCTATACTACCTGAAGGGTGCATAACCGAATCATCATCAAAGGCCCTTACCACATGAACAATGGCATCAACATCCTTTATCAGGTCGAAGACCTTTCTGTTCTGGACTATATCTCCCTTTGTGAGGCCTGTATAGTCAATATATTCAACTGTAGCAAAGGTAATCTTTTTGGGTTTGTAAATCTCTGCAAGTCTCTTAACCCTTATGTCAGGGACCTTTACAACACCATAATTGGGTTCTTCCAGAACCGAAGGATAGGGCGTAGTCTCTAAAGACTGTTTGGTCAGGGCATTGAACAGGGTGGTCCTTCCAGAATTTGATAAACCTATTAAAGCAAGCCTCATTGTTAAATCTCTCTCCTGCCCTCAAGGGCCTTTCCGAGTGTGACCTCATCGGCAAACTCTATATCAGAACCCATGGGAAGGCCGTAAGCTATCCTTGTAACCTTTACCAGAAGGTCCTTAAGCCTTTCCTTTATGTACTGAGCTGTCATCTCACCCTTCGTGTTAGGATTTGTTGCAATTATTACCTCTTCAACACCATTTGCCCTTACCCTTCCATAGAGTTCCTCGATCTTCAGTTTTTCAGGCGTTATGCCATCAAGGGGAGATAAGGAACCCATCAATACATGGTAAAGACCATTATATGTTTTAGCCCTTTCTATCACGAGTATGTTGCTTGGTTCCTCAACAACACATATCTTCTTTTTGTCCCTTCTCTCATCACTGCAGATGTCGCATAGCTCCGAGTCCGTTATATTAAAACAGAGACTGCAAAACCTTGCCTTTTCCTTTACATCATTGATTGCCTTTGCTATCTCTCTGGCCTCATCATCGGGCATGCTCAAAATAAAGAAGGCCAGTCTCTGGGCCGTCTTCCTTCCGATACCTGGAAGCTTTGTCAGATTCGTTATAAGATTTTCGATAATCCCCTCTGTCATGCCCCGAAGATGTTTCCCAGATTACCAAGGCCTGGAATCTGGAGCCCTCCTGTCAGCTTTGACATCTCTTCATTAACCATCTGTTGTGCCCTTCGCAGTGCCTCATTTACAGCGGCTATTATAAGGTCTTGAAGCATCTCAATATCGTCAGGATTGACAACATCACGTTCTATCTTTATTGACACGATCTCCCCACCACCTGTTGCAACGACTGTGACCATACCACCACCAGCAGTAGCCTCGACGGTCTTCTTCTTTGCCTCCTCCTGAAGCCTCTGCATCTCTGCCTGAAGCCTCTGGGCCTCTCTCATCAGATCACCAAGCATCTTCTTAGACATATCATCCTCCATTTCTTTTATTTTCCATTATATCAACTACCCTGCCTCCGAAGAGTTCTATAACATCCTTTAAAAAGGGGTCATTTAATAACTTCTCCTTCTTCTCTTTCTTGGGTGGTATCTTTTTTTCTGTTGTCTCAACCTTAATAGAAACCTTCCTGTTCATGACCTCAGAGGCTATTTCTTCAATAGCCTTCTTGTTTTTCTTAACGGAATCGGCATGGACAGAAAGCCCTCCATTAAATCTTATATGAATTATATTGTTTTGAATCTCTATATCTGCCTCTGATAACTTGCAGAATAAGGGATGGTTAATCTCATCTATCTTCTGTAAGATGCTGCTCCATTCATCAGGTTTTTCCGAGGTTGCCAAAACATCTTTTCCCTCGTGGTACAATTCCTTCATGCTATCAGGATGGGTTATTACCTGTTCCTCGATTTCCCCCCCAATAGTAGATAAGGCTTCCTGTGATGGCAGGACATTTATATCCTTTTGTTCTCTCTTATCAGGCTCAGGGTATATATTTGCGTCCTTTTCTATTGCTGATTGAACCTGATGGGTTACCTTTAAAGTCTCAATGAGTTGACTGATATTGTCAATTGCATCCTGAAGGGGTGTGAGACTGCTCAGATAACTTGCCTTTATAAGGGCTAATTCAAGTATAACCCTTGGAGAGAAGGAGTTCCTTACATCCTGTTCTGCCTTTATCATCTCTCCAAGCAAGAGAGTAAGTGTATCTTCAGAGGTCATATCAGTCAGTTCTTTAACCATACTGATCTCTCCATCGCTGAGGTCGAGGATGTCCCCTCTTCCCCCCGTTACCTTTGCTGTCAGGAGGTCTCTGAAGAAATTCATCAAGTCTTTTGAAAAGGTCTTGAGGTCTGTCCCTCTATCAGTGAGTTCCTGTATGATCTCAAGAAGCCTTTTCCTGTCACCTTTTATTAGAGACAGGGATATATCGTAAAGGGCATGGAAATCAGTTACTCCGAGAAGATTCTTTATCTCTTCATCGCTTATTTCAGGCGAAAAGCTTATGACCTGATCAAGGATGGTCAGAGAGTCTCTCATGCTTCCCTCGGCAGCCTTTGAAATCATCTCAAGGGAACTATCCGATATCTGTATTCCCTCTGCGTCAGCTATTACTCTCAGTCTTCCCTTGATCTTCTGTATGGGTATCCTTCTGAAGGATAGGTGCTGGCATCTAGAGATAACTGTGGCAGGTATCTTTCTCGGTGCAGTTGTTGCAAGGACGAATATTACATGTGGTGGTGGCTCTTCCAGTGTCTTAAGGAGAGCATTAAAGGCTGAATCAGATAGCATATGTACTTCATCTATTATATATACCTTGTATCTTCCAGAGGCAGGGGCATATCTTACCCTTTCCCTGAGGTCCCTGATGTCATTGACGCTATTGTTGGATGCCCCATCAATCTCCTGGACATCTACTGAAGAACCCTCAAGTATCTCTCTGCAGGATAGACAGGAACCGCAGGGGGCTGGGATAGGACCCTTTTCGCAGTTAACAGCTCGTGCCAGTATCCTTGCTGTAGAGGTCTTACCAACCCCTCTCGGGCCTGAAAACAGATAGGCATGGGCAATCTTTCCCTGACTTATGGCATTGCTCAGGATGTGACTTATTGTTTCCTGACCGATAAGGTCAGAAAAGGTTCGAGGTCTCCACTTTCTTGCAAGGACGAGATAACTCATGGTATTACCTTTTTGCAACCAGGGAACAACTTACTGCGGCACACAGATAAAATGCTTACCGTTGCTTCCTTCCGGACCTGGCGGGGTTCACACCTCTCTGTTGCGCAGGGCTATTCCCTGGCTGCAAGAAAGCAATAACATATTATTTTAGCACAAATCAAAAGCTATGTTCCTCCGATGGGAATGTGCCTCTTTCCACCTCTTCTTTATAATGCCTTAAAGCCTTCAGTGCCTCATCCTTGAGGTTTGCATATCTTTTGACGAACTTGGGGATAAATCTATCGAAAAGGCCTAAGACATCGTGCATTACCAGGACCTGACCATCACACCATGGACCTGCCCCTATGCCTATCGTTGGTATGGTAAGTTCCTCTGTAATCCTCTTTGCAACCGCAGCCGGTATAGCCTCGAGTATTAATGCAAAGGCTCCTGCATCCTCAACAATATGCGCCTCCTCAAGAAGTCTCTCTGCTGCCTCCTCTGTTTTCCCCTGGACCTTGTATCCACCCATTCGGTGAATTGACTGAGGTGTAAGACCAATATGGGCCATGACAGGTATGTCAGCCCTTGTCATTGCAACAATATGTTCCCTTACCTCCCTGCCCCCTTCCATCTTTATGGCTGAGGCACCTGCCTCTTTAAGAAACCTCCCTGCGTTACTTACAGCCTCTGAGATCCTCACCTGATAGGACATGAAGGGCATATCTCCTATTACCATTGCTGACCTTGCTGCACGGGAAACCATCTTTGTGTGATAGAGCATCTCATCCACCGTGACAGGCAGTGTGTTTTCCAGTCCCTGAACCACCATAGCCAGCGAATCACCAACAAGAATGGCATCAATCCCTGCCTCATCAGCTATCAGACCTGTTGGGTAGTCATAGGCCGTGATCATTGTAATCTTTTTACCTTCTCTCTTTTTTTTTAAGAAGTCATTGATCGTAAACCTTGCCATAAAGCCTCCTTTAGAATGTAGATTATACTAACATATTTGTAATTACTGTGGTAAAATTTAAGAAGTATGAATGTTAAGGAGATTAAGGAGCTTGCAGGCAGATACACGCCCGAGCAGATCGAGAATTGTATATCCCGGCAGCTCAAAGAGGGTCATAATATCTGTCTGAGGGATGAGTCAACAGAGAGGATTATAAACGAATTGTCAAAGGCAGGGTTTGTAAGGAAACTTATGGATGAGGGAATGAGTCTGCCAGAGGCATTAAGGGAACTTGCAAGGCGCATCAGACAGGTTCAATCCCTAGGAGGAGATTAGAATGGACTACACAATTAAGATATGCGGTGAGGCCGGCCAGGGGATTCAGACCATAGGTGGCACTCTTGCAAAGGTCTTTTCGAGGACAGGTTATTATGTATTTACCCATCAGGATTACGAATCCCGTATCCGGGGAGGACATAACTTTTATCAGGTAAGATTCTCCGATAGACCTGTTTTTGCCTCGAGGGACAGGATTGATATCCTCATATCTCTTGACCTTGCAGGAATAAGGTTGCACGAGGGGGAATTAAGCGAGACAGGTCTTGTTATTTATGATTCTCAATCCTTGAGACAAGTCTCTGAGATTAAAAAACTGAATCACTTTGATATCCCCTTTGAAGCACTTGCCCTGAAACATGGCGGCAATAAGATAATGGCGAATGTTGTTGCCGTCGGTTCTATCCTCGGAATGCTCGGGATGGAGGTCGATATATTGCTCAATATAATAAAGGATACCTTTAAGAAAAAGGGAGAGGACGTCATAAAGGCAAACATGGATTGTGTAATGGCAGGATATGATTATGCCGTTAAGAACTGCCCGAGGTGTTCTTTTTCGGTAACCAGTAAGGAAAAACCAAATCTACTTATCAATGGTGTAGAGGCGATCGGTCTTGGCGCAACAGGTTCTGGCCTGAAGTTTTATGCAGCCTATCCAATGACGCCCTCAACAGGTATAATGAATTTCCTCTCCGAAAGGTCTCGTAAATACAGCATTGTGGTTGAACAGGCAGAGGATGAGATTGCTGCTATCAATATGGCACTGGGTGCGTCTTTTGCAGGAGTCAGGTCAATGACAGGGACATCAGGTGGGGGTTTTGCCTTAATGGTTGAAGGGCTTTCCCTTGCAGGCATGACAGAGACACCTGTTGTAATCGCCCTGGGTCAGAGGCCAGGCCCTGCAACAGGCTTTCCAACGAGGACAGAGCAGGGAGACCTTAACTTTGCACTATATACCGCCCATGGTGAGTTTCCAAGGGTGATATTCGCACCAGGTTCACCTGAGCAGGCTATATATCTTACAAACAAGGCCTTTGATTTATCAGAGAAATATCAGATCCCTTCAATTATACTCTTTGACCAGTATCTTGCCGATTCTGAATGGACCTATGAGGGCCTTGACCTTAACCGATTAAGGTTTAGTGATTACAGATTGAGGTCCAGAGATTTAGAGGCTTTAAAGGAATACAAAAGGCATGCTTTTACAGAGACAGGGGTAACCCCTCTTGCTGTGCCTAGAGAGTCAAAGCATATTGTTGTAACTGATAGTGATGAGCATAATGAGGATGGACATATCGTTGAGGATGCAGAGACCAGAATCAGGATGCTCGATAAGAGATTTTTCAAAAAATTCCCTTTGATTCAAAAAGAGATAGATCCCCCTCTTTTCTATGGTGAATCCTCGCCTGAATTAGTCCTTGTCTGCTGGGGCTCTAATTATGGTGTTGTGATGGAATGTGTGGATAATCTATTACCGCTAAAGAAAGTTGCCATGCTTCATTTTAGCGAGATATGGCCATTTCCATTAAGGGATAAATTTGACTATATAAAACTCCTCGAAGATGCAAAGGCGACTGTATGCATTGAACAAAATGCAACAGGCCAGTTTGAGAGATTGATAAAGACAGAGACAGGCTTTGTCTTTGATCATCACATCCACAAATATGATGGGAGACCCTTTACTGTGGAATCACTTCTAAAAAGGATCAGGGAGATAATCAGGCTATGAAGTTAGGCGAAGCCCTTGTAAAAGAAGGTCTTATAACAAGACAGCAACTCCATCAGGCCCTGGAGAGGCAGGTTGTCTATGGAGGCAGGATAGGCACTAATCTTATAGAATTAAGGTTTATCAGCGAAGATGAACTTACAAGGTTTCTCGGAAGATTCTTTAATATAACTCCTGTTAATCAGGAGATGCTGGCAAACATTCCTCAGGAGGTTATAGAATCCCTGAGCCCTGATATCATAGATAAGTATAAGGTCTTGCCCTTTAGAAAGGACCGCAACAGGCTTCATACAGCCATGTTAAACCCCAGGGACATCAAGGAGATTGACGAGATACGATTCGTAACAGGTTTTGATATAATCCCCTACGTGATAACAGAACTGAGACTCCTCCATTGTTTAGAGAGGTATTATGGCATTAAACGCGACATAAGATATATAAGCCTCAAGGATCGGTTCAGTCCTGATGAAAAGGTTGAGGAGCAATCAATAGATAAGGTAAAAAAGGCCTTTGCCGATGTAAAGGAAACAGAAGAGATAGCAGGCTTGCTGTTACAAGAAGTTTATAAGTTTGCAGAAAGGGTTGCCATATTTGCTGTTAAGGAAGGCAGGATTACAGGATGGAAGGCAAGGGGTATCTCATTAGAGGGATTTTCAATGCCAGTGCTTAATGATGACATGTTTGTCTTCTCAGGGGTAATTAAGAACAAGAGCCATTACAGGGGACCAATACTGAATGTCAGGGGTAACGAAGACCTCGTAAAACTCCTATCGGGAAATCCTCAGGACTCCATCGTCATTCCTATTAATATAAGGGAAAGGGTAGTAGCCATTCTATACGCTGATAACGGTAATAACTCTGTCCTTAATGCCAATGTTGGTTATCTCTCAAAACTTGCTACAATGGCAGGCGTAGCCTTTGAGATAATGATACTCAAAAAGAGGCTTCTCGATCTGTGAGGGAGTAAAGTATAAGAATGTAGGAACAGGCATTCTTTCAAAAACGGTGCGTGATTATTCTGAAAGACCATCCAATTGGTAAATCTTCCAGAAGTGATAGCAGAGAGGAAGGAGGAGCAGAGGTTACTGTAGCGGCGTTAAAGTAATAAAAAATCAATGAGGAATCAGTTCCTTTGTCCTTTATCCAGAGGGCTCCGCACACCTAGAGAATATTTTGTGGCCACATGGGTATAAATTATTGCAGTTTGTAGATTCCTATAACGGAGCCTGACAGTTTCTACCGTTTTCCCTTCAACACCCTTCTAATCTTTTCCAATGTTTCTGGAATGCCACCCGCCTTATTAGGATTTTCCAGGAAGAACAAATGACCATAGCCTGAGTGCATTATCCGCCTGATTTACCAAGTCTTCACGATTTTAGATAGATGTTTGAGAAATTAAGATTTTTGCTCGTTTGTAATGGATTGAATTCACTACTGTCCGCTTAAAATAGAGACTGCTGTAAGTCAGGCACTCTAATCTTAGAGATATTGTAGTACTTACAAGAAAGCAGGTCAATAAGACT
>FWWM01001383.1_pt1 | contig 73124 bp, 65 predicted proteins | sample 2228351 | NCBI WGS metagenome assembly FWWM01 (sample SAMEA103939774, study PRJEB20133) | metagenome | reverse complement strand
TAGATGAGCTGCTGCCGCGCTTCAGTGACGAAGCCAGTCGCCATGCGCAGGCGCTGCCGCGTCGCATTCACCTGATCGGCTGTGGCGACAGTTACTTCGCCGCGCTAGCCGCCGAGCTGGCTTTCGAGATGATCGCTCACATCCCCACCGAGGCGCAAAACGCCATGACCTTCTCGCGCTATGCCGCCGACCTCGCCCCGCTCGATGCTGAGACTTGGGTGATCGGCATCTCGGTGTCTGGCGGCGTCAGCCGCACCATCGAGGGGGTGTTGCGCGCCCGCGCGCGCGGTGCGCGTACGCTGGCGATCACCAGCTCGCGCCAGACGCCCATCGCACAGGCTGCAAATGACACACTCATCACGCACGTGCCCGACATACCCAACGCTGCGGGCGTGTTGGTGCCTGGCTCGCGCTCCTACTTCGCTTCGCTGGTCATGCTTTACGCGCTGGCGCTGCAACTGGCGCAACGGCAAGGAGACACACAGCCCTGGCGCGATCAGCTCTCAAAAGCGCCAACGCTGGCGGAGCAGACGATTCAACACAACGCGCATCTGGCACAAGAGTGGGCAGCGCGCACGCTGGATGCGCGCGAGTTTGTGCTGTGCGGCAGCGGACCGCACTTCGGCACGGCATCGTTTGGCGCAGCCAAGCTGATCGAAGCCTGCGGCGACCCAGCAACCCCGCAGGACGTGGAGGAATGGGCGCACTTGCAGTACTTTTGCAAGACTCCAGACACACCCTCCTTTTTGATCACCATGCGCGAGCGCGACGCCAGCCGCGTAGCCGAAGTGCGCACCGCCATGCAAGCCATCGGGCGGCGCGTGATCGAGGTCTCGCCAGCAATTGAGGCGGAGATGCCCTGCCCTGCTTACGCCGAGCCGTTCGCGCCTTTGATCAGCGCGCTGCCGATCATGCTCTTCGCCGCCCATCGCGCCGAGATGCTCGGCGAGCCATACTTTCGCGCCTTCGGCGGCGGCCGCAGCATCGAAGGTGGCGGCGGCATCAGCCGCATCCGAACCAGCGAGATAGTCCTCTGAGATAGCTCACTCGCGGACGAGGTGCTGGTCTTCGGGTCTCACGATAGGCGGCGCGGTCGGGTCAAAGCAGATAAACTCGAAATAGCGCAGCGGCTGCTCTGTGGAGAGATTCACCAGGCGGTGGCGATGCGTGGCTGGCACGTGCTGGTAATCATTCGGGTGCATCACGCCGCTCAGTCGCTCGATCTCAATGCGCGCGACGCCGTCGAGGATGTAGATCATTTTCTCGCGGTCCGACTCCTGCATGGTTTCGGTGGCAGCCCTAGGCGGCAACAGCTTCACCCGCGTGGTGATGCGCTCGTCGGACGGCATAGACTCGGTCGCGTCAGGCGCGAAGGCGTTCTTCAAGGGCGCGTGACCTTCAAAGGCGCCTGGCTTGAAGTCCTTGTAGCGCCAACGCGCATACTTGTGGTTCGGCACAACCAGCACATACAGGCACACTGTCTCATCGCCGACCAGCCAGTAATTGTGGTAACGGTCTGGCGGCATGAAGAGCAGATCGCCAGGTCCGACGCGCTGCTTGGAGGCGCCCACCTGGATGTCCATTTGCCCTGCAGCAATGTAGATGATCTCCGAGGCGTCGTCGTGGGCGTGCGGCAACGGACCGAGCGGGTCATTGATGAACCAGTGGGCGTCGGGCGTCCAGACCAGCGCTCGCGAACGAATCCGCTCCGTCCAGATCAGCGGTTGCTGCATCCATTCCTTCCAATCGGGCTTGATCATGTCGCTACGTCCTGGTTGAGGATAGAGTGAGAGCCATATTTTGTCAAACTGGTAGAGAGCGATTGAGACAAGCGCATTATGGCGTGAAGGCTCAAGCGCTCTATACCGCTCGCCTGTAAAAGAGGCGCTCAAGCGAGAGCAACTATCGTCATTTTCTTCGCAGCAAAGGATTTTTAACATTATTTAACATTTCTCGAAGAAGAAGATTGCATTACCGTCCAAGTCCAGTGTGACGAATTCCCTCGTGCCCCATGGCTTTTCCTCCAACGCCCCATTTGGGTGAACAACCCCAGCTTGCAGACATTCTGCATACAGCGCCTCGATGTCATCTACCGCCACTCGACACGCAGTGTTCTCAGCGATATGCTTGTCGTGACATTCCCAGAGGTGAATTTCCACTGCGTCACGTTTGACGGCGGCGTAGTCCCCATAGTTGAACAACTCAACAAAGCCCATCCTCTTCTCGTAAAACTCAACTGAAGCTGCCACATTTGCGGCAGGGAATTTGGGCACAGCGTACCGAAACATATCGCATCCTCCTGCAGACAGTCGTCTGTGATTGCGCGCTGCCGCTATTGAATTGGAACACAGAGGTCCATCGTGAGTTCGTAGTAGATCTCATAACTCAGCCGCTGGGCGTCAACGATCAGCCGATGTTGAGGCACATACTCGGCAAAAAAACGCCCTATGCTCTCCCCAATGGCGGATGAGTCTTTCTCAAGCGACAAAACTGCAAAGCGACCACCCGGCAACAGCTTTGTCGGAACGTCTCTCACTTGCTGGAAACTGGCTTCGGGGATTTCCAGGGCACAGTCATAACCGATCAGTTGGGCGTTGCTGGTGTGCGGCACACCGATCAACCTCAGCGTTGACAGGTCATATCCGTGTTGTCGTGCCCAACGCTTCATCCTTTCAAAACCATCCCGGATTTGTTCGCTATAGCTCCCCATCGCCTGTTGCAGCTTGCAAAACGTGTAGGCAACGGATATGGGCGCAAGGTCATAAATAGCGACGTTGAATGAGTGTTCAGTGACGATGCTCATCGGAGGTGCTCGTCGTTATCTCTGGTGAAGTCAATCAGTGTGCGCGCTGTCAGTATACCACACATCAAACCCTTCACGTGAAGCACCCACTGAGAAGCGCACCCCGCCCCATCAGCGCGCAGCGCATCCGAAGGCTATACGGCTCTGGAGCTTTGTCTGTTCCTGAGTCGCTCAGCCCCAGCACAGGCTCACGTCTTCTGAAAGAGCACGATCCGATTGGTGTTGGTGCCCCGCTGATTGTTAACGATGCCCCAAATGTTAGAAGTCTTGGTGAATTGTTGACGGTTGATCAGAATCGCGCGCGTGCTGAAGCCCACGTCTTCACCCAGCTGCTGCACCAGCCCCTCCAACTCGAGGTTGCCACGGCGCACCTCACCAACCTCAAACGCTACATAGCCGCCACGTTGCGTGACACGAAACAGCTCACGCAGCACTGCCCGCATATCATCCGCCCAGGCGTCGAGCGAGGCGTGAGTGGACATGCGCTTTGCGATGTGCGCAACGTCAATGTCGTTGAACCAGCAACGCAGCCAATTGTCGCGCGCGTAGTCCACCACGTCCAGGAACGGCGGGGAGGTCACGGTGAGCCGCACACTCTCATCGGCGAGCGCTGGCGTCTCTTGGGCGCGCCCTGTGATGAAGATGGCATCTCTCGCCAGTTCGCACATTCGCGCGCGCGTGGCGTCGTTTAGGTCGCGCAGCAACTGCGCCGATTTGCGCAGGATGATCGCCCGAATGTCCCGATACGCTGGGGACTGACCCAGCCGCTGGTTGATCAGGCGCTGGCGATCTGGAGTGACCGCCTGGTTGGGCGGGAGCGTGTACACCGAGAAGAACCCTTTTGAGTGCCCCGTGAGCCGGTTGGTCGCCACCATGCGAATCCAGCGATCCACATCGTCCTCTGCGCCCGCGTTGGCGCGTTGTCTCAAGTAGTGTCGCAACGCGCGCAGCTCTCGTTCTGTGTCGGGGTGGTAGAAGGGCGTGAGATCAGGGTCGTCCGCGGACAGCGACGGCGCATCAGTCAGCGAGAGGTCGCCCAGCCGCTCTCGGACAGCCTCCAGGTCTGGCGGAGCAATGCGCGGGCGTGCCAAAATAACGCTCAAGGGGTTGATGTCGTTTGACGCCACACGCCGACCTTGCAGCGCCGCCTCAACAGCCGTTGTGCCACGCCCAGCGAAGGGGTCATACACGCGGTCGCCAGGTTGCGTCAAGCGAGTGATAAAAAACGCTGGCAGCTCCGCCTTGAAGCAGGCGCGATACGCGATCTCGTGCAGCGAGTGCGATTGTCGTTGTCGGGCTGTCCACAACGCTCGGTCAATGCGCAGCGGCGGTGCCGCTATGAAATGCAGGTCAACTCCCGCGACGCCGCTCGGCGCATCGGCTGGTTGGTTCGAGCCATCCGCGATCAGCTCCGCCACGCCTGGCATTGTAAGCGGCATCAGTCACATTGCAGCTAACAGCGCGCGTGCCAGATGAACACAGGCTTATCCGCGTGAGCTCGTTCATCAACGCTCGCTACACTTCATTTCGTCCTTGAATCCATCTCTCGGAGGTTACTAAACTATGGGCGCAAAGAAGATTCTGATGCTGGTAGGTGACTACGTGGAGGATTACGAAGTGATGGTGCCGTTCCAAACGCTGCTCACGGTCGGTCACCAAGTACATGCAATGTGCCCTGGCAAGAAAGCTGGGGAGACCGTCCGCACTGCAATTCACGACTTTGAGGGCGACCAGACCTACAGCGAGAAGCCAGGTCACAACTTTAAGCTCAACGCCACGTTCGACGAGGTGAAAGCAGAAGACTACGACGCGCTGGTGATCCCTGGCGGGCGCGCACCCGAATACATTCGCCTCAACCCGCGCGTGTTGGAGATGGTGCGACACTTCGCACACGCGGACAAGCCCATCGCCGCCATCTGCCACGGCGCTCAAGTGTTGGCAGCAGCAGGCGTGCTGGAGAACAAATCGTGCAGCGCATACCCCGCCGTCGGTCCGGACGTAAACCGCGCAGGTGGCAAGTATGTGGACATCCCTGCAGATCAGGCGCACACCGACGGCAAGCTGGTGACCGCGCCAGCGTGGCCTGCGCACCCAGCGTGGTTGTCGCAATTTCTCAAAGTGCTCGGCACACGCATCGAGCTGTGACGGTGTAGCGCGCCGGCACGCACTCAAAAAGCAGCGCGCCAGCAGTTACCGTAGGCACACTGCTGGCGCGCCATCGCTTCAAGCGGGCAAGTGAAGAGGCACGGTTTAATCTGGCGCGTTCTCCAGCGCCTTGCGCAGGTTCTCCTGCAGCTTGTAGTAAGTCGCTTCGCTGATCTCGCCGTTCGCCAGGCGCACGTCCAGGTTGGTGAGCGCCTGCTGGATTTGCGCTTTGGTGAGCGGCGCGCCCCCGGTTTGTGACTGGGATGGCGCAGGCTGCTGCGGCTGTTGCATCCCTTGTGTCACGGCTTGCGCCATCGCCTGACCAATGCCAATTCCAGCGCCAAGCCCTGCGCCTAGCCCAGCCACGCCCTGACCTTCGTTCCGCGCGGCATCGCGCATGGCTTGTCCGGCTTGATACTGCATATAACTCGCGCCCACCGCGCCCATCGCGCTGCGGGTGGCGATGGCTTTCGCGGTTTCCTCGTTGGGCTGAATGCTGACCACGTAAAGCTTGCGCAGCGCGATGCCGAGCGCATCGAAGTCGTCGGCTGCCTTCGCCTGCACCGCAGCGCTCAGGTCGTTCTGAAGCGCTGCGAGGTCAAGCAGCGAGCGCGTCTTCATCACGCTGCCCAGCACGCTGGCGAATTCGGTGACGATGATGCTGCGCAGGTAGTCGTTGATCTGCGACGTGGTGTAGATGCCCTGCACACCCACGATCTGATTGACAAAGCGTTGGGGGTCTTTCACCTGCATGGAGTAAGTGCCAAAGGCGCGGAGCTGCACCATGCCGAGAATAGCGTCTGGCGCGGTGATCTCCGCCGGCGTGCCCCACTTCATGTCCACAAACTCCTTGGTGGTGACGAAGTAAACCTCCGCTGGGAAAGGTGTGCGGTCGTTGGTGGCAAGCCCGATCAGGCTAGAGAGCAAAGGCAGATTGAGCGTCGTGAGCGTGTGCCTGCCTTCGGTGAACATGTCCAGCGCCTTGCCATCGCGGTAAAACACCGCCACCTGCGCGCCGCGCACGATCACCTGCGAGCCAAGCCGAATGTCGCCACTGCCCTGCTCTGGCACGCGCCGCACAATCTCGTTCGGCTCCTGGTCGGGCCATTCGATTACGTCTAGTATGCGAGCCATGGGTTGCTTTTCCTCCTGAGTGTGTCATCCTTTCTGGCGAGCAAAGCCTATGTATGTGCTGAACCTGTGGAGGCACACGCATAGGCTTTGCTGAAGCATTCATCCTCACACGCCCATGATGACCTTGCTGCGCTGGGCGAAGAGGTCAGATGCTTGCTGCACCACATCGCGCGCAGCGCGCAGCGCCTGTTGAAGCGCGGGCGCGTCCGTTGCCGCGCTGAGCGACTCCACCGCTGCAGCGATGGCTGGCAATCGCTCGACCAGTTGGTAGTCAAACGCCTCCAGCGCGTCTAGCGCCTCCTCCTTCACGCGCACGGCGTCGAAGAAACCGGCGTAGCCTTGAGGCGCGTGCCGCACGCGGTCAATCAGCGTTTGCAGGCTGGTCTTCAGCGCGGCAAATTCGCTCATCCACTCCAACCCAAACGCATCCAGCGCATCTGCCTGGGCGCGGGTGATGCGGTCGAGTTGCAGCGTGAGGTCGCGCGTCAGCGCCTCGCGCAGCAGGCGGTCTGCCTCGCGGCGCATTTCTTTCTCTTTGTAGCCCTTGTAGCCTGGAATGCGCCCGATCAGCATCTCGAGCTGACCTCGGCTACGGCTGATGCGTTCGTAGTTTGCGCTCATTAGTTTTGCCTCCAGAAACGTGTGGTCTGTCTAACCAGACAGAAAGACCTCTGTGCCGCAGTAGGGGCATTTGATCAGCCCTTTGCCCGCCAGCTCCAGCTTGCCGCCGCACTTTGGGCACTGACCGCCAGTGAGCTTTGCCGCATCAGCAGAATACAGCGCGCCATCTTGCCAATCCACGTAACCGCTGAAGAGCTGCTTGGCGATCAGGTCGTAGATGAGCTGGCGGGTCTGCTCGCGGTTGAGATTCAGTTCAATCGCTGCGCGGGAGATGTCCACCTTGCCCTGCGTCATCACCATGCCGAGCAGCTTTTGCTGGCGGCGCACGTGTTGTTCTTCAACAGCTTCTGCGCGACCGCGCTGCAGCACGTATAAGCCGATCCCGATCAGCGGTGCAGCGATGACGAAGACGAAGAACAGCGCCAGGATGCGCCCACCCGTCGTCTCGATAGAGCCAGCCAGTGCCCACACAGCGCCGATCAGCAAAATGCCCACACCGACTGCGCTCAAGATGGAGCCAAGGGTCTTGCTTTGGTTCATGAAAGGGGTCTGCATAGCCAGTATAGACGCGAATCGCAATACGCGCACGGTTTACCCGAAACCACCGCGCCCGCCGCCGCTGAAGCCGCCGCTGCTGAAACCGCCGCCGCTCCATCTTCTGGACGAAGTGGGCGATCTTTGGCTGGGAGGTGGCGTCGGCTGGCTGGTGAGCGTGGTGGAAACTGAATCAAACATGCTCGAGAGCTTGTGCTCCAAATTGCCCAAGCTGGCGCCCAGCCCTTTCTCGAGACTCTCTATGCTGGGCACACCTTCCGCCCGCGCCACGTCGCTCACGTCTGGGACGGGTGCGCGAGGCGTGTACAGCCCTTTTGCCGTTGGCACACTCGTTGGTTGGCGAGGCTGAGGAGACGGGTCGTATGGACGGGGGAAGCCCAGTGGGGCATACCAGCCAGGCACGGGTGGTGGGTCTTTCAACTGCGCGAAGCGATGAATCCAGCTCTGCTTCAAACCAAAAGCGACCGCCCAAGGTAAGTAGCGCTCAAACAAGTCCTTCGCCTGCTGCACTTGGGTGTATTTCTCCAGGTTTGCCAGGTAGCGCTTAAACGCCTCCGCACGCATGCGCATCTCCGCGCCTTTGCGGGTGCGCACGGGCATGTGCGGTGCGATGACAGAGAACGCGACGCCCGTCACGAACAAGCCAAGCGGTATGCCCAGCGCGAAGTCGGTCAACTCGCTCAAGATAGCTGACGCAAAACATCCACCCACCAGCGCCAAGCCAATCAACAAATTGGCAAGCGCGCTGAACGTCTCACGAACCTGTTCGGGGCTACGCTTGTAATACCCCGCCCGCACAAGCGCCTGATACAGCAAGCGCTGGATTCGCGGGATCTGCTTGTAGAACTGGTTGCGCAAGCTGGACAACGTGCAAGACTGGGCATTTTGCAAATTGAAGGCGCGCACCAGCGCGGCTTCGTATGGCTGCAAATCAGCCAGGTTGAAATGAGGTCCGCGCTCGATCACCCAGCCCGCGCCGTTCTCACCTTCTCGAATGGCGATCACGCCTCGGCGCCCGAGGTCTGCCAGCGTGGCGAGGATGTCCTGCATGTCCGCGCGCTCATCCACCAACACGCCCGCCAACCCCGGTGGGATCGGCGGTGGCTCGGTGAGATACTCCGCCACAAGCCCCACGTTCGGGTCGCGGCCGCCCAGCACATACAGCGCTGCCGCCAGCGCCGGTCCGCCGAATAGCAACAAGAGTGTGACCAGCAGCGCGATCAAGTTGAAAAGGGGCTTTTGCGTCTCCTCAAATTGACGCTGAGCGTCGAAACGTTCCTGCCAGGGGGGCGGGCTGCCACTGATGACACCGTGGGGAAATTGCACGCGTATCTCCATCACAGCGCCGTTGGGCACAGCGGACTGCGCCTCCGCCACCACCACGCGCTCACCCACCCCACTCACCGCAGCCGGCACGCCATACACCGCCGCGTTCTCTGCCACTGCGCCGGGCGGAAGGTACACCACAGCGCGCGCATTGCGCACAGGGAAGCCGTTGCGATCGGCGTACACCGCTGCCCACCACACCTGATCCCCTTCCTCGTAGTAGCGCACTGCGCCCTGCACGGTGTATCGCAGCACGAATGTGCGCTCTTCGTTGGTGGCTGGCGAGGCAAAGTAATACTTGATTCGGAAGAAGCCGTCTGTAATGCCAGTCTCCACGCGCAGCGGCTGATCCCCTTCAAAAACAGCAACATCGCGCACTGCGGTCAGGCGTTGCATGTCAATATCGCGGAAGCCAAACGTGAACGTGCCGCTGGTGAAACGGATCACGTTGGTCTCCACAATGGAAAGGTCGCCATTTGGCTCAACCGTGATCTCTGTGTCCAGGCGTAGCCACTCCAGCGACTTGCTCTGCGCGAGAGAGGGATGCGACGCGCCCAGCAACACCGCAACGCCCATCAGGGCAACTGCGACGAAGCGAGCGAGCAAGCGGTTGTTGGCGGTCATACGCTCAGTCTATACCCGCTCTCCAAACCAGCAGGCGAAGTCTGGAGATCATCGGCTGCCACATTCCAGAGCTGCTGATGGCGTATAATGCCGGTCATCAGCGTAGAAGGGTTTCGACCGCTGAGCCAATCAAGATCCTGGAAAGGTGGCCGAGTGGTTTAAGGCGGCGGTCTTGAAAACCGCTGTGGGGCTTTGTCCTCACCGTGAGTTCGAATCTCACCCTTTCCGCTGGTCGCTGGGGAGGTGCCGGAGTGGACGAACGGAGCCGCCTGCTAAGCGGTTGTCCGGGTAAAACTGGACCCAGGGTTCGAATCCCTGTCTCCCCGTCATACTTCTTGAAGCAAGAAACGCACCCGCCTCTGCACATCATGCGTCGCCGTTTGTGAAGCGACCTGAAAGCAGTCGTTCATCACGCGAGGGAGCCAACATCGCAACGGTATAATCCCCGCATGGAAAGAAGCAGTCGGCATCTGTGAAGAGATGACGACGGTGAAATTGACGAAAGGTCCTCAAGCTCGCGTGATACATTCTCACACACTGAATCCAGATTACTGGTCCACCTACGCGCTCACATCGGAAGACGTGGAGTTCCTCTACGCCTGGATTCTGGAATCAGGTCGTCCAAAGAGCGCCAGAGAGCTGGCAATTGCGCTCATCCAGCATCACATAGACCGAGAACGCTCTGCGCTGCGCCAGCGCTTCGCCGAGCTTAAGGTATATCAACCCAAACACACCTACCACATCGGCGACAAGCTGATTTTCCCGTCGCTGCGCATGATGAGCGGTGAAGTCATCGGCGTCCGCGAAGGTCATCACCCAGAGGTAGGCGACTTTGAAGTCATCCGCGTGCAGCTATCCGACGGCAGCACCCGCGAGTTCGCCTCGCGCTACCCATATCCACATCGGCTCAACGACGCCGATCTCACCACCCTCATCGGCGGAGCAGAAGCACACACAGCCGAGGAAATCTTCGACAAAAACAGCGAACACCTGACCATTGCCATCAACGAAGCGCTGAGCAAGCAGCCCGAGTTTCTGCGCATCGGCGAGGAATGGTTTTTGCGCGGGATGATGGCTGAAGTCAACATCGGTCATCTGAACCTCGCAGAAGCCGTGCTGGACATGGCAAATGGCGGTCCGCTCACGACCGATGTCATCCTGCGCGACCTGGGCTTGCCCGCCGACGTCAGCAGCGACATCCAGGAAGCATCGCTCAACAGCGCGCTGAGCCAAGACGAGCGTTTCGACAACGTGAGCATAAACGACCGACCCGCCTGGTTTCTGAGGCGACTGGAGCCGCTGGAGATACTCTCCACGCCGTCCATCCTGCAGCCTGTCTTTCATGACACGTCCGAGATCAGTCTAAGCGACGAACTAGAGCAGTGGGTGAGCTCGCTGGACGACGAATGGACGTGGCAACCCGAAATGGAGCAGTCAGCCGAGGCGGAGTCCGCTACGATCATCCTCACCTTTCCTCATCGTGTGGCGGGCACGTTGGGGTGGTCGCGCAGGCTGGCGGCAGTGCTGCCGCGCGTGCGAAAGCCGCGCGTGCCGTTGCGCTTCCGCGACAGATCCAACGGTCACGAGATGCTGGTGTGGCTGGTGCGCGATGGGCGCTACCTGTGGGGGCTGGGACGCTGGTATCACACCCATGATCTACCGCCTGGCACCTACATCGAGGTCTCGCGTGACGACGAAGAAGAGGGCGTGTTCTGGATCAGTGCACCGCGTCGCCGCGCCCGACGCGAGTGGGTGCGACTGGCGACTTTGCGAGATGGACATCTGCGCCTGGAGACTGCACAACGCCCTGTGAGCTGCGAGTTGGACGAGCTGATGTCCGTCTTCGTGGATAACCCACAGCAGTTCGCCGAGAGCCGCGATGGCTACGTGCGCAGCGTCTCTCGCGCCGTGCGCGAGGCGTTCCCAGAAATCGCCAAGCTCAGCCCGCAGGGCAACGTGCACATCCGCACCCTCTACGCAGTGGTGAACGTGCTGGTGCGAGCCACCCCGCGCGACATTCTGCACGTTCTCATCAGCAGCAACACCTACGTGCCCGTCAGCGACGGTTACTGGCATCTGAGCAATTCTTAAAGAGCGCACACCATGAAACTCTTCCGCGTTGACGAACACACGCGCTTCCACGTTGATTACAGTTGGTTTGAGAAGAACAAACAGGATATCAACGTCCTGATTCGCAAATATCTGACGCCCGAGCAGCTCGAACGCTACACTGACGAACAGCTCAACGAGACGTTCGACTTCGTGGACCCGGAAACCGCTGAGGTGCACCACATCACCCGCGCCGCCCATCTGGTTCGCACAGAGATGCAGAACGACCCCTCCTTCGTGCATCCGGGCTTGCCGATCGCAGAAGCGGTTTTTCGCATCTTTCTACTAAACAACAACCAGCCGCTCACCGCTGCGGAGCTAGCTGGATACCTCAACCGCAAGCCCGCGGATGTGCTGGCTCAAATCGGCGGTCGCAATGTTTATAATGGCATCCGACCGATCCGGAGCTAGCGCTTCGCGCTGTGCTGGTCGTCATTGCCCCCGTAGCTCAATCGGATAGAGCAAGGCACTTCTAATGCCGGGGTTGTGAGTTCGAGTCTCGCCGGGGGCGCTGGTGGCTGATCGGGCAAGTGCCTCATCGCTGCTGCGCTTTGTCGCAATGTCCTCTCTCTCGCTGGCTATAATCTCATTGCATTGCTCGCGTCCCAATGCTGGATGTTCGACCCGTAACGCTGACAGGTCGCTTCGTGCGCCTGGAGCCGCTGCAACTGGCACATGCTGCAGCGTTGTGGGAGTTCGCCAGCGACCCAGACATCTGGCGCTACATGCCCTACGGCAACATAGACTCTCCCGCGCGCTTGGAACAGATGATCGCTGATCTCCTGCAACGCCAGGCGAGCGGAACGGATCTGTGCTTTACGGTGTTACATCTACCGAGCAACACTCCTATCGGCATGACACGCTACCTGCAAATCGAGCGCGCGCATCGCAACCTGGAGATCGGCGGCACCTGGTATGGCAAGCCATACCGAGGCACAGCGGTCAACACCGAGAGCAAGTATTTGCTCCTGCGCCACGCCTTTGAGGTGTTGGGGTGTGTGCGCGTGCAGCTCAAGACAGACACGCGAAATATTCAAAGCCAACGCGCCATCGAGCGCCTGGGCGCCACCCGCGAGGGCGTGCTGCGTAAGCACATCATCATGCCGGACGGATTCGTGCGATCATCCGTGATCTATAGCATCCTGGACGAGGAATGGCTCTCCGTCAAACGGCATCTAGAATCGCTGCTGGAAGGCTACAGCGCCTCAAACGAGTAGAAGCGCTCACAGCCTTAAAGCGACTCTTTCCCCCATTACTAAACCCTTTTATTGAGCGAAGAGGAGTGATACTGTCATGAGAGTTGGCATTCTGACGGGCGGCGGCGATGTGCCGGGGCTCAACTCGGCGATCAAGGCAGCCACATTGAGACTGCTAGAAGCAGGTCACGAAATGGTGGGCATTCGGCGCGGCTGGTATGGGTTGTTACATTTGAACATGGACGACCCAGAGAGCATCCGACGGCTCACCCAGCCCCTGGATCGGGCAGCCGTGCGCACAGTGGACCGCACGGGCGGCACCTTTCTGCACACCAGCCGCACAAACCCCGCGAACGTTAAAGCGAAGGATGTGCCAGAGTTTTTGAAGCACACCACCGTCTTTGCTTCCAGCCTGGCGGATCGCTACGACTTCACCCCGCACGTGCTCAGTGCGCTGCGCTTTCTTGGGCTGGACGCGCTGATCACCATTGGCGGGGATGACACACTCAGCTACTCGCTGCGCCTGCACACGGAAGGCTTCCCAGTCGTGGCTATCCCCAAGACGATGGATAACGATGTGCGCGGCACAGACTACTGCATTGGGTTTAGCACGTCCATGACGCGCGCAATGGAGTTCATACAGAACATGCGCACATGCACAGGCAGCCACGAGCGCATCGGGGTGATCGAGCTGTTCGGGCGCAACAGCGGTGCCACCGCACTGACGGCAGCCTTCCTCACCGGCGCGGATCGCTGTGTGATCGCGGAGGTGCCGTTCGACATCGAGCGATTGTGCGACTTGCTGCTCGCCGACAAGCGCGCCAACCCCAGCAACTACGCCATGCTCGTGGTGTCGGAGGGCGCGCAACCTGTCAACGGCAGCGTGATCGAACGCGGCGAGGCGGACGCCTACGGGCATCGCAAGCTGGGCGGCATCGGTGATTACATCAGCGAGCAAATCAAGCGACTCACCAGCGAGCACACCATGTATCAAAATGTGGCTTATCTCATGCGCAGCGGACCGCCCGACGCGCTTGATGTCATGGTGGCAAACAACTTCGGGACGATGGCGGCTGACCTGGTGCTCAAGGGTGAGACTGGGCGAATGGTGGCTTTGGTCAACGGCTGTTACACCAGCGTTCCGCTCACGGAGGTGGGCGGCGGCGCGCGCAAAGTGGACGTGGACGCCTTCTACGATGTCGAGCAGTATCGCCCACGCATCCGCAACGTCATGCACAAGCCCATGTTCTTGTATTGACACGCCAGACGACACGCTGAGCGCGTCTCCGCTGTTGTCTTTGTTGTCTTCTACGCGAAGAGCCGCCCACTCCAGTCAGGGGAGTGGGCGGCTCTCACTTTGCAACCGGTTCGGCTTGCTGCGTCAGTTCTTGCCGTTTTTGGCGAGCAGCGCCAGCTTCTTGGGGTTTGGCTCGGCGATGGCATCCACCACACCGAGCGCCATCGCCTGCTCTGGGGTGAAATAAACGTCGCGGTCGGTGTAGCGCACCACCTGTTCTTCGGTCATGTTGGTGTGGTGCATGATGATCTTGTTCAGCGTGTCGCGGATGCGCAGAATTTCTCTGGCTTGAATCTCAATGTCGGTCGCTTGACCTTGCGCCCCGCCTAGCGGCTGGTGCATGTGGATGGTGGCATTTGGCAGGGCGTAACGCTTGCCTTTCGTGCCAGCTAACAACAGCAACGTGCCGAAGCTCGCCGTGAGACCGACTGCGTATGTCGCCACTGGCGCCGAGATCATCTGCATGGTGTCGTAAATCGCCATGCCAGCATAGACCTGACCGCCAGGCGAATTGATGAACAGGTTGATGTCTTTCTCGCTGTCTTCGCGATCCAGGAAGAGCAGTTGCGCCACCACCAAGTTTGCCACCTGGTCGTTAATCGGCGTGCCCAAGAAGACGATGCGCTCTTTGAGCAACAAGGAGTAGATGTCGTACGCGCGCTCGCCGCGGCCGGTGGTCTCGATCACCATCGGGATCACGCTGCGGATGTTCTCGTGATGGGAAAAGGAATTCATGTCACTGACCTCCTCAAGAAGGCATTGTGCCTGCACCAGATAAGCAAACTATGAAGCAGCGTCTGGAGCTGCCTGAGCTTCGGTGGCGCCAGCCAGTTGTGCCGTGGTGTCTGCCTCGCCGCGAGCGATGGCGACCATGCGGTCCAACACACGGTTGGTCAACAGGCGAGTCACAAGCTCACGTCGCAGGTTATTGTCGCGCATGAGTTTGCGCCGCTCCTCACTGCGCTCGCGCTCGTCCTCGAACGAGTCCTCGAGGTAGTTATTCAGCACCTCGTTGATTTCCGCGTCAGTGACCGAGATGCCTTCCGCTTCAGCCACGCGCGCGAGCACCAACCCAGCACGAGCGCGGCGCTCCACCTGTGGGCGCATCTCCTCACGCAGCGCATCTTCGGTTTTGTCTTCCAGCTTCAGCCACTCCGCAAAAGGCAAGCCTGTTTGTATCCGCACGCGGTCTTTGAATTCATTCAACTCCTTGCTGAGGCGCTCTTCGATAAACACAGGAGGCATCTTCACATCAGCCAGTGTAGTGAAGGCTTCGACGACGTTGTCCCGATACATCGCCAGGGCGTCTTCTTGTGCTTCCTGGAGCAATTGCGCGCGCACGTGCTGGCGCAGCTCGTCTATTGTGTTGAAATTGCCAACTGTCTGCGCCAGGGCGTCATCCAGGTCTGGCAGCGTGCGGCTGTTCACACGGCGCACGTCAATGACCACCTGGAGGGTCTGTCCACGCAGGGACTCCTGCTCGTAATCCTCTGGCAGAGTCAGAGTAGTCTCCTTATGCTCACCTGCGCTCATGCCCAGCACCAGGTCCACCAGTCCGGGCACTGGCACGCGCTGGCGATCCAGGACAAATGGGCGCGCAGATCGGACGCGAAAGACTGGCTCGCCGTTCTGATTGGTGGCGAGCAAGTCCATCTCTACTGCATCTCCTTCAACAGCGGGACGCTCCGCCAGGGCGAGCACAGCGTTTTGCTCGCGCAGATGTTGGAGCGCATTCTCCACATCTGCATCAGAGACGGACACTTCAGGAAAAGGCAGACGGATCGAGCGGTAATCTTTCAAATCCACCGCCGGCTCCAGCGGCACGCGCACCACCACTTCGGGCGAATCAGCATTCAAGCGAATGTCCTCGATCTGACCAGGAGCATAAGGCTCGATGCCAGCCTCGTCCAGCGCTTTCGGATAAAGTGCTTTCAAGAGGCGCTCCGCCACTTCAGCAGCAAAGACTTCTTCGCCGCCGATGGCGCGAATCACCATCGCCATCGGCGCATGGCCGGGGCGAAAGCCCGGAATACGAACCTGGCGCGAAAGCTCTCGAGCGGTCTCCTGACGCGCGCGCGCCAGGAGCGGCTCTTCTACGCGGATCGTGAGGCGCACTTCGTGCGTGTCTAGATTTTCGACTTGGAGGTTCATGTGTTGTGCTGTCTGATTTTTGCGTTTATGCGCGCGAGAGCGCTATGGAACTGCTGTGCGTTGCCTATGGGGATGGTGGGACTCGAACCCACACGCCTTTCGGCACACGATCCTAAGTCGTGCTCGGCTGCCAATTACGACACATCCCCACGCCACAGAGCAATCGCACTCGAATTATAAGGTAGGCTCAGTCCACACTGCGGTATGATCAGGGCAGTTGGGCCGTTAGCTCAGCCTGGCAGAGCAGGGGACTTTTAATCCTCGTGTCGCAGGTTCGAATCCTGCACGGCTCATCCCCACAAAGCCCGAGGTCAGTCTGGCAATTGGGTGAACAGGATCAGCCCCACGCCAGGCTGAATGCGCAGGTATTGCGCGACGCCAGGCTGTGGCTCGATTTTGCGGCGCAGGCGAAAGACCAGCTCGTGCAATGTGTCTCGCGGGCGCTTTTCGCCCCAAATTGCCTCGATCACCTCATCGTAGGTGCAAAGTTCGTTCGCGTGATCGAACAGGTACTTCAACAAGTGATACTCTGTCCGCGAAAGGGGGAAAGGCAAGCGCCGACCATCGCGCCACACCGTGCCATTGCGGCTCAACCAAAGCCCCTTTGGTGGAGGCGTCTGCTCTGTTCCTGCCAGGCTGGTGAGTGTCGGCGACGAAGACGCGCTGTCTGCCACCCTCATCTGACTCGCGTCCTCCAGTTTGCCGGTATCGCTCAGCAAGGCAAAGGTGACATCGAAGCTCTTGCCGATGCGTATGCGGTCGCGGTGGCTTAAGCGCACACGCGAGCGGTACACGTGATCGTCGTTCACAAAGGTGCCATTGCGGCTGGTGTCTTCCAGATACCAGGCGCCTTCGCTGAAGTCGTAAAACAGCATGGCGTGGCGACGTGAGACCAGTGTGTCGGTCGGGTCAAGCAAAATATCGCCCTCGTGGATTACGTTGCGACCGAGCAGGACGGGAGAAGTCTTCAGCACGAACCGCTCCTCTGGGTGGCGATTCGAGACTAGCATCGCAATCTGCATTTCAGGCACTTCTGGAGACACAGCTTAGATTCTACTGCTATATTGCAAATTGGGCAAACGTCCGCATGTTCGCGCCCTATAACCCTGCGACGATCCCCCCACACGCCGCTTCATCGTCCCGCCGGCGGCACAAGGCTGCGCTCACACTGCACGTGATCGCATTGCTTTAGACAGCGCTGCGTCGGTGCTCCGCGCAATGATGGATGAAAGCTCTCTCAGGAGATTGTGAAATTTGCCACTTTTGATACAATCTTCTTGCGTGCTCTTCGACACCCACTGCCACCTCGACGTGAGCGTTTTCGACGCGGATCGCTCGTCTGTGCTGCAGCGCGCTCGACAGGCTGGTGTAGGCTGGATCGTGAATCCAGCCTACGATTTGATCAGCAGTCAACGTGCAGTGCAGCTAGCCACGCAAGTGGGGGGCATCTATGCAGCGGTAGGGATTCACCCCAACGAGTGTGCCGAGTGGGACGCGACCACAGCAGACGCACTGCGCGCGATGGCGGCTCACCCGCGCGTGGTGGCGATCGGCGAAATCGGGTTGGATTATCACTGGCAGAAGACGACACGGGAACAGCAGTGTCTTGCTTTCGAGGCGCAGATCGCGCTAGCGCGCGAGATGCATCTTCCGATAATTGTGCACTGCCGCGAGGCATATGATGATTGTCTGAGCATCCTGCGCGCGCACGCCCAGGACATGCCGTGCGTGTTACACGCCTTTGGCGGCGACGTAACCCACCTGCGCGCAGCGCTCGACCTGGGATGCGCGATCGGCATTGGCGGACCGATCACCTACCCCAAGGCGCACCTGTTGCGCGAGGTGGCACGTCTGGCACCGTTGGAGTCACTGGTTGTCGAGACCGATGCGCCCTACCTTCCCCCTCAGCCTAAGCGGGGGCAGCGCAATGAGCCTGCCTGGGTGCGCACGGTGGCGGAGCATCTAGGACATGTGCGCAACATGAGCTTGGAAGCTGTTGCACAGGCGACAACAGATAATGCTTTCAGGCTACTCAGAATTCACACGAGAGAGGCAAAAATCCCATGAACTCAAATGAAGTGCGACCGGCGGCTCAGCCAAAAGCAGGACCTGCAGCCGCGCTGAAGCAAGCCCATCATCTCGTCGCAGAGCAGATGCGCGATGTGGAAGCTACACTTCGCGATCTGCCAGACCTGCATCCTCCTGCGCTGCGAGAGGCGGTGCTCAGCGTGGTCTCTGCCGGTGGGAAACGCATCCGCCCGATGCTGACGCTGCTCATCGCGGGCATGTTCAACTGCCTGCACGACCGCCGCATCGTTGACCTTGCCAGCGCAGTAGAGATGTTGCACACCGCCACGCTGGTGCACGACGACTTGATTGACGGCTCGCTCATGCGTCGAGGCACTCAGACGCTCAACGCCGTCTGGACGCCAGCAGCCACTGTGTTGACTGGAGACTACTTGTTCGCCTACGCCGCGAACCTGGCAGCGCGCACAGATAGTCCAAAAGTGATGAGCATCTTTGCCGACACGTTGAGCGTGATCGTCGCAGGAGAGCTTCAGCAACAGTTCACCGACTTCGCCCTGCGCTCAAACCGGGACGACTACTATCGCCGCATCTACAGCAAGACAGCCAGCATGTTCGTCCTCGCCACAACCGCCTGCGGCGTGATGTGCGCTGCCAACGACGATCAGATGGCGGCGCTGCACGATTACGGGCGCGATCTGGGGCTTGTCTTTCAAGTGATGGACGACGTGCTGGATTTCACCAGCGCGCAAAGCCATCTGGGCAAACCGGTGGGCAGTGACCTGCGCCGTGGATTGATCACGCTGCCGGTCATTTGCTACACCGAAGCCTACGGGACAGCGGACATTGAGTGCGCGTTGCGCGGCGAGTGCGACCCACAGCGATATGACCAGATCGTGGAGCGCATCCGCAACTCAAACGCCATCGCGCTGGCGCTGCGCGAGGCGGAGAGCATCGCCAACAACGCGCGCGCGGTGCTGAACGTCTTTCCGCCCAGCGCCTGGCGCAGCGCGTTGATTGACCTGGTGGACTATACGCTGACCCGATCGTATTGAGTCGGTCTGACGACGCGGCATGACGCTGTTCGTCCTGATCGTGAGCTGGAATGTGCGCGATCTGCTGCGCGCCTGTCTGTGCGCTTTGCGGCAACATGCCTCGCGCTTGGCAACGCAGCACATTCTGGTTGTGGACAATGCCTCGACAGACGGCAGCGTGGACATGTTGCGCGCCGAGTTTCCTGAGGTGAGTCTGGTAGCCAACGCCGTCAACCGTGGCTTCACGGGCGGCAACAACGACGGGCTGCGCCGCATCCTCGCCATAGCACACGAACACAGCTTGCCACTGGATCGCACCTTCGTCTTCGTGCTCAATCCAGACACGGAGGTGACGGCTGGGGCGCTCGATGCGCTAATCCGCTTCATGGATGCGCATAGAGATGTGGGTCTGGCAGCACCACAGTTGCGCTATCCAGATGGCAGCGTTCAACCTTCGCGTCGGCGCTTCCCTACCCTCGCCACAGCGCTGCTGGAGAGCACTCCGCTGCAGCCGTTGGCGCCCCGATCAGTGCTTGACCACTATTACATGCGCGACCGCCGCGACGACGAGACGTGCGATGTGGAGTGGGTGGTGGGCGCAGCGATGCTGGTGCGCGCCTCGGTCATCGCGCAGGTGGGGCTATTCGACGAGGAACGATTTTTTATGTACTCAGAGGAGGTGGATTGGTGTCGTCGCATTCGGCAGGCGGGCTGGCGTGTTGTGTATCATCCCTCGGCAGTAGTCGTTCATCACGAAGCACAAAGCAGCAACCAGGTCGTCGCACAGCGCATGATTTACTTTAACACCAGCAAAGTGCGTTACTGGGCAAAGCACCACGGTCGCGCGCAGGCATCGCTGGTGCGGTGGGCGCTCCTGGCGCTGACCGCCTGGGAGTGGCTGTTGGAGGCAAGCAAGTGGTTGATGGGTCACAAGCGCGCCTTGCGCCTGGCGCGCATGCGGGCGTATCACCAAGCACTGCGTTCGAGGTTTCGCTGACGGTTCGTTCGAGCAATCCAAGCTGCCATGCCCACGCTGAACGAAGAGCGCGCCTTCTGGCAAGCTGGTTATCTCAGCGTCGCCGGCGTGGACGAAGCCGGCCGCGGCGCGTGGGCGGGTCCTGTGTTTGCAGCAGCGGTCATCCTCCCGCCGTTCGACACAACAGAACATCTGCGCGGGCTGACTGATTCCAAACAACTCACGCCATCGCAACGCGAGCGCTTCGCCGCGATCATTCGAGAGGTGGCGGTGAGCTGGGGAGTCGGTTGGTCTGAGGCGGCTGAAATTGACGCATTGGGCATTGTGGCGGCGACCCGGCTCGCCATGCAACGCGCGATTGCAGCGCTGCACACGCCACCTCAAGCGTTGCTCATTGATGCACTTGCGCTGCCCAGCATTGCGCTGCCGCAGCGCGCTTTCCCATGTGCAGATAGCCTGAGCTTGAGCGTGGCGGCGGCTTCGGTGATGGCGAAGACGGCGCGCGACGCCCACATGTGTTCCCTGGATGCGGTCTGGCCTGGCTACGACTTCGCGCGGCACAAGGGCTATGGCACGCGCCATCACCGCGAGCGAATTCAGGCGTTAGGAGTTTCGCCAACGCATCGCCGCAGCTTCAAGCCGCTGCGGGCACTGGTTGACAGCTCGCCAAAAGGCTCAATTGATCGCGCGCCAGCGCAACATAACGCAGAAACGCCTCCTCGCGCGCCATGCTCCACTCGCGCGGGCGAGGCAGATCCACGCGCACTTCAGCGCCAATGTGACCAGGGCGAGAGGAGCTGATAAGCACGCGGTCTGCAATAAACACGGCTTCGTTGATGTCGTGCGTCACAACAATCAAGGTGGACTGTGTGCGATTCAGCAATTGATCGAGCAGCGCGGTGAGCGATTCGCGGGTGAGCGCATCGAGCGCACCAAATGGCTCGTCGAGCAACAACAAGGGGGGGCGCGTGATGAGCGCGCGCGCCAGCGCCACGCGCTGCGCCATGCCTCCGCTCAACTCGTGCGGGCGCGCGTGCTCAAATCCGCTCAAACCGACCCAGCTCAGCAGCTCGCGGGGAGACGCCAGCGGCGAGACATTCCGAAAGGCGCGCAGCTCCAGCGGCAGGGCAACATTCTGAAGCACCGTGCGCCAGGGCAGCAGCGCCGCATCTTGAAACATCAGGCTCACCCGCGGCGAAGGACCCGCCACCACCTGACCCTCCAGGCGCACCTGACCAGCGGTCGGCGCCAGCAACCCAGCGATGATGCGCAGCAACGTGCTTTTGCCGCAGCCGCTCGGACCGATGATCGCCACGCGCTCCCCTCTGCGCACAGATAGGCTCGCCTCGCGGAGCGCCTCTACGCCATTTGGATACACGTGGCGCACCCGCTCCACGCTCACGATCACGTCGCCGTTCACTCTGTCGTGTCGTCCCTTAAAACGAGAAGCCTCGCGCGCTCGCTGGTGACTGGGCGACTCGTGTGCCGATGCACCAAGCGAGTGCGCGAGATCAAGCGCATTTAATTCACAAACTCGTTTGTGAAGTACTCGCTGGGATCAAGGCGCCGCTGTATCTGACCCATCTCCAACAGCACCGATTGCGTGGTCTCCCATGCTTGCGCATCAGAGGCGCCGAGGGTATCGCCACGCATCAAGGCGATGGTCTCTTTCAACACCGCTTTTTGGATTGGGTCGTCTGGGTTCAAGCCTTCCACGAATTTTGCGGAGATTTGCATAGCGGCATCTGGGTCGGCGATGGTGTCGCGGATGCCGCGCATGAGCGCGCGCACCATGCCTCGCACCAGCTTCGGGTTTTCCTGGATGGTCTGCTCGTTGGTGATCAAGCCGTTGGCTACCATGTTCACTGCATCACCCACGAAGAAGACGTTTACGTCGAAGCCGTTCTGTCGCAGCACAATCGGCTCGTTCACGATGTAGCCGACTGCGGCGTCCACCTTGCCCTGCTGCACCGCAGCGGCTTGGGTAAAGCCGATCTCCTGGGCGTCCACGTCCGACTCTGACAAGCCGTTGACTTTCAGGAACGCCCGCCAGCCGACGTAAGTCGCGCCGAAGAAGCCAGGCAAGCCGACTGTCTTGCCGCGCAGGTCTTGGGGCGTCTTGATGTTCTTTTCAGCCAAGCTGAAGACTGCGATGGGGAACTTGCGATACCACTGCGCGACGTATTTAATCGGCAATTCCTGCGCGCGCGCCAGCACCACTTGCTCGCCGCTTGCCACAGCAAAAGGTAGCTCACCCGCACCAACCAGCTTCACGCCATCTGTCTCGAACTTGTAGTCAAACTCCAGCACGATGTTTTCTTCTGTGAAGTAGCCGCGCTCAACAGCGACGTAGAACGGCGCAAACTGCACATTGGGGATGTAGCCCATGGGCAGACGAACGCGCGTCGGCTCTGCGACAGAGGTGGCTGCTGGCGGAGGCGCTTGTATGGCGCACGCACTCAACACAAACACGGACGACACACCCATCCACACGAAACGCTTCAACACACTGCTCATCATCTTTACCCTTTTCCTCTTCTCAAGAATCAGGTGTTATCGCTCCAACACAACACGCTCGATCAGGCGAACTGCCGCGTAAAGGCTCAACGCCAGGGCGACTATCGCGGTCACGCCAGCCATCACGAGCGGCGTGTCGTAGAGACCGCTGCCAACGCTGACCAGGTAGCCCAACCCACGCCCAGCGCTGAAAAACTCCGCTGTGATCGCGCCCACCACCGAGAGCGTGATGCCTATCCGCAGCCCAGCAAACAAGAAGGGCAAGGCAGCAGGCAGCTCCAGCTTGGTCAGCATCTCGATGCGAGTGGCGCTCATGGATTGGAAAACCGCGCGCAACGTGAACGGCACAGCGCGGAATCCGCTGACCACGTTCACCACCATCGGGAAGAACACGATCAGCGCAGCCATGAGCGCGCGCGGAAGCAAGCCATTGCCAAACCAGATGAACAAGAGGGGGGCAACTGCCACGAACGGGATGCCCTGTGTGGCGACGATCAAGGGCGACAACAGGCGATCAGCGAAAGGCGATTGGGCGATGAGAAAGCCCAACACCAGCGCAACCGCGCCTCCCAGCGCAAGCCCCGCGAGCGCCTCGTGCAGTGTCTCCGCGGCGTAGGCGGGCAATGTGCCATTCAGCGTGAGCGTCACCAGACGCTCCAGCACCAGCCACGGAGATGGCAAGATGAAAACGGGATAGCGCAACGAGAGCATGTGCCAGATCAGCAGCAGCGCTGCCACACTGAGCAGCCAGCTCCAACGCAAGAGTTGGCCGCGCGCGTTACGCGGCGGCGCGTTCAGCCACGTCATGGGCGCCACATCTGGCGCCGGGGTCGTTTTTTGCCAGGCGTACATGTCAATGCCCCTCCAGCGAATACACGCCTTCGGGGCACGCGACATACGCGAGGATGTAGCACGCCACAGCAAGCGCCCATCTGCACAGAGTAGATGCGCCAGCAGCGCGCGTTGTCCTGCGCTTCTCTGCCTTCTTTACATCCCGACTGTCACGGTCGGCCCCGGAGTCTCACCGGATCCTGCGCGCCTCTCAACGCGCTCGTGGGCTATACCACCGATCGGGAATTTCACCCTGCCCCGAAGGCATCGTGATTCACTTGTTGTCTTAGCGCTTCGCTACACCTTCACCAGCACGTCATCCTGTTCGATCTTGACGTCGTAAATGGGGATGTTCACCACTGCAGGGAAGGTTGGCTTGCCGGTCGTCAAGTTAAACCGCGCGCCGTGGCGCGGGCACACGACACAACCATCTTCGATGTGACCCTCGTCCAGCGGACCGTCGTCGTGCGTGCAAACGTTGCCGAAGGCGAACACACGCTCGCCAACGCGCGTGAGCGCCACTGCAGTTTCGCTGATATGCACGGCGGTGATCGCGCCTTCCTTCAGGTCGCTCAGTTTTGCTGCGAAGACGAACTCAGACATGCAACGTTGGAAGTATAGCGCCTATCCAAACAGTTCTTGTTTCCTGAGAAAGCTGCTCGCGCGCGTCGCGGCTACTTCTCAATCGGCATGCGCACGCTGTTGCCCCACTCGGTCCAACTGCCGTCGTAGTTCTTGACGCGCGGGTAACCCAGCAGATGCCGCAGCACGAACCAGGTGTGGCTGCTGCGCTCGCCGATGCGGCAATACACCACCACATCCTTATCAGGCGTGATGCCTTTGCTGGCGTAGAGCGCTTGCAGCTCTTCACGCGATTTGAACGTGCCGTCCTCCCGCACAGCCTGCGCCCACGGGATATTCACTGCGCCAGGGATGTGCCCGCCGCGCAGCGCTCCCTCGTTTGGATACTCTGGCATGTGCAGACGCTCGCCGCTGTATTCCGCTGGGCTGCGCACATCCACCAGCGCGCCATGCTCGCGGACGTGCTCCAGCACTTCGTCTCTGAAGGCGCGCTCGGTGCTGTCGTCGCGGGGACGCGCGACGTAGTTTGTGGGCGGATACTGGGGCACTTCGCGGGTGAGCGGTCTGCCTTCGTCAATCCACTTTTTGCGACCGCCGTCGAGGATGCGCGTGTTGTGGTGTCCGAACAGGTGGAAGACCCACAGAGCGTATGTCGCCCACCAGTTGTTCTTGTCCCCGTAGAAGATCACCATCGTGTCATTGCTGATGCCTTTCTCGCTCATGAGGCGCGCAAAGCGCTCAGCGTCTATGTAGTCCCGCGTGATTGGGTCGTTCAGGTCGGCGGTCCAGTCAATCTTCACGGCGCCAGGGATATGACCAGTGTCGTAGAGCAGCGGATCCTCGTTGGACTCCACGATGCGGATGTTGGGGTCGTTCAGGTGCTCAGCCAGCCACTCGGTGGTGACCAGCACATCTGTCTCTGTTTTTGTTTGAACGGTGGCGCTCATTGGTCGTACCTCCTTTCGTGTTGGTTTCAGCTCACGCTCCAGCGTGAGATTTCAACCCATGTCAGTATAAGTGAGTGTTCTAAAAAACAGAGTTAACTGAGCTTAAATTAAGCCGCAGCCTATAATGCGCGTTCAATGCTTGCGCGTCGTTACCTGGATTTTGTGATTGGGCTGTTTGTAGCGGTCTTGCTGATCAGCAATTTGGCGTCTTCTGCCAAGATTGTGGTGCTGGGACCGTTCACGTTTGACGGCGGCACGCTGCTCTTCCCGATCAGTTATTTGTTCGGCGACATTCTCACAGAGGTGTATGGCTACGCCACCGCGCGGCGCGTGATATGGACTGGCTTCTTCGCATCTGCGTTGTTCAGCGGGGTGATCGCCCTAGTGGGCGCATTGCCAGGCGAGGCGGAGTGGAGTGCACGGGTGGGCATGGAGGCATACAACGCCATCCTGGGCAGCACGCCGCGCATCGTGCTCGCCTCGTTGACCGCGTATTGGTGTGGGTCGTTTGTGAACGCGTTTGTGATGGCACGGATGAAGGTGCTCACGCGGGGGCGCTGGCTCTGGGTGCGCACCATCGGTTCAACCATCGCAGGGGAGTTTGTGGATACAGGGCTTTTCGTGGTGATCGCGTTCTTTGGCACGATGAGCAACGCCGTGCTGTGGGAGGTGGGCAGCTCGAACTACGTGTTCAAGGTGGGCGTGGAGGTGGTGCTCACGCCGCTCACCTACGCTGTGGTGAACTGGCTGAAGCGGCGTGAGCAGAGCGATGCCTACGACGTGCAGGAAGACTTCAACCCGTTCCGCCTGAGCGGCGTTCAGTCAAGGTGAACAACCTCGCCTGTGCGGGCGCTGCGCTTGATCGCGTCCCAGAGCTGGATCATGCGCAAACCGTTCTCGGCGGGGCTGGGGTTTTCTATTTCGCCATTACGCACCTGGATGAAGGTCTGCCAGACGCCCAGGCTTTGTGGCAATGGGACGTCGTGCGGGGCTGGCTCGCCAGCCATTTGCACGCGCAGGTATTCGCCCCACACGCCCACCTCCATCACGCCCTTCTCGCACCAGATTTTGATCTCGGAGCTTGTAAGCGGTGAGACGCCGCAGCCGTGAATGCTGATCGGGATGCCGCTGGCTGTGCGGGCGATGGCAACGGTGATGATGTCCACTTTGGTGTTGTGCTTGTCAACAAAAGCAGCCACCTGCTCAAATGGCTCGTTCGCCAAGTCGGCGAGGGTGTTGAGCAGGTGCGCGCCGGTGTCGAACATGAATCCGCCGCCGCTGATCTTTGGTTCCTGGCGCCATGTGCCGACCGAGAACTGTTCCCAGTCCTGCCACACAGCAGCGTGAATGCTCAGGATGCGCCCCATGCTGCCATCGTGGAGCATTCGATGAGCAGTGCGGACAGCGGGCGACATACTGCCGTTGAAGGCAACAGCGAGCAGGCAGCCGGTCTTATCGCGCGTCTTGATGAGCTTCTTCGCCTGACTGGTGTTCAACACCATCGGCTTTTCGACCAGCACATCTTTGCCCGCCTTCATCAGCGCTTTTGCCTGCTCGAAGTGCTGATTGTGCGGTGTGATGATGAAAGCTGCGTCTATGCGCGAGGCATATTTCTTCATAAAGCTCTCGAAGCTTTTCGCATTTGGCGGCACAGGCTGACCAGCTTTTGTGAACAGCTCTGCTGCTTTTTGATAGTTGCTCTCCTCTGGCTCGCACAGTGCCACGATCTGGGTCGTGTCGGTTTGTTTGAGGATGTTCTGAATGTGGTAACGCGCCATTGCGCCCACGCCGATGATGCCTAAACGACAGATTGCCATAGTGGTTCTTTGACCTCAACGCTGAAGAGAAGTGATGTGCGCAATGGAGTGTACATCAGCCTTGCGATCCAGCAAGGCACAGGGCTTCACGTTGCGGGGTGTTGATCGGTTTCGCTTGTTGTTGACGAGGCAGCCTCTGCCAGCTCGCGCTGGCGAGCTTCTCGCTCCATCTCCATCACGATGCGCGCCACTTCCTCAATTGCCAGGCGTTGCTTGCGATACAGGTCGCTCTCGCTCATCACCAAGCGGCGTGCCACATCGCGCACTTTTTGATTTTGCAGGATTTTTAGCTCCAGAATGTTGTAGAGCATCCACTCGGCTGCGGTGAAGCTGCGTGCGCCGGAGGGCTTGAGCTGCTCAATTGCCTCCTCCAACACGCGACGCAGGGCTTTGGTGGGGTTGCCATTCTCGCGGCGCATGAACTCGGCAACTACTCTCAAGCCCAGCAACGGCGAGTTGGTCAGCTTCGGACCGCCCCAATACTGGCTGAGCGCATCGCGCACCAGTTGGGTGAAGTCGCTGCGGTCCACTTCTGGCAGGATGCGCTCGAAGTCGGTCAGGCGCGGCGCGGCTGGGTTTTGCACTTCGGCGAGGCGACGCTGCATGTCAATGGCTTCGGGGATGAGTTGTTCTAGCGCCTCGAAGGCACGGCGCTGCTTGGCGGCGTCCTCCAGTGCACGGGCAGCCTGCGAGACCAGCACAGCCACGCCTTCGCGCTCCTCGTCGCTCAGGTCTGGCTCAGCGGCGCGCGCTGCCAGCCCGATCACACCGAGCACAGTTTTGCCATCGCTAGACCAGAGCGGGATCAGCCAGAAGCCTTCCCAGATCAGGAAGTCATCCTCGATTTCAAAGACGCGCCGTGTGCTCGACTCACTGCGGCGCAGCATGGCGCGAATCGCCGTGCGGAGGGTGCCGTTGCGCTCACCGTTGGCGTATTCCTCGGGCGCTGGCTCTTTGTCAGCAGAGGAGCGCGCGGCGGGCTTCATCGCCGCGACGGACTGCATGACGTGCGGCGGGATGATCAGCGAGGCGCGATCTCCATCCTGCCAATCGCCGACGAACACCGTGACGGACGAGTTCTTGCGCTCGCCAGTTGAGACTGTGCCGTCAGTTACAAACGCCAGGCGCGCCCGCAGCAAATCACATAACGCTGCCAGGATGTTCTCAAGATACTGGGTCAGGTCGGAGCGAGTCATCAACCGCTCGGTGAACTGTTGCAGTCGGCTGACTTCCTCGCTATCTTCACCCGCGATCAGGCGGTCGAGCCAGGGCTGGAGCGTGACGATAAAAAGCTGGGTCAACAGGATGATGGTGGCAGCCGCGATCAAACCGATGAAGATGCCTGGCAAATCCAGCCAGCGTTCGATGCGTGTGCTGATGACCAGTGCCGCAATAACCAGCGCCGCCAGCAGCGGACCGCGGATGAGATACTTGACCATGCGCCGCTTGATTACGCGGTCGGGGGAGCTGGAGCCGAAGTAGGCGACCGTGTAGCCCATTAGCGTGATCGCAGCGCCCAGCGCCATGTTGGTTGCCGTCACCCCCAACCAGAAAAGCAACTCGGGAAGTAAGGGGGGCCACCCTCCTGGCAGCAGATAGGGGAAGAGGCTGAGCGGCACCGCGGCAAACGCCAGGGCGAAGTAAGTCATGCGGCGGCGAGTGGTCACCGTCAGCGAGCGGCGGCGCGCCTCCAGCACGCTATACATAGACCAGCCCACGCTGGCGAAGTAATACACCGAGAAGGGATAGAACAGCGGTCCTGGCAACAGATGGGGGATGCCGTTGCTGGCGACGTCTGGGTTGGCGATCCAGTCGGAGAACGCCACCAACGCCAGGACGACTGCGCCGATCGGCAAGGCTGCCTTGGGCGCCAGACGCCGCAGCGGCGAGGCGTCTCCTGTGGCGCGCAACAGCGCATCTGCCAGCCCGAGCATCGCGGCTGGCACAAAGGCAATCCCTAGCCACTGAAAGCGCAGCCAGAACTCGCTGCTCACGGGTTGGGCGATTTGGGTGAGCAAATCGCCCAGATACGTGCCGATCACACACAGCAACACCCCCGCATAGGCGCGCGCGATATGGCTGCGCCAGTTGTATAGCACGATGTAGATCACCAAGGCGGCTGCTGTGACCAGCAAGCCGGTCACCACGATGCGGTTGAAAAGCTGAACAGCGCCTTGCAGGAACTCAACAGCACTCGGCATAGACGATGAAATAGCCTCACCTGGCGCTGATTCTATACGCGAAGAAGAGCGCAATCTCAGAGCCGCCGTAGTAATTATCCGCATAGCCGCTGAAGCGCATCCCCAATGCCTGTGCCAAGCGGGTGGCTGGGTAGTTCTTGCTGGACACTTCAAGGGTGACGCTGTGCAGCTTCTCCTGGCGCGCCTGGGTGATGGCGCGCTGTACCAGCGAGGTGGCGATTCCCTGGCGGCGGATGTGCGGCGGCACGGCGATCAACGGCACCCAGGCGGTGTTTTGCCACGGCAGCAGCGCCATCCCCAGATACCCCTGAATGTGACCGCTCTCCTCGTCTTGCGCAACCCAGACATAGTCACAGCGATGCAACACGCGCCGCAAGGACAACGCCGAGTGTGGACACGACACATGCAGTTGTCGAGGCAGGCGCACCAGTTGAAAATGCACATGCGGCGCAGTGCTGTCGCTGCCCACACGCATCTGCCACGCCCAGTCGGTCGTGTAGCTGTGGTCAATCGTCAGAATCACCTCAATGTCTTCGAGCCGCGCCGAGCGAATCAGCATAGCGTCATCTCATTCACCGATGCGGATCGGCACGCGACAGACGGCGCTGGTCTCCTGACCAGCAGGGTCAATGATGATCAGGCGCAGCACATGCATGCCTGGCGCGAACAGATCGGCGTTGAAGTCGGGCATGAGCACGCCGCCCTTCACCTCTGAGAAGCCCTCCCACAGGAATGCCCATTCCTCAATGCCAGGGCGCAAAATCTCGATTTTGTATTTGCTGCCAGGCGGGAAGCCGGCTGTGCCCAAAATGGGGAGTCGCCCGCGCACAATCTGACCAGCCGCCGGCGAAGTGATCTGCGCATCGGGGTTGGGGCAGTTAGCAACCAGCGGCGTCTCTGTCGGGACAGGCGCAGCGGTCGGGGAAGGTTCTGGCAGGGGCGCCAGCGTGGGGACGGCCTGATCCAGCGCTGGCAGCGTCGGCTCTGGGGAGGGCGCAAGCGTCGGCGTCGGTGTGGCTGGCAAACCTGGCACAGCAAGTAGCGCTGGTGCGACTGGCTCAGCGGTGGGTGTTGAAGTGCCCAGCAATGCCGCCAGCACCTGATCTGGAGTGGGCGTGGGTGGCAGCGTCGGTTCGACAGTGAGCACGCCAGAAAGGTCTGCGGTCGGCATGGGCGTTGGCAACGCTGCGGTGGGCTGCTCCACAGGCACGACCAGACGCGGAGACAGCGTGGCTGGCAAACCAGACCTGGGCAGTTTGTCCATGCCGAGCTGCTCTGGCACACTCCACACCATGCCGCCGACCACCAGGAAGATCAGCGCCCGCATCAGCGATGACAGCATTCGTTGACGAAGCAGGTTGCGCTCCAGTCGAAAGCGTGCACGCCTCAGATCCAGCCATGCGCCAAGCGCTGTGAAGAGGAACGCAGCCGCCACCAATGCAGCCACTGCTACCAGCGCCACGCGAAGTTCCTGCAACAAGCGCAACAGCACTTCCATAGGGCGCTCTCCTCACTTCGCGCAGGCGTCTTTACCGCGAGTGCGGCAGACAGCTCAGCACGCCGCGCAACACTGCCAACATGCGAGGGGCAATGTGCAGCCCAGCCTCCATCACCTCCTCGTGGGTGGGCGGCGGTCCCTCGTCGGGATTGAGGCGAGCGATGTTCGTGATGCCGCTGATCCCCAACACGCGCAGCCCAGCATGGCGCGCCACCAGCACCTCGTGCACAGTGGACATGCCCACCGCATCCGCGCCGATCAGGCGCAAGAAGCGCAACTCGGCGGGCGTCTCAAAGCTCGGACCTGCCACGCAGGCGTACACGCCCTCGCGCAGCACGATGCCCGCCTCGCGCGCCGCTTGACGCGCCATGTCTGCCATCTCTGGATCGTAGGCGCGCGTCATCTCTGGAAAGCGAGGTCCGTGGGCATCCCAGTTCGGTCCTATCAAGGGGTTGTTGCCCGCGATGCCGACCAGGTTGATATGGTCTGTGATCAGCATCAGGTCAGCCACTTGAAACTGGGGGTTCAGACCGCCTGCTGCGTTGGTGAGCAACACGTAACGCGCCCCCATCTCGCGCGCAACGCGCACGGGCAGCGTCACCTGCCACAACGGATGACCTTCATAGAAGTGCAATCGCCCCTGCATCACCGCGACGCGATGACCCAGCAAGCTGCCGATCACGAACTGGCCGGAGTGCCCCTGCACTGTCGAGCGGGCGAAGTGGGGGATGTCTGCATACGGGATGACCACAGGCGACTCGACCTGCTCAGCCAACGCCCCTAGTCCGCTGCCCAAGACGAGCAGCACATCCCAGTCAGAGGGGGATTGCAAGCGAATGAACTGCGCAGCTTCCTGCGCGGTTGCTTGAAGGTGTGTCGGTGTCATGGTGTGTGATCGCGGGCGGAAGAGTTTGACTGGGTAAATGATACTCTGGCTGCCACGTCACTCGTAGTCAGGCAACCTAGCGCGTGCGCATTTGCACACGCCCCTCCACCCCGACGATCAGCTCCACCTCCGCATGTTGGCGCAACCACACAGCACGTCGCGCTGCGCTCAACACAGGCGGGGCGCCACCCCGGTCAGCCCAAATGATGCGCTGCACGGGGACATCGCTTGCTCTGAGCTGGGCAAACGCGCGCGGCGAGATGAAGAGGTCGGTGACATGGGCGGCAAAAGCGATGGGGGCGTAATCGCCAGCGATCTCCAGCCGCATCTCGCCCGCAGCGACGCGCAAGCCCAGCGCCTGCGTTGTGCCGCGCGGTCGGCGCGGCACGGCGTTCATGGTCACGGTTGGGTCAGGCGACAGATCAGCATCCGCGCTGCCCCGCTCCACCACTCCCACGCGGGTGCGCAGCGCATGTTCCCATTCGTCGCGCCAGGTCTCGCTGATAAGCGCTTCGTCGTCGCTCGGCGGCGGATCAGGCGGCAGCACAAGACGACGAACACGATAGCGGCGCAGCACTTCCAACGCATCGCGTTTCATGCTGTCGTCGGCGCTGGGCAGCAGGAGCAGCTCGATCTCCGAGTCCCACAAGGGCATGGCGCGCTGCAGCACATGCAGCACAGGTCCGCCACCGACAAACAACACCTGGTGTCCCTGCGGCGTGCTGAGGAAGGCGCTGGCGCCGCTGAAGGTGATGTGCAGCCTGCCATCGGGTCGCTGAAACCAATACGCCAGCCCTGCCACAAGCGCGAACACAGCGACGGCGACCGTCGTCCAGCGCTGCGCGTGCTGGCGCAAGCGCTGCACCACCCATTGGCGCAGGGCGAGCGGTTGCTCAAGCCACCACAGCGCGCCGAGCAGACCCAGATAGTACAGGCTGAATGCCGCAGGTCCGACCTGATACGTCGGCAGCATCACGGACAGCGCGCTCCCCCAGCGGATCAGGAGGATATTCAGGTCCATCAGCCTGCACACAGGGAAGAGTGCCAGGTCACTCAACATGGGGAACAGCGCCGCCAAGGCAGCGCTGACTGATCCCAGAATCATGATGAGTGGCTGCAGTGGCAGGATGAGCGTGTTGACGATCAGCGACAACAACGGCACTTGACCGAAATACGCCATGAGCAGCGGCAATGTGGTGACCTGTGCTGCCAGCGTGACCAGCGCGCCATCCGCGAAGAGGTTCACTGCCTTTCTCAAGCGCGGCTGGGCGATGCGCCGTTCCCAGAATTGGCGCGACGGCTCCGAGAAGCGATCCGCAAACAACACCAGCCCCAGCGTAGCAGTGAAGCTGAGCTGAAAGCCGATGTCGAAGAGCATTTGCGGTTCGACAGCGAGGATGAGAGCTGCCGCCGCGCAGAGCGTGTTCAAGGTAAAGCCCTGTCGGTACAGCGCCATGCCGATGAGCGCGATGCCCGCCATCACGCCTGCGCGCACCACTGAGGCGGACGCTCCCACGAACACCACATACACCGCCACCGCTGGCAACGCCACCAGCGCCACGCGCCGCCGATTCAGCACGCGGCTGAGCAGCGCCACAACCAGCGCGATCACCATGCTGACGTTGAAGCCGGAGATGGCGACAATGTGCGATGTGCCCGTGCGCCGAAAATCCTCCGCCACGTCGGCAGGGATGAAGTTTTCATCGCCGATCAGGATGCCGGTCAGAACGGCTGAGGACGGAGGGCACGCATTGCAAACCGCCTGGCGCACGCGGTCGCGGACGTGGAGCAACGCCGCTAACAGTGGATTGCCGTGCCAGCCCCCAGTTGCGCGAACCGACTCGGGCTGCGCAATCCACGCGACGATGTCCCTGCGCGTGAGGTAGAGGCGAAAGTCGAACGTCGCCATGCGTGGGGGCGAGCCCAGCGCGCCCGCCACTTCCACTGTGTCGCCATATTTGAGCGTGGTGGTCGGCACGCGCACCAGGATCAAGCCGCGCGTTTGGGTGATGATGCTGCCACTATCCAGGCGTATCCACTCAGGACGCACACTGAGCTGAACACGATCGGGGCGCACGTCTGGCTCAGCGACAATCGCGCCCTGCAGATGCACGCGCTGGCTGTGGTATCGCGCCAGCATTTGCACTTCGTCCGTCAGGATGTCCGTCGCATAGCGGGCGATGCCAAAGCCAATCATCCCCATGACGACGAGCAGCCAGCGGCTTTCCGCCTGCGCCTGTACTAGGCGCGCCATCATCCACCCTGCCACTGCGACGCCCAACAAGAGCGCGCCCTGCCAGGCAGGGATGCGAAACTCTGCTGCTGCCCACACCCCAAAACTGAGCGCAGCAGCCAGAACCGCGAACGGAGCGCGACGCAGCACGTTGACAGTTTAGCAACAGTACGCTGGCTGGTGAAACAAACAGGCGCAACAACCAGTCTGGCTGTTGCGCCTGTGCACTTTTACGTCGCCTATCGCGCCCACTCAGGCGGGGATGGGCGAGACCGCATCCGAAGACTGCGGCTCATCCGTCAGCCCCATGATTTGGCGGAACTGGTCTGCGTCTAACGTCTCGCGGTCGAGCAGCGCCTTGGCGACGGCGTCCAACTTATCGCGGTGATCGGTGAGCAGTTTCTTCGCACGGTCGTAGGCGCGGTGAATCAGCTTGCTCACTTCGCTATCAATCTTCTCCGCGATCATCTCGCTGTAGTTGCGACCTTCCGCAATCTCGCGGCCGAGGAAGATGAGGTCGCTGCGCTCGCCAAAAGACACTGGACCTAGCTCTTCGCTCATGCCGTATGCGCGCACCATGTTGCGCGCCAGGTTGGACGCGCGGTCCAGGTCGCTGATCGCGCCCACTGTCACGTCACCGAAGACGACCTCCTCCGCGGCGCGTCCGGCGAGCATATACACAAGGTTCGCCTCCAAGGCGCGCTTGGTGCGCGAGCCGAGCATGTCTTCGCTTTCTGGGGCAAACCACGTCACACCGCCCGCCTGTCCGCGCGGCACAATGGTCACCTTCTGAACGGAGACGCCCGACTCTGGTGTGAGCGCCGCAGCCACAGCATGACCTGCCTCGTGATAGGCGGTGATCTCTTTGTCGTGTGGCGTCATGAGCCGGCTGCGCCGTTCTGGACCAAGCGCGACCTTCTCAATGGCGCTCTGCAAGTCGTTCTGGGTGATCTCTGTGCGACCAGCACGCGCCGTAAGGATGGCAGCTTCGTTCACCAGGTTCTCCAGGTCTGCACCAGTGAAGCCTGGGGTCTGACGCGCGATCATGCTGAGGTCAACATCTTTTGCGAGCGGCTTGCCGCGCGTGTGGACGCGCAGAATCGCCTCTCGACCACGCAGGTCGGGCGCATCCACCACCACGCGACGGTCGAAGCGACCTGGTCGCAACAAGGCGGGGTCGAGGATGTCTGGGCGGTTGGTGGCAGCGATCACGATGACGTTGGTGTCGGTGTTGAAGCCGTCCATCTCCACCAACATCTGGTTGAGCGTCTGTTCGCGTTCATCGTTGCCGCCTCCCAGACCGGCGCCGCGCTGGCGTCCGACGGCATCAATTTCGTCAATGAAGATGATGCACGGCGCCGCTTTCTTCGCCTGGTCGAAGAGGTCTCGCACGCGGCTGGCGCCCACGCCCACAAATAGCTCCACAAACTCTGAACCTGACAGACTAAAGAATGGCACACCGGCTTCGCCCGCCACTGCTTTTGCCAGCAGCGTCTTGCCTGAGCCTGGCGGACCGACCAGCAGCACGCCTTTCGGGATGCGCGCGCCAAGCTGGATGAACTTCTCTGGGTTCTTCAAGAACTCCACCACTTCCACCAGCTCGGTCTTGGCTTCGTCGCAACCAGCCACATCCGCAAAGGTGACGACGGGGTTTTCTGCAGTCATGCGGCGCGCGCGGCTGCGACCGAAGGAGAAGGCTTGATCCGCCCCGCTCTGGGCGCGACGCATCGTGAAGAGAAAGAACGCGCCGATCAACAACACTGGCAGCAGGTACAGCAAGATGCCAGATAGTTGCGTCAGCAGGGGCACAGCCTCAACGGAGAGGGTGAGGTTGGTGAGCGCCTCTTGTTTCACGCCCAAGCCCTGAAGCAGGCGCACCGTGTCAATGTCTGTCTCCTTGTTGACGATGAAGGGCGTTCCACTATCCTTCCGAATTGCACGGATGGAGGTGCCATCTGCCGACACGATCAACGCGCTGATGCGCCCGTCGTTGATCTCGCGGACGAGGGTGGATAGATCAGCGCTTTCGGAACGGCGGGCAGTGCCCGCGAAGTTCATCACGGCATAGCCGATCACCAGCGCAATGATCAGGATGGGGATCAGATTATTTCTGAGACTTTTCGGCATCATCTCGTCTTTCCTTGCGAACACAGCGCTGCAGCGCTGACGTGAGGAGAGGCTAGCACGAGCGCATTAGCTGAGTGTTAGACCTGAGCACCCGAGTAGTAGTATATCCTCTGTTTGATGCTACCGGATTATCGCATCCGCCAGCGAGATTACCTGCTGGAGATTGGGCGCGCGCTCACCGCTCAGTTAAACCTGAACGACGTGCTTCAGCTCATCTTGCGCTTCGCGGCAGACATGCTGAATAGCCAGTTCGCGTTGATCGCGCTGATCGAGCCAGATGGCAGCTACCGCATTCGGCAGGCATACGCCATTCCCCAACAGGTGTTGGATTTGCTCACCTCGCGCATGCGGAGCGAGCGAGACACCCAGCGTGCCGTGCGCAAGCTGGAGGAGGATTTGATTGCAATTGCGCGGGATTTCGGTCTGGGCTATTGGCAGGTGGTTTCGTTGCCATTGACGGCGGATGGCGATCAGTTTCTGGGGGCGATTCACGTCTTCCGCATGCGCGGCGGCAGCTTCAGCGCCAATGACCGCCACCTCCTTCAAGCTTTTGCTGATCAGGCTGCAATCGCCGTGAAGAACGCCCGGTTATACGAGCGATTGACTCAAGAACAGCAGCGGTTGGAGGCTATCCTGCGCCATAGCGCCGAAGGCTTGGTGATCATGGACGCACAGCATCGCATCCTGTCGTTCAATCGCACCATGGCTCAGCTCACCGGCATCAGCGAGGCGCAGGCAAAAGGACAGCGCTTTGAGTCGCTGCTGAGTCTCACCAACAAGCGCAGCGGTCACACGCTGGAAGAAGCGGAGGCAGGGGGCTGGCCAATTGTCGGCGCAGATAAACCGCTGCTGCTGGAGTGCGACCTGCGAAGGAACGACGGCAAGCTGCTCAGTGTGGAGATCGCCTTCGTGGCGCTGTTCAACCAGCAAAATCACCTGCTCAACATCATCGCCCATGTGCATGACCTGACGCGCTTCCGCCTCGCAGAGGAGATGAAGAACACCTTCATCTCCGCCGTCTCACACGAGCTTAAGACGCCAGTGGCGCTCATCAAGGGTTACGCAGAGACGCTGCGCCGGCAAGATGCCCACTGGGATCAACAAACCATCCGCGAGGGGCTAGGCGTGATCAGCGAGGAGGCAGATCACCTAGCGGAGCTGATTGACAACCTGCTGAGCGCTTCGCGGGCGCAGGCAGGCAGCTTCAAGCTGACACCCGTGGAGCTAGACCTGGACGAGCTGGTGTTGCGCGCAGTGAAGAAGTGGCAAACGCAACATCGCACCCATCAATTTGTGGCTGCCTTAAGCCGCGACCTGCCGCTGGTGCTGGCGGACGAGGCGCGCATCAGCCAGGTGCTGAATAATCTGCTCTCGAACGCGGTGAAATATTCACCCGAAGGCAGCACGATCCGCGTGGATGGCTGCGCGACATCGTCGGAGGTGGTGATCTGCGTCAGCGATGAAGGTCCTGGTATCCCTCCAGAGGAGCAAGCGCGCATCTTCGACCGCTTCTACCGTTCGCCCTCTGCTGTGCAGGGAGGCAAGCCCGGCACAGGGCTAGGGCTTTACTTAACGCGCGCGATTGTGGAGGCGCACGGCGGGCGCATTTGGGTGGAGAGCGACGGCACGCGGGGCAGCAAGTTCTGCTTCAGCCTGCCGCGCAGTCGCGGTGATAGCTAAGGCACGATCAGCTCGCCGAGCTGGACGAGGTCGTGCAGGGCTGGTTGTCCGTCCTGAGTTGCGCGCCAGCGTCGCATCTCGCCATCGCCGTCGTAAATGCCGCCTCGCAGCACATAGCGACCTGAGGGCAGGTCTGCTGGCAAAACCAGGCGATGCACCTGCACAATGCCATCACCCGGCAGGAAGGAAAGCGTGGAGCGCTGACCGTTGAAGGGCGCATCGTCGTCTTGCGCGATCATGCGTCCTTCGGCATCGTACAGATGCACAAAGATGCGCCCATCGCGCGTGGGCTGGCGCGCCACCTGCCAGTACGTGATCACCTCGATGGTGGTGCCAGGGGCGATTGTGTCGGGGCGCGACAAGCCCAGCAAGATGAGATCGCCTACCTCCGCGCGCAATGGATGCGGAATGTCAGCAGGCACGGTGGTGCGCGGATAATCCTCCACGCGCACTACTCCTAGCGCAATGCGTTCCGAGTCCGCAATGCGCCTGCCCTCCCGACGCAACCAGAGCACGTACCAGCCAGCAGGCAATTCATAAGGCACGGAGAGGACGTATTGATCGCGTGTCGGCTCGCCCAGCGGCCACGACGATGGCGGTGCGTCTGCGCTGCCGGCGGCGCGCCGCAAGACGGCAGAGAAGTTCGCGGGCGCGCCGATGGGCAGCGGCAGGAGCATGAGTTCCGACTGCCACTCCGACAGCTCCTGGCGAGGCGTCCAGGTCAGCACCACGGGCAATGTCTCTCCGCGCCGCACCCGCTGGGGGAACTCAACGCGATTCAACGCAAGCTCCGCGTTCTGCCACATCGCAGGCAACGCCCGCACGCTACGAATGCAACACGCGACAGACTCCGCTGAGAGCATGACCGCAGCCTCTTGCGCCACTTCCAGTTTCTCAGCACCGCTGCGCAAGGTGAGGCGCAGCTCGTATGGTTGCTGCGGCAAGCCTGGAGGCACGGGCACGACATAGGTGGTGACCCAGAACTGATCGTCCCACGCAGTCGGCGGAGGCGAAGGGAAGGCGTCGCCACTCCACAGCAGCCAGGTCTCTTCGTTGTTGACCAGGCGCACGTCCACGCGATTGACGCGCGCGGTCTCGCTGCGCTTCCAATACAGCCTCAGGCGAAAGTTGGCTTCAGGGTGATAGGGGTTGCCGGGCAACACTTCAACGCCCACGATAGAGGTCTTACCCTCCACTGGAGGGATAGCCTGGGCGTCAGGGGGTAGCGCATCCACCAGCGGCGGCTCGATCCAATACTCGCGCAATTCCAGGATGGTGGTGCGAGAGGGGAAGCGCTGCTGCCTGCCAGACAAATACACGCCCAGCAGGTCGCGCAAGTCGGCGCTGAGGAAGCTGCTGTCGCCGCCCGTGTTCGCTAGCCAGATGCGCTTGAAGCGGGCGCTGAGCAGCTCGCGCGCCGTCTCGCGGGGCATGTCCACCCATCGCAAACCGACAAGGGCAGGCAGCGGCGTCTCCGCCAGAGATTGCGAAAGCACCGCTTCGGGCGTGTCCAGGTTCAGCATGAGAGCGTCACCTGGCTGCCATTCCTGACGCAAGAAGTCGGCAAGCCCGCGCCAGTCGTCCTGACGGGTGGGCGTGGGGGCAAACACCATATAAGTGCCCCAGCTTTGACTGCCCACCAATATCAACGCACCCGCAGCTCCGACCAGACGCAGGACGAATCCATAGGTAGCACTCCGCCGCGCCCAGCACGATTGCGCGATCACACGCCCCAGCAGCACATGCGCTGGCAGCACCACTGCAACCGCGTACCGAAAGGATGGTCGGTGAGTGATGAAGTGTGCTGCCAGCAACGAGCCAGCGACTGGCGCGATCAAGCACAGGATAAGCCAACCGCGCGCCAGCCTATGAGCAGGGGACGCAGAGACCAGCCCAAACCCGATCATTGCTCCCAGCGCAACGAGCACCCCCCCTCCTGTCGGATCTGCCGCGTTCAAGCCGAACAGGAGCGCGTTCCCGATCTCCATCAGAAACGCCCAGCCATCAGCAGGAGCACCCGCGCTGCCGAGCAAGCTGGAGATGACCACGAGTGACGCGCTCACCACTGGACTGGCAAACAACAACAGCAACAACAACCCAAACGCCAGCACGCCGATCAGCACCAGCACATGCTCCAGACGATTGCGCACAAGGTTTGCGCCTTGCGCTGCAAATCTTGCTGCTATCGCCAGCGCGTGCACGGGCAGCAGCGCGAGCAGGGTGTAGTGCGAAGCGAGCGCTGCACCAGCACCAACAAGCCAGGCAATCGCAAGCGAGAGACTGAACTGATGCGCCGACACTGCCCGCGCAGTGAGATAGAACCACGCAGCGGCAACGGCTGCAACGAAGGCATACATGCGTATCTCACTCGCCTGCCAGAGATACGCAGGAGAGAGCGCTGCCAACAGCGCCGCAATCAAGCCAGTGCGTGCATCGAACAGGCGCCTTGCGCTCGCCCATGTGAGCGGCACGACCAGCGCCACACTCGCCGCAGACACAAAACGAAGCGCGAAAGTCCCCGTCCCTTCCCAGGCGCTCCACAGCTTCAGCACGGCGAAGAACAGCGGCGGATGAATGTCGCGGGTTTCCACTGTCCACTGACGCACGAGCACATTGGTGAGCAGATCGTCCCAGTTGACCCAAACCCGCACCAGGGTGAAGTTTTCATCCAGCCAGGGGCTGCGCAGATGCCACGTCGCCAGGCTCAACGCGAAGTTGAGCAGCACAAGTGCGACCACACCCCACCAGGCGCCACGAGCGATCAATCTGTTCGACAAGCGCTCGAAGTATCGCATAACCAGACAAACCCACCCAAGACGCGACGGCAGTACACTCTATACCTGCTGCACAAAGCAGCGAGGATGAACATGCAGACACTGCCGCAGTCCGCGCTCTCAATCGCCGCCGCTACAGCGCTGCTGTGGCTTGCAGGGTGTGGCTCAGTCAGCCCAGACCAGGCAAATGAAGCCACTGAGCGACTGCTCACGCGAGCAGCAGAAGTGACCCTGGAAGCCCAAACGAGCCAGGCAGCTCCTACAGCCGCGACAAGCGACGAGGAAACCGCGTCCGCGCCTGAGCCGTCGCCCGCCCCCCCGACCCCCTCAGCTACGCTCGCTCCGACGCCCACGCCAAACCTGCCGCCCATTTACGCGCGCTGCATCATCCGCAGCCGGACCGACATGCGTCTAGAGCCAAATAGCCGCGCAGCGCTAGTCGCCCAGCTCAATGCGGGAGAGGTGATCACGGTGTACGGTCGCACGCGCAATCGGCAGTGGGTGCTGGGCTGGAACCGCGATGATCGCTTTGGCTGGGTCGCCACCGACAGCCGCCAGATCGGCTGCAGCGTGCCAGTGGCTGAACTGAAACCTGCTGAGCCTGATGTGCTGGTCAAAGCAGCCGCCACGCCCACGCCACTTGTGTTGGCGCAGGCGCCGCGCACGCCGACTGCGCCCAAGCCAACAGCCACCCTCGCTCCGTCACCTCTGGAGCCAACCTTTGCCTTGCCAGATGAGACTGCAACGCCGGCGCCCCTCTCACCGACTGCGGACGTGCTGCAACTAGAGGCCACACCGGCAGCCTTGCTGCCTGGTGAGGTCGCCTCGCAGTCGCCGATCATCGTGACAGTGATTGTCACGGTTACCGCTCCGCCTGCAACGCCTCTACCAACGCCGACTACGGTCTATGGGGTTGTGTCAGGGCTGAACTGCACAGTCACCCCCGGCACACCAGTGAACATCCGCCGCGGACCGTCCCGCAATGAGCGGTTACTGGGCAGCCTGCTGCCCGGCGGCGCATTCCGCGCCCAGGGGCGCAACGAGGATGCCTCCTGGCTCTACGGCACAGCGCAAAACGGCATCATCGGGTGGATGATCGCCAGCGGGCTCACCTGCGAGGGCGACGCAAGAGACCTGGCGATTGTGGATCGCTAACTTGCTATCGGCAGCGCCGAGCGTAGGCGCATCGCGCTCAGCAGCAGCAATGGCGTCAGCGCCACAACAAAACCAACTGCTGAGAGCAGCGGGAATCCAACCGTTGCTAGCAACAGACCGCTGCCCAAGCTGCCGAATGCTGAAGCGAAGTTCACAACTGCGTCGCTGCCACCTTGCAAACGCGCGCGCGCCGATCCACGCAGCGCATCGGCAAGCAGCGCGCTGCCGCCCAAGTAGCAGCCGCTCCAACCTAGACCAACGAAGAACTCGCCCAGCGCTATCAACGGCGTTTGCAGAGAGAGGGGCGTGATAACACAGCCAAGCATGAGCAGCGCGGCGCCTGCGCCAATCACTGCGTAGCGCCCCGCGCGATCCGCAAGCTGTCCGATCAGCGGGGACAGCGCATACATGCCCAGCACATGCACGCTGATTACGGTCGAGATGGCGAACAGGTCGTGGCTGTGATCGCTCATGTGCACACTGACGCTCGCCATCATCAGCACCATTGCCGCCTGACCGCACGCCATTGCCATCAGCGCCAGGCGCACCGGGGGTAGACGCAGTGCCTGCGCAAACGAGTCGCTGCGCGAGTCATCTGATGCGGCGAAAGCACGAGAGGCGGGAGAAAAACGCGCATCCGCAGCCATCATCAGCGCGCGCCAATCCACGCCCAGCGCCAAGCAGATCAGCAGCGACACAATCAAGAAGCCGAGCGCAGTTAATGCAAAAGGTCCGGCATAGGTGTTCAAGCCGAGCGCCAGCGCCATGTTGCCTGCTGGCGCAGCCAACAGCGGACCGAGCACCGCGCCAGCTGTTGCCCCCCACACCACCAGACTCATGGCGCGCGCCCGCTGCGCTGGGAGGGTCACCTCAGCCACAGCAAATCGGCTCTGATCGAGCGCCACACGTCCAACGCCCATGATCACCAACCCCCATAGAAACGCCAGAAAGCTGCCACGCACTAGCGCCAGCGCTGCTAACGCTGCGCCGACGCCACCCAGCACCGCGCCCAACGTCAAGCCCGCGCGTCTCCCCAACCGCTCCATCAAGCGACCGACGGGATAAGCGCCCAGCGCTGCTCCGCTCAACACCGCCATACCAGCCAGCCCAGCCAACTCGCGCTGACCACTTAACATCACCGCAGCAAGCGTGTTGACCGTGAACGCAGAAGACAGAGAGGCTTGCGACAAGCTCTGAGACAGCATCAAGCCAGCAGTCACACGCCATGCGGGGCGCAGGGAGAAAGTGTGCATCGCCGTGCATTATCGCGCCACGATCAGCTCCACGCAGCAACCCGCGCGACATGCTTAAAATGCGCGTCGCATGTTGTGCACTTCGCAGCCGCTCAACCACACGCAAGGCGCTCGCTTCATCGCCTTCTTGCTCGTCTTCCTCGCAGCTTGCTTGTGGGGCACAGTGGGAGTGATCACGCGCTGGATATACGGCGTGGCAGATACCCACCCCGCATCGCTAGGGTTCTTCCGCATGGCGTTCTCGGTGCCAGCGTTGTGGTTGGGGGCGTGGCTGATGGGCATCCGAAACTGGCAGGTGCGAGGAAGCGACTGGTTGCGCATGGCTGCGCTGGGCGGCGCGATGTCCTCCTACCAGGTGTTTTACATGGCGGCGGTGGAGCGCGCTGGCGTGACCATTGCCGTGCTGATCACCCTCTGCACCGCGCCTCTCATGGTGGCGGTGATCTCCGCGACCTTTCTAGGCGAGCAGCTCACCTTCCAAACTGCGCTGGCAATGGCGCTCGCGCTGTTCGGGACAACGCTGCTCGTAGGGTTTGACGTTAGCGCAGATGCCACCGCGCAGACCCTTCAGGGCGCGGTGCTGGCGCTGGGTTCTGCGTTCTCTTACGCAGTGGTGACGCTGATCAGCCGCAACCTGGCACAGCGCTACCACCCGTTGCAGCCCGTCGCGATCGGTTTCACCATCGGCGCGTTCACTAGCCTGATCGCAGCACTACCATTCGGGCTGCGGTTGAGCTACCCGCCGCTGGCGTGGGCGCTGCTCGTCTACCTAGGAGTCGTGCCCACTGCGCTGGGCTATGTGATCTTTCTGCGCGGGATGCAGCGCACACCAGCCACCACTGCCAGCCTGATCTCGCTGGGTGAGCCGCTCACTTCCACCACGCTGGCAGCGCTGCTGCTGGGCGAGCGGCTGAGCACCGAAGCATTGATTGGTGCGGGATTGCTGCTGGGAGCGCTGGCGTTGTTGGCGATGGACGAGCACACCCTCAAGCGCCTGCTGAGCCGCTGGCACCCCCGTCAGCATGGCGCTTGATCACCACCAGCGTCTCGTCGTCGAACAACGGCTCGTCGGCGACAAAGGCATCCACTTCACGACGCAACGCCTGCACGATGTGATTGGCGTCCAGATTGTGATGCTGGCTCAGGGCGCGCATCAATCGTTCCAAGCCGAAGCGCTCGCCTTGCGGGTTGAGCGCGTCAATCAAGCCATCGGTGTAGAGCAGCAACACATCGCCAGGGCACATGCGGATTATCTGCTCCTCTAACGTCACACGCTCGGCGACGCCCAGCGCAATGCCGCGCATGCGGCACAGGTGTGGGTTGCCGTGCGCATCACAGTAGATGGGCGGATTGTGCCCAGCGCTGCTCATGCGCACCTCGCCCGTGCGCGGGTTCAATTGAGCATACAGGATCGTGACGAACAGATCGGAAGAAGAATCGCTGCGGATGAGCTGGTTGACGCGCGCGAGCGCCTGCTCTGGAGTGCGCGGGCTGATTGCCGCCGCGCGCGTGAGTGTGCGCGCCATCACCATGAACAGCGCCGCAGGCACACCTTTGCCCACCACATCGGCGATCACCACGCCCAAGTCGCCGCTGGGAAGCTGCAGGTAGTCGTAAAAGTCGCCGCCCACGTGTCGCGCCACTTTCCAGTCGCTGCAAATACTCCATCCTTCGATGCGCGGCGACTGTCGCGGCAGAAAGCTCACTTGTATCTCGCGCGCAAAGTCGAGTTCTCGCTCTAGTTGTTGGCGCTCCAGCGATTGCTCGTACAAGCGCGCCTCCTCGATTGCCGTAGCCACCTGCTGCGCGAGCGCTTCCAGGTAGTGCGCCTCTTCGCGGCTAAACGCGCCAGGTTGCACAGACTGCAAGTCCAGCGCGCCGATCACCCGCTCGCCGATCCGCAACGGCAACACTGCCTGGCTGCGCGCGTCTGACAGCACCACCCCCGCGCAGCAGCGTGAGTCCTCGCCCAGCTCGTCCACCACGATGATTTGTCCCTGTGCGACACATACGCCTATCAGTCCCTCACCGATCGGGCAACGCCGACCGATGACCTCCGCGTGCGTCGCCGCCTGGCAGACAAGCTGGCGGCGAAAATCATCCACCAGCGAAATGCCGACGAAATCGCACCCAAAAGCGCGATGCACCGACTCCACCAGCCGAGGCAACAAAGCGCGCAAATCGAAGATCGCAGCGGTGGAGCGCGCCACTTCCCCCACTGCCTCCATCTGGCGGGCGCGCCGCCGCTCGCGTTGCAACGCACGAGCATTTTGAAGCGCTGCCGCAGCTTGATTGGCAATGATGCTGAGCAGCCGCAGGTGCGACTCGTTGTATGCGCCCACACGGTGGCTTTGCAAAATCAGCGCGCCGATCACCACATCACGCGCCACCATCGGGACAAAGACTGCGGATCGCGGCGGATTGGGGTTGTTGTAGCTTGGCTGGGCTGGCAAACGACCTATCTCCGCTTGGAAATCGCGCACCAACAGTGGCTGTGCACTCTCCCGCAACCAACCCACAATGCCCTCTGCCTTCGACAATTTGAAGCGCTCCACTGGCTTACGCACGCCGTCCACGTATCGCAGGCGCGCCACGTAGTGATCGTCCTCGAACAAACCGAGCTGAAAGTGGCTGACATCCACCACCTGCCTGGCGCACTCGTGCACGAGTTGAATCAGCTCGTCCTCGTCCAGTGTTGCGGAGGCAATGCGGTTGACCGCGTCGCTGAGCAACTGAAGCTCAGTCAACCGAGCCTGAAGCGCGCGCTGCGATTCCCCTCGACGGAGCCAGTACCCCACCAGCACCACCACGCCGATGCCTACCAGCACAATCAACACAGCCAGCTCAATCGCCAGCACCAACTCCAGATCGCGCACGCGGGGTAGAGAATACCAAAAGATCATGTGCAATGCAGTTGGACTTTGTCAAATTTTTGTGGCATCAATGCAGCGCCGCTGGTTGACTTGAACCGAAAAGTTCATCGCCCACTCATCTTTTAGTCGCTCCTAAAATACAATCCGCACCATGCACCGCGCAAAGCAGCAAAGGGTCTGTTGGAGGTCCCTCGCGTATGCACTGACGACACTGCTCGTTGTCGGATGTGCAGCGCCTCTGCAAATAACGTCAGGGGAGCAGGAGCGTTTGCGCGTCACAGCCACCACAACCATCGTTGCCGACCTGGTGCAGGTGATCGGCGGCGAGCGCGTCGCCGTGCGCGCTTTGATGGGACCGGGCGTGGATCCCCACCTCTACAAGCCTAGCATCAGTGACGTGTTGTATCTGGGCGAAGCAGATGCCGTGTTCTATCTTGGAATACACCTGGAGGGGCGCATGGCTGACCTGTTCGAGAACATGCGCCGCGCAGGGCGACACACCTACGCCGTATCTTCAGCGCTCCCCGAAACAACGCTGCTGATGAACGACGAAGGCACGCCTGATCCCCACATCTGGTTTGACGTTCCCCTGTGGGGCATCGCGGCACAAGGTGTCGCGGAGGAGCTGAGCCGCCTTGATCCAGCTGGGGCGGAGGAATATCAGCGCCGCCTGGAGGATTATCTCGTTGCGCTGGAACGGCTGGACGCCTGGGCACAAGCCGAGCTGGCGCGCATCCCCCCTGAAGCACGAGTGCTTGTCACCGCACACGACGCTTTTGGCTACTTCGGCAGGCGCTACGGCGTAGAAGTACACGCGCTGCAAGGGATCAACACCACCGCCGAGATCGGCGCCCGCGACGTGCAGCAACTGGCTGCCTTTCTGGCAGAGCGGCGCGTGCCCGCAATTTTCGTAGAGACGTCCGTCTCCTCAGCGACGCTGGAGGCAGTGCGGCAAGCCGCGCGCGCGCGCGGCTGGGACGTGCGCTTTGGCGAGCCGCTCTTCTCCGACGCGCTGGGCGAAGCACACAGCCCCACAGGCACGTACGTGGGCATGGTGGAACACAACGTCAACGCTATCGTCTCCGCCCTCTCCACTGTTGGTGAAACTCAGCCATGAAACACAACGCACATTCTGCTGATTCCCTTGACCACACGCTAGCCATCGCAGCGGACGACGTGACCGTCACCTACCGCGACCGTCCCGCTGTGCAAGATGTGGACTTGCGCATACCGCGCGGCAGGCTGGCTGCGATCATCGGTCCGAACGGCGCTGGCAAGAGCACGTTGATCAAGGCGCTGCTCGGGCTGCTGCCCTTGTCGGCTGGCACCGTGCGCATCTTCGGGCAACCCGTGGAACGCCAACGCCACCGCATCGGCTATGTGCCTCAGCGCAGCAGTGTGGACTGGGATTTTCCTGCCACCGCGCTCGACGTGGTGATGATGGGCACGTACGGTCGGCTGGGCTGGCTCAAACGACCTGGAGCGCATGAGCGCGCGCTCGCCCTGCATTGCCTGGAACAGCTCGGCATGGCGGACTACGCGGATCGCCAGATCGGTCAGCTCAGCGGCGGTCAGCAGCAGCGCGTGTTCCTGGCGCGCGCACTGGCGCAGCAGGCTGACGTGTACTTCCTAGACGAGCCATTCGTTGGCGTGGACGCCACCACCGAGAAAGCCATCGTGGACTTGCTGCGCGCGTTGCGCGACCAGGGGAAGACGTTGGTGGTAGTGCACCACGATCTAGACTCTGCTCCAGATTATTTCGATTGGTTGGTGCTGCTCAACGTGCGGCTGATCGCGTGCGGCGACTTCCAGGACGTGTTCACCATTGACAACCTGCGGCTGACCTATGGCGGCGCGATGACCGCCTCCATTCGCCACTTTGAGCGTCTGGCGAACAGCGCGGCGCGCGCCGTGCCAGCGCGATGAACGTTATGGACTGGCAGTTGTTACTCGCGGACTACACGCTGCGCAACGTCGCACTGGGCAGCGCGCTGCTGGGCGCAGTGAGCGGGGCGTTGGGGTGCTTTGCCGTGCTACGGCGGCAGGGGTTGATCGGCGACACGCTCGCACACGCTGCGCTGCCGGGCATCGCGCTGGCATTCCTGATCACGGGCGAGAAAGCGTTACCCGTGCTGCTGATCGGCGCAGCGTTGACTGGTTGGCTGGGCACTGCAACGCTGGTTTACCTCACGCGCGCCACGCGCATCAAAGAGGACAGCGCGCTGGGGATCGTGCTGAGTGTGTCGTTTGCCATCGGCATCATGCTGTTGACTTTCATCAATCGCCAACCCGACGCGCGCCAGGCAGGGCTGGACCGCTTTCTGTTTGGTCAGGCAGCCGCGCTCACGGGTGAGCAGGTGGGGTTGATGACAGCGCTGAGCCTGGGCGTGCTGGCGATGTTGGCGCTGTGCTACAAGAAGTTCACACTGCTCGCATTCGACGCGCCGTTCGCGGCTTCATTGGGCTGGAACACGACAGCGCTCAGCCTGCTGCTCACCACGTTGATCGTGATTGTCGTGGCAGTTGGTTTGCAGGCGGTCGGTGTTGTGTTGATGGCGTCGTTGCTGATCGCGCCAGGGGTGGCAGCGCGCCAGTGGACGGATCGCCTGTCCACGATGGTGGGGTTGGCAGCGTTGTTCGGCGCAATCGCTGGATTGGCTGGCGCCTGGATGAGCATGAGCGACGAGGGCATTCCCACCGGACCAGTGATGATTTTGCTGCTGAGCGGCATCACCGTGATCTCGCTGGCAGCACGCAACGTGCGCACACGGCTCGCTCGCCGACGGGCAAAGGAGGCACTGACATGACCGCGCTGCTGGTCGTGCTGCTCACGGGAATATTGACCGCCGCCGCCTGCGCGCTGCCGGGCAGCTTTTTGATGTTGCGCCGTATGGCGATGCTCTCAGACGCGATCAGCCATGCCATCCTGCCCGGCATTGTGTTGGGCTATTTCCTCGCGCAAGGACCGAACTTCGCGCTGGGTCTGCTCGGCGCTGCGTTGGTCGCCATCATCACAGTGGCGTTGATCGAGGCGCTACAAGAGGCGGGCAAGGTGGCAGGCGAATCCGCCATCGGCATTGTGTTCCCTGCTCTGTTCGCGCTGGGCGTGCTGGGGATCTCGCGTTTTTACGCGGACGTGCACCTGGACACCGATGCTGTGTTATTCGGCAACATCGAGTTCGCGCCGTTCGAGTCGTTGTTCATCGGCGAGCACAACCTGGGACCGCAGTCACTGTGGATCATGGGCGGTTTGACGTTGCTCAACGCGCTATTTGTCAGCTTGCTTTTCAAAGAGTTGAAAATCGCCACGTTCGATCCCGACCTGGCTGCAGCGATGGGCTACTCGCCGCGCGTGGTGCACTATGCCCTGATGGCGATTGTGGCGATCACCGCGGTGGCGGCTTTCACAGCGGTTGGTTCAATCCTGGTGGTGGCGTTCATGATTGTGCCGGCAGCGACGGCTTACTTGCTCACTGACGACCTGCGCAAGATGCTCGTGCTGGCAGTGGGCTGCGGCGTAGCATCGGCAGTGTTGGGGTTCGGCTTGGCGCTCGCGCTCGATGCCTCCGTCGCGGGCGCGATGGCGAGCGCCAGCGGGCTGCTTTTTGCGTTGGCGGTGCTGTTCTCACCACACCACGGCGTGTTAGCGCGCGCGCGTCAGCTCCAGCGCCAACGCCTGCAACTCGCCGCGGAGACTTTGCTGCTACACCTGCTCTTCCATGAAGCGACGCCTGGCGAAGAGCACGAATCAGAGATCGCACATCTGCACGAGGAGCTACGCTGGTCGCCAGGCTTCACCCAACGCGTGATCGCGCACGCACAGCGCGCTGGGCTTCTGCGACGCACCAACGGACACCTGGCACTGACAGCCGCAGGGCGCGAGGCCGCTCTACATCTCGGCGCCCGCACAGGCGCTGGCTTGGAGCGCGCGCGCGTCTAAAGCCACCGCCCATGCAGCGCGCGCACTCTCTATAATCGCCCCCGCATGGCGGAGCTCAACGAGCCGCTCACCGAGCGCGAACTAGAAGTGGTGCGGCTGGTCGCAGAGGGGCTATCAAACAAAGAAATCGGCGCGCGTCTCTTCGTCAGTCCGAACACGGTGCGCGTGCACTTGCGCAACATTTTTACCAAGCTGGGGGCGCAATCGCGCACAGAAGTCACCATCATCGCAGTGCGCAACGGCTGGGTGAAGGTGGAAACTGTGCCGTCTGCCCTGCCTCAAGAGGACGAAGTAGCTCCACCGTCGCCTCTGCAGGAATTGCAGACCGCCATCGCGGAAGCGGCTAAGTTCGCACCTGCGCAGCCCGTGCCTGTGGCGCCCGACCCTTTGCCGCCAGCGCCGCTGGCGCTCTGGCAGCGTCTGGCGCTGGTGGTTGCCTTGTGCGCCAGCGTCGCGCTGGCGGGTTGGGCGATTGCCTCCGCGCGTCCGTTGGTGGTGGCGCAGCCTCAGAGGGTGAACTTTGACGAGCTGCTGACCGATAACTCCAACACGACAGAGGGACTGCCCACTAGCGCGGAGGATTCCCGATGGTTTCCTCGCGCCTCCATTCGCAGCGCGCGGGCGCGTGCCGCCACAGCGGTGGTGAACGGCGAAATCTACGTGATCGGCGGCGAGGTAAACGGTCAGCCCTCTTCAGAGGTGCTGGTGTATGACCCACGATCAGACGGCTGGCGGGAAGGTCCGTCCAAGCTCACGCCTGTGATGAATACGGGGGCTGCTGTGCTCAGCGACACCCTCTACGTGCCTGGCGGCACCGTGCCAGGGCAGATCGTCTCAGCGCACTTCGAGGCGCTCGACCTGGCGCGCGGGCAATGGCTGCGACTGCCTGACCTGCCGATCCCGCTGGCAGGCCACGCTGTGGTTGCCGCGCGGGGTCAGGTGATCGTGGTTGGCGGCAGAACGGTGGACGGTCTCAACGACCAGGTGTTTGCCTTTGACCCGACCGAGGGGCGCTGGGAAACACTACCTCCGCTGCCGACCCCCCGCAGCCAGCTCGCTATGATCGCGCTGGAAAATCGCTTGTTCGCGGTTGGTGGCTACGATGGTCAACGCGAGCTGGCGGTGTGCGAATACTTTGACTTCGAGCGCGAAGCGTGGTCGCGCTGCGCCTCGATGCTCTCGCCGCGCGGCGGGCTGGGATTGGCGCAGATGAACGGGCTGATTTACGCCATCGGCGGGGGCATCGTGGGCTATGTGGGCTTCAACGAGCGCTACGACCCCAACGCGGACCGCTGGTGGCCTGTCGAGATGCCTGCGCAGCGCGTTGGCGAATGGCGCAACATGAGTGTGGCTGCGGTGGATCAGCGCGTGTATGCGATCGGCGGCAGCACGCGCGGGGTGCTGCTTTCCGACAACTACGCCTACGAAGCATTTTCACGGCGCATCTTCTTGCCGCTCTTTCAAGCAGGCGACCAACCACCAGGCGCACAAGAGCAGCCATGAAGCACACCCATCTGCTCGCTATGCGCATCCTGTGAACAGCAACCAGCGACGACGCACCTGCTGTATGCTTGCTGACGTCTATGCGTCGCGTAGTGGTCTGGTTTCGGCGTGATTTGCGTGTGCATGATCACGCAGCGCTCTTCCACGCTTGCAACGACGCGGAAGAGGTGATCCCGCTTTTCATCCTGGATCGCAGCTTGCTTCATCACCCCGAAACAGGCAGCCGGCGCGTGCAGTTTTTGCTGGAAGCGCTGGCAGATTTAGACCGCAGCCTGATCGCGCGCGGCAGCTATCTCACCATTCTGCAAGGCAATCCAGTGGAAGTGCTGCCGCGCTTCGTGGAGTGCATCGGCGCTGAAGGCGTGTATTTCTCGGCTGACATCGAACGCTGGGCGGGACAACAGCGCGACCGCAACCTGGCGCGCATCTTCAAGCGACAACAGCGCGTGTTCCGCCCCTTCCTGAGCTACTATCTCCAGACCGAAGGCGAATACGACCGCGCCGCCTGGTCAAAGGCGTGGCACGCATTTAACGCTCAACCGCCCTACCCTGCGCCAGAGCGCATTCACACGCCGCAGCTTGCGCCTTGCGCCGGCATCCACACCTACGGCTACATCCCCACCTTGCGCGATCTGGGGCTTTCGCCCGCCCCCTCCAACCCACTCATCGGCGGCGAGTCGCACGCCCGCGCGCGGTTGCGGGACTTTCTCGACAATCGCATCGCCGACTATCGTTTCAAGATCAGCAGCCCCATTCTGGCGGAGGAGGAGGGCACCAGCCGACTCTCGGCATACCTCAAATTCGGCTGTGTAAGTGTGCGGGAGTGCGTGCACGAGGCGCGCAAGCGCTACGCCCGCGCCACTCCTCGCGAGCGCAAGAGTCTGCTGGCGTGGGTAAGCCGCTTGCAATGGCGCGATCACTTCATCCAGAAATTCACGCTGTATCCAGAGGCGGAGTTTGTCAACCTCTACCGACCCTTCGACACCATCCGCCGTTACGAAGACGCCGACCCCAAGCTGCTCGCCGCCTGGCAAGCGGGACGCACCGGCTTCCCGTTGGTGGACGCCTCCATGCGCGCGCTGATGCAGACTGGGCTGCTGAACTTTCGGATGCGCGCCATGCTGGCGACCTTCCTCACCATCAACCTGATGATCGATTGGCGGCACGGCGCGGAGTGGTTCATGAAGCATCTGCTGGATGGAGACGCCTGCATTGACCACTGGCAATGGCAGATGCAGGCGGGCATCACGCATCCTGCTCGCCCTTACGTGCGCGCCTACAACCCGCTCAAGCAGTGCTTCGATCACGACCCCGAAGCGCGCTTCATCCACAAGTATGTGCCAGAGCTGCGCAATTTGCCTCCGCCGTTGGCGTTCGAGCCTCATCGCCTGACTGCGATGGAGGAAACTTGGTACGACGTGCGACCTGGTCGCACTTACCCATTGCCCATCGTGGACGCCGAAGCCAGCCGCAAAGCCGGCTTGGACCAAATCCTGCCGATCCGCGAAATGCTCGCCCGCGCAGCGAAGGAAGGGCGGCTGGGCGAATACCGCAACGCATCTCCTTCCTGTGAGCCGTTGCTCCACGCAGAAGAGCGCGAGGGGCAGGTGGCGCAGATGGAAGTGAGCGAGAGTCTGCTGGCAGGGCGATGAACAACCTCGCGGAGCCTCTCTTGCGCTGGTTTGACCAGCACCATCGTGCCCTGCCATGGCGTCGTGAGCCGCGCGACCCTTACCACGTCTGGACCAGCGAGGTCATGCTGCAACAGACGCAGGTGGCGACGGTCGTTCCCTACTTCCATCGCTGGCTGGCGCGCTTCCCGACGTTGGCGGACTTGGCTGCCGCGCCGCTCCAGGACGTGCTCAAGCTGTGGGAAGGGCTGGGTTATTACGCGCGCGCGCGCAACTTCCATCGCGCTGCGCAGCAGGTGATGCACGATCACGGCGGCTGCGTTCCACAGCGCCCAGAGGTGCTGATGACGCTGCCCGGCGTGGGGCGCTACGTCGCTGGCGCGATTGCGTCGTTGGCGTTTAACCAGCCCGTCCCCGCGCTGGACAGCAACAGCAAGCGCGTGCTGTGCCGGCTGTTCGCCCGCGAGCAGGCGGATGATTCGCTCTGGTCACTGGCGGAGGCGCTGCTCCCGCCCGACCGCCCTGGCGCCTTTAACGAAGCATTGATCGAGCTGGGGGCGCTGGTCTGCACACCGCGCCAGCCCAACTGTGCGGGCTGTCCGCTGCAGTTCGCGTGCGCGGCGTTTCAGCGCGGCGAGCCGGCTGCCTATCCACGCCCGCGTGCCGGGCGCGCCGTGCCACATGTGCTCGTGCCGACCCTCGTGCTGACCGACGATGGCGACCGCACGTTACTCTGCCGCCGCCCGACTGAGGGCTTGCTAGGGGGCTTATGGGAGTTTCTGAGCGCAGAGCAAAGCCCCACTGCCCCTCTTGTTGATGCAGACGTGAGCGCGCTGGCGTATCGTCGCGCGAACTTGACGTTAGATCCCGCAAGCGTCCGTCCACTTGGCAGCGTCGCGCACGCTTTCACTCACTTCAAAGTCACGCGCCAGGTGTGGCTGGCGCGCGCCCTTAACCCAGAAGCGCTTCAGCCGAACGGCTACGCCGAGGCGCGCTGGCTATCACCAGCGGAAGTGGAACAACTGCCGCTCACCCGCAGCGATCAGAAAATCTGGGCGCTGTGCCAGGGTGGGATGAAGGTTCGACATTTGCCAGATTGGAACGGCTAGCACCGCCTGCATGATGGCTGCTGGGAAACACGCAGCGCAGAGATTTTCTTCACCGCGTCACTATGGTTTGGGCTTCCACTCGATGTGATCGTTCACCCCGTGCTTTTCAAACACCTGAAGAATCTCCTCGCAGAAAAGCTTCGTCTGTTCGTCACCCAGCTCGCTCGCCAGTTCATACAGACGAATGAACATCTTCTTGCCAGTCTCCGTTTGCTCGTAGTTCTTCTTCCGAAGGTTGTGAATCGAACACAGGGTTTGACCGTTGCTCACTTCAGCTTTCCCACCCCTGTCCTTCGGGATGATGTGATCGGCGTGAATTTCAACGCCATCTGCTCTGCCGCGTCCACAAACCACACAACGGTAACCGTCCCGCCTGAAAATCTCCTCTTTTTGTTCTGGTGTGAAATCCTCTAGCTCGCGCTTCTCAACAGCGTCTGGGTCATACCTGTAGATGCCCTTACCCACCTTGATGAGTATCCCCTCTTGATGTAGCTGGCGAATCATCCGCCACGGATCTCGTGGCGGTTCAGTATGACCTTCTCTCCGCCACTGCTCTGTTACCCAATCTACGACAGGACCGTGCCTGAGATCCTTGCCAGGGTGCGCCTTGAAGTACTCCAGGACAAGCTCTCTGATACTTCGCCTACGCTTCATTTGTCGTCTCCTCGAGAGGCAATGCTTGTCGCATCAGCTCTGGAGCAGACAAAATCCGCTTCTTCGCCAGCTCGCAATAGTGGGCATCAACCTCGACGCCTATCGCCATCCGATCCAGCATTGCCGCAGCAATCAGCGTGGTGCCACTGCCAGCAAATGGGTCAAGCACTGTATCACCCACAAAGCTGAACAGCTTGATACAACGTCGCGGCAACTCGATGGGGAAAGGAGCTGGATGACCGATGCGCTTCTTGCTCTCGCCACTAAACGTCCAGACACCGTTTGTCCAGCTCATGAACTCCGCTTTGGTGATGTCAGACTTTCTGCTTCCACTGGTCTTTTGCCATTCTCGCTTGTAAAGCACAACGATCAGCTCAACAGGGGCGATGACATACGGCGCCGACGCACTCATCCAAGACCCCCAGGCGGTTCTGCGAGAGATATTTCCTTCGTTCCAGATGACCGTGGAGTGATACCTGAATCCCACTTGCTTCGCAATGGTCGTGATGTCAGCACCTACGCTTTGCTGTCCGCCCTTGTTTTTATCCAGTGGGATGTTTAGGCACATCCTGCCGTCGTCTCTCAGAAAATCCAGGCAGCGCGACAACCAGGCACGAGTAAAGTCGAGATACTCTTCGTACGATATGTCATCTTTGTGTGAGTTATATTGAATATCCACGTTGTAGGGTGGAGACGTGACGATTAAGTCCACGCTGCCCGCGGGGATGGCATCTGTCGTTAGGATGTCGTCATTGAAAATGGCTATTCTTTCGTCAGAGTAGAAGAGTCGAGGATGAGGGCTTTGCAACGGTCAAACCTCCTTGACTTGGATTCTAGCATTCGCATGGGTCACAACTCATCTCATTCGACAGGCATTTAGAATATGAGCAACCTGTCCACAATCCCTTGATCCGCCGAGCAGGGGTGTCACTTCTCAATATGGGTGAAGCAAAAAGTCTTGCAGAGCAGATTGTTGCAACCTATCAGCGATACAGAGAGCAGCATTCTCCTGGTGAGGCTTGGAAACAAGCTTACTCGGAGTGGATCAAGAATAGAGCAACGAGGGATCCTCGGCAGAGCTGGAAATCAGCCAGTGGCAAAGCCTTTGAAAGCATCGTGCATGCGGAACTCATGCAGCAGATTGCACAAATGGGTTTGCAAGATCAGCTTCGGGTTCGAGGTTGGAGCGAAATCCCAGAGCCGATTCGGACTGGAGTGCTGGCAGAGCAGGTGTGGAAGCCTGGCACAGTTGAATCGGTGTCTATTCCCTCTCAGGTGGACATCGCGGTTACCTGCGAGTCAGCACAGAACCAAATCACCCGAGTTGTGGCGGTCTATAGCTGCAAGACCTCTGCTGCGGAGCGCTTTCAACAGGATTTCTTCTGGATACAACGCTTCCGTGAGCGGCGCATTCGATTCTGCTTTGCAACGCTAGACGAGTCTTTCATTAAACACGCCACAAACAGTCCCCCCTCCTCTCCGCCGAAGAGCGTCACGTTTGCGAGCGCTCTGTATGATAGAGTTTACTTGTTCACTGACCAGCAAATCTTTCAGGAACCGCAGGTTTTTCGCCCTGTGAGCGAGATGGGTGCGGACGTTGAAAGATGGTATCGAGAGCCATGAACCATTCTGCCGCGTCGAGATCCGTTTTTGAGAGGTTCCAGGATCTGAAACCAGATCCATCTTGGGCGTTCTGGCATCTGAAGCCGAGCGACACCAACTATGCCACTCACGGATACCATCGCTACCCCGCCAAATTTATTCCACAACTGGCGGAACGGCTCATCCTGAACTACTCCGAAAAGGGAGAATGGGTGATAGACCCCTTTATGGGTTCGGGCACCACACTGGTCGAGGCAAAAAAGCTTCAGCGCCCCACTTTGGGGACAGACATCAACCCTGTTGCACACCTCGTGACCCAAGCCAAAATTACGCCACTTCCGCCTGAAGAACTGCGTAGGCGAACAGCACATCTCTGGGAGCGCATCTTCTCTACCACCTCTTCCAGAGACGGGGTCGAAAGTGACCCGACTCAGATTCACGAGCGACTGCAACACTGGTTTGCTCCCGAGACTTTGACAAAACTCTGGGCGATACACCAGGCTATCGAGGCTGAAGCAGAAGAGAGCTACCGCACCTTCTTCCGATGCGCCTTTTCTCACATCCTCAAGCCCTGCTCCTATTGGTCAAATCGCAGCGTAAAGCCCTTGCGACAATTGAACAAATCTGTGATTGACCCACTGAACGCGCTCCAGAGCCATCTGCAACGCATGACGCGAGGAAACCGCGCATACCACTTCTTTCTAGAGCAGAGTGGAGCGCTGCAGACTCCCGCCCTTGCTTACTGCGCAGATGCGCGCGAACTACCAGTGCCATCAAACCACGCCGCGTTGATCGTCACTTCGCCACCGTATGTCACCTCTTATGAATACGCCGACCTGCACCAATTAACTGCCCTATGGTATCGCTATGCGAGTGATCTCAAAGCGTTCCGCTCGCATTTCATCGGCACTGCGTCAGTAAACGGTAAAGCCATCCGTACTGGTAGCCGGCTTGCCGACGAGACAGTCGAGATGCTCGCCCTCTGCAATCAGAAGAAGGCACAGGAAGTGGCTGTCTACTTCACCGAGATGCGCCAGTGCTTCAAGGAAATGCATCGCGTGCTCAGACCAGGCGGGCGAGCATGCATTGTGATTGGAAACACCAGTCTAGAAAAGGTCCCGATTCTCAACGCCCAGGTGTTCGCTGAGCAAATGGCGGACCTGGAGATGGAGCTAGAGCAGGTCATCTTGCGAGAAATACCGTCCAAGATGCTGCCAACCACACGCGACAGCAAAACCGGCAAATTCGCTAAAGTCGCCCACGCGGACGCTCACGCTTACCCTCAGGAATACATACTCGTGTTTCGCAAGCGATCCGTCATGCAAAAGAGCCAGGCAGGCTGTGATGATGAGTGAAGCATGACTGCAAATTCAGCAGGTCTTGTCTTGCAACCTGAAACTCTCACGTGTGCCCCTCATGACCTGGACTGTGCTGAACTGCGATTGTGGCGAGGGCGCGGCTGACGACGCAGCCATCTTGCGCTGGATGAGCGCCGCCAACATCGCCTGCGGCGGACACGCCGGCGATGCAGATACCATGCGCGCCACGCTGCGCCTGTGCCGTGCGCTCCGCATCAGCGCTGGCGCGCACCCCTCCTTCCCTGATCGCGCCAGCTTCGGTCGTCGCGCCCTGCCGCTCAGCCCCGCAGACGTGCGCCACCTCGTCGCCGAGCAAATCCACACCCTTCAGCGGATCGCGCGCGCAGAGGGGGTCACGCTCTCGCACGTCAAACCGCACGGCGCCCTCTACAACCACGCCGCTGCCCACCCTGCCTATGCCGAAGCCATCGCCGACGCCATCGCCGATGTGGACGGCTCGCTGGCGTTGATCGGTCCAGCTGGCTCTGCGCTGATCGCCGCCGCGCAATCGCGCGCCCTGCCCCACCTCGCGGAGGGCTTCGTCGACCGTGCCTATCGCGCCGATGGCTCACTTGTGCCGCGCGATCAGCCCGATGCCCTGATCGAAGATATTGCGTGCGCAGCAGCACAGGCGCTCCGCCTGGTGCGCGAGGGCACAGTGCAGGCGATTGACGGGTCACCCGTGCCGCTGCGCGCGCACACCCTCTGCCTGCACAGCGACACCCCTCACGCCGCCCGCCGCGCCGAAGCGCTGCGACGCGCCCTCGACGAGCACCGCATCGCGGTGTTGCGCGTGGAGGACGCGCTTCAGCGCATCTCCGCCAGCCGATCACCAAAGGTGTGAGAAAATATCTCGCTGCGTCTCTCTGAGCGAAGCGCAAGTAAGGAGGTTGTTTGAACAATGCCACTGTACGTGTATGTGTGCCAGGCGTGCAACGCGACGTTCGAGCTGTTGCGGCCTGCATCTCAAGCCGACGCGCCAGTCATGTGCGAATGCGGCAAAGCAAGCCCCTGCGAGCGTGTCGTCGCGCCGTTCAGTGTCAGCTCTGGTCAACCGGAGCGTGAACCACCCGCCTCGCGCAAGCCAGCCAGCGCTTCTCACACACACGCCTGCGCCTGCGGCGGGCATCGCTGCGGGTGTCACTGAATGGGCACGGCTCCCCCAGCGCCTCCTGCGCGCCCAATACCCATCACCATCCTCACGGGTTTCTTGGGCGCAGGGAAGACCACACTGCTCAACCGCATCCTGCGCAGCGACCACGGCCTGCGCCTCGCGGTGATGGTGAACGACTTCGGCGCCGTCAACATTGACGCCGAAATGGTCGTGGGCGTGGAAGGTGAAACTGTTAGCCTCGCCAACGGCTGCATTTGCTGCACCATCCGCGACGACCTGGCTATCACGGCGCTCGACCTGGCGCAACGCCAGCCGCCGCCAGAACACATCTTGATCGAAACCAGCGGCGTCTCCGACCCGTTCGCGGTGGCACAGACGTTCCTGCTGCCGCAGCTTCAGCCCCTGTTTCGGCTGGACAGCATCATCACCATCGTGGACGCCGAGCAGGCGCTAAGTCTCTCTGGAGCACAAGAGGCGCTGGCAATAGACCAGATCGCTGCTGCGGACATCGTCGTGCTGAACAAGACGGACCTGGCTGGCGCAGAACAGCTCGCCAACACCCGCGCCTGGATCGCCGACATCGCCCCCCGCGCCCGCGTGCTGGAGACGCGCTTCGCGCAGGTGCCAGTCGAGCTGCTGTTTGGCGCAGGCAATTTTGCCCCAGAGCGGCTGGCGGCGCGCGCTGCTCGCCCCGTCCATGTGCATGAAGCAGGCGACTCCGATCATCACGAGCACGATCACGCCCCGCACGACCGCGTGTTTGAAACCTGGCATTACATCACCGACGAGCCGCTGGACTACGAGGCGCTCGCCGACGCAGTGGACGCCCTGCCAGTCACCATTTTCCGCGCGAAGGGCATCGTGCAGTTGCGCCAGAGTCCCGACCGCAAAGCGCTGCTGCACGTGGTCGGACGCCGCGCCCAGATCACGCTGCACGAGCACTGGGGCGAGCGCCCACCGCGCACGCAGATCGTAGTCATCGGCTCGCCAGGCGGCGTCCAGGCTGATGCGCTCTTTCGCCTCTTCGATCAGTGCCGTGCCAGCGTGGTGCGCGCGCGCACACAAGACCCGCTGTTGCGCGCGCTGGAGTGGGTGCGCCGCAACTGGCCGCAGCACTTTGGTGATAGCTGAGCAAGCGCAGGCGCGCCGCGCACGACAGCTATGCTTTGCGCCTGGTCATGGACAACATCCGACCCTGCGTGTGGCTGCACGGCGACTCACTCAGCGAGCGCGACCCAGCCCTGATCGCAAACCCAGGCGCGCCAGCCGTGTTCGTCTTCGACGAGCCACTGCTGCGACAGCTCAACCTCACCTTCAAGCGGCTGATGTTCATCTACGAGTGCGTTGCGGAGGCGTTTGCCAGTCGCCAGGCGCCCACTGCGATCTTCCGCGGCGCCGTCCCGGAGTGCGTGCTGCACTTCGCGCGACAGCACGGGTGCAACGAGATTCACACAACAGCATCCGATTCGCCTGGCTTTCAAAATCACGCGCGGGTGTTGCAGCGCTCCATGCCCGTCATACTGCACGCGCCGCCCATCTTCGTGCCAGCCGTGCCGTATCAACCGCGCTTCTCCCGCTTTTGGCGGCTGGTAGAAGCCGACGCCTTCCAGCTCACCGAAGCGCTAGAAGCAGCGCGGAAGCAGCGCCAACCTCAGGCGCGCCCCACAGACACGTGACGCTCGATCCACTCGGCGCAGCGCAGCGCAGTTTCATCCTGCCCAAACGGTGCGATCACCTGCACGCCCAGCGGTAGCCCCTGCCACCAGTCAAACGGCAGGCTCACCGCAGGCAAGCCCGCAAAGGCGGCGGGCAGCGAAAGCGGCAAGAGCGCGGCGCGATGCTCGCACATGCCAGACTCTAGCGCTATCTCTTTCGCCCCGCGCAGCGGCGCAACACCAGGCACAGCCGGCATCAACAACGCATCGTCCTCGCCGATTGCCGTGTGCAGCGCCTCTCGCGCTTGTGCCTGCGCGCGCCGCGCGTCCAGATACTCCACCGCCCGAAACTCGTAGCCGCGCAACAGCGCCGCCCGCACCGGTTCGGAGAACGCCTCGGCTTGCGACTCCAGCACCTGTTGATGCACCATCACAGATTCAGCACGCAACGGCGCGAACTGCTCCACAATGTTGGCAATTGGCAAGCTCACCGCGCGCACCATGGCGCCGTCCGCCCGGAGCCTCTCCAGCAGGCGGGCGAAGGCGTGTCGCATCTCCTCGCTCAGGCGACCGTCAAGATAATCCATCGGCACAGCAAAGCGCGGCGGGGAAAACGGCGCATCTAACGTGCGGAGCGTGTGCGTGCCTGCCAACACGTCGAACACCAGCGCGGCATCTGCCACCGTGCGCGCGAGCGGTCCAGCGTGATCGCAACTGGGCACCAAGGGGAGCGCGCCTTCTAACGACACACGCCCATACGACGGCTTGAACCCCACCACGCCACAAAACGCGGCTGGCACGCGAATTGAACCAGCCGTGTCGCTGCCGAGCGACGCATAGCCGATCCCCACTGCCACTGCCACTGCCGAGCCAGAGGATGAGCCGCCCGACTGCCGCGCGGGGTCATGCGGATTCCGCACGTCGCCCGTCCACGGGTTTTCGCCAGTTAAGCCGAGCGCGATCTCCTGCATGTTGGTCTTTGCCAGGATGATCGCGCCCGCCTCGCGCAGCCGCGCCACAGCAGGCGCCTCGTCGGGCGCAATCGGCGGCAGTGGGGCGCGCGTGCCCGCGCGGGTGGGCATGCCGCGCACGTTGAACAAGTCCTTGACTGTCACGGGCACGCCGTGCAGCGGTCCGCGCCAGTTGACGCGCTGTGCTGCCTCGTCAAGCGCGCGCGCTTCCGCGAGCGCGCGGTCCACATCCAGAAAGGCAATCGCATTGAGAGAGCGATGCGTCTCCGCTTGTTCGAGCGCCTCTCGCACGAGCCTGGTCGCGCTGGTCTCGCTGCGGCGCAGCGCGCGGCTGGCTTCGAGCAGCGTGGGCAGCCTCATGCTTCCAGGACGAATGCAGGCGCGACCTTTGCCTTCACCAGCGCCTGGCGCACGCGCTCTGGCGTGGCGGGCAGATCAGTGACCCACACGCCAGTCGCGTCGTGAATGGCGGCGATCACGGCTGGGGCGACGGCGAGGAAGGGCATTTCTGCCATGCCGCGCATGCCCCAAACGCCTTGCGGGTCGGGGTGTTCGAGGATCACGCACTCCATGCGTTCTGGCACGTCCAGCACAGACGGGATGAGGTATGTGCTGAAATGCGAGGACAGCACATATCCATCACGGGTGACGAAGTGCTCAAGCTGGGTCCACCCTAGCGCCTGCACCACGCCGCCCTCAATTTGCCCCTCCACTTGCTGCGGGTTCACCGCTTTGCCCACGTCGTTCGCTGAGACAAAGCGCAACACGCGCACCTGTCCTGTCTCGATGTCCACTTCCACGTCAGCCAACTGTGCCACGTAGCCAAAGGTGATGTGGGGGTCACACTGACCGTCTGCATCCATCGGCGTGGTGGGTCGCGGATGATAGACGTAGTGGGCGATGGCGGGTCGCTCTTCGTCCTGCCACCTGCGCAGCGCCTCCTCCACAGCGCCGCGAATGGCATGAGCTGACATGAACGTGAGCCGCGAAGCGGATGCGCTGCCGCTGCTGCCGCTGGTGGCGGTGTCGCTCAGCACCAGCTCGATGCGCTCTGGCGGCAGGTTCAACAGCGCAGCGGCGATTTGCAAGAAAGCGGTGTGTGCGCCCTGACCACAGTCGGCGCCGGCGTGCCGCACCACCGCGTGGGTGATCTCCGTCTCGCCGTGCAATTCGACTGTTGCCTCGCATCGCTCTGGGAAGCCGAACGAGTAACCCACATTTTTGTGCCCACACGCGAAGCCGCGCCCACGGCGAATGTGAGGCGCGGGCTGGCGCTCCACGGGCGCTCCAGCGCGCGCGGCTGCTGCCTGGATGACCTCTCGAACGGTGCAGCCAGGCGTGACCGGCGAGCCGTTGATTGTGATGCTGCCATCGCGCAGGGCGTTCTTCAAGCGCAGCTCCACAGGGTCTATGCCGAGCGCAGCCGCCAGCTTGTTCATTTGCGTTTCAGCGACGAAGAGCGCCTGCGGCGCACCGAAGCCTCGAAAGGCGCCGCTGGGCACGTTGTTGGTGGCGACAGTGTAGGTGTCAATTGCCACATTGGGCAGCTCATACGGACCGACGCACGAGACAGTAGCGTTGCCCAGCACCTTCGTGGACGTGTAGGCGTACGCGCCCGCATCGGTAATCAGCTTCACCTGGGCAGCCAGCAGCTTGCCATCGCGCGTGGCGCCGAGCCTGGCATGACACCACATCGGATGGCGCTTGTGGTGACCGATGATGCTTTCCTCGCGCGTCCAGATGATCTTCACGGGTCGGCGCAACTTCCACGCAGCCAACGCCAGCACGATCTGGATGCTCATGTCTTCGCGCCCGCCGAAGGCGCCGCCGATGGCGGGATAAATCACGCGCACCTGCTCTGGAGGCAACTTCAGCGCGTGGGCGATCTGGTGCTGGTCCTCATGCGCCCACTGTCCTGCCACCAACACTGTGACGCGCCCCGCTTCGTCAATGTATGCCAGCCCAGCCTCTGGTTGCAGGTAAGCGTGCTCCTGCGCGCCAGTGGTGTAAGTGTCTTCCACGATCACATCGCAACGGGCAAAAGCGTCCTCGATAGCTTCGCCGCGCCGCACACGATGGTGCTGCAAAATGTTGCCAGGGTAATGGGGGTGAAGCTGAGGCGCATCGGGCTGCATGGCGCGATGCACGTCGGTGATCGTGGGCAGGTCTTCGTATTCGACGCGGATCAGATCGCGGGCTTGCGCCGCGATAGCCTCCGTCTCGGCGACGACGATGGCGAGCTTCTCACCCACGTGGCGCACCACGCCATCGAAGGGCTTGCTGGCGCGCGAATAAGGGCTGACCATGACCGGTGCGTCGAACAACACCAAGCCGAACTCGTTGTTCGGCACATCCTCGCCAGTGAAGATGGCGATCACGCCTGGCACGCGCAGCGCATCGCTCAGGTCTATGCGCAACACGCGAGCGTGAGGACGACGGGCGAAGAGGATTTTGGCATGCGCCATACCAGGCATGGAGACATCACCTGGATACAGCGCGCTGCCGTCCACTTTTGCCTGCGCATCTATGCGCGGGAGCGACAAGCCAACGGGCATGAATTGATTGTATCTGCCGCGCAACCGCCTCAACAGGCGGTGGCTTCGACACACTCAGCCGCCGCTTGAGCGCAAGGGAAAAGTGTGCTATGTTTAAGTTGCTATGCAGGCTTTCTCCTACGTCCTCGCCCACAGCATCGCCGAAGCCACAGACATTCTGGCTCGTGAGGGCAACCGCGCCCGTTGCCTGAGCGGCGGCACAGACTTAATCGTGCAACTGCGCGAAGGGCGACGACAGGCGAGCGTGGTGGTGGATGTCAAGGGCATCCCAGAACTGAATCAGCTTTCCTTCGATCCTCAGCATGGCTTGATCATCGGCGCCAGCGTGCCCTGCCACCGCATTTACAGCGACGCAACCATCGCGGCGGCATATCCTGGCCTGATGGATGCTGTGACTCTGATCGGCGGCATCGCCATTCAAGGGCGCGCCACGTTGGGCGGCAATGTCTGCACCGCCTCGCCAGCGGGCGACAGCATCCCCGCGTTGATCGTCCATCGCGCGGTCGCGGTTGTCGCATCGGCGCAGGGCGAGCGCGAAGTCCCGCTGGAGCAGTTTTTCGTGGGACCGGGCAAGACTGTGCTGCAGGCGGGCGATCTGCTGGTCTGCTTCAAGCTCCCTCCTCCACCCGCAGGTTTTGGCGCAGCTTATCTGCGCTTCACGCCACGCAACGAGATGGACATCGCCGTTGTGGGATGTGGTGTCTCGCTGGTGATCCGCGACGGGATCGTGCAAGACGCGCGCATCGCGCTGGGCGCAGTCGCCCCTACACCGCTGCTGGTGCTGGAGGCTGGCGCTGCGCTGATCGGCAAGCCGCTGAGCGACGAGCACATCGCCGCCGCCGCAGAAGCCGCGCGCGCTGCGGCGCGTCCGATCAGCGATATGCGCGGCAGCGCCGAACAGCGGCGGCATCTCTGCGCAGTGCTCACCCGGCGTGCAATCGCCAAAGCGGCTTCTCGTATCCAGTCATCCTGATTGATTCATCCTGTTTCCTGGTGAACATCATGTCCAAAGTGCTTGTTTCCGCGATCATCAACGACGAACCCGTTGAGTTTTTATGCGAGCCGCGCCAGAGCTTGCTGGAAGTGCTGCGCGATGTGTTGAACCTCACCGGCGCGAAGGAGGGCTGCAACAACGGGAACTGTGGCGCCTGCGCCGTGATCATGAACGACGTGTTGGTGAACTCGTGCCTGGTGCTCGGCGTGGAAGCGCAGGGCGCGCGCATCACCACCGTTGAAGGCATCGCGCCGAAGACGGGGCTACACCCCATTCAGCAAAAGTTCCTCGAACACGCCGCGCTGCAGTGCGGCGTCTGCACGCCGGGCTTCATTGTCGCCACAAAGGCGCTGCTGGACAAGAACCCCAACCCCTCTGAAGCGGAGGTGCGCCTGTGGCTGGCTGGCAACCTGTGCCGATGCACCGGCTACGACAAGATCGTGCGCGCTGTGCTGGACGCTGCTGCCGTGATGCGCGGCGAGGCAATCGCACACACCAACTGACCTGAGGAGGCGAGCAAACCCCATGACGACTGTCCAGATTGCTGAAACGCAAACAGCCGCCGAGACCACCAACGGGGCGAACGGCAAGCCCAACTTCCGCGTGATTGGGCGGCGCGTGATCCGCCCCGATGGCGTTGACAAAGTGACCGGGCGCGCCGTGTATGGCGCAGACGTCAAGCTGCAAGGCTTGCTGTATGGCAAAGTGCTGCGCAGCCCCCACGCTCACGCGCGCATCAAGTCCATTGACACCAGCGCCGCAGAAGCGCTGCCCGGCGTCAAAGCCGTGATCACCGGCAAAGACTTCAAGCCCGTCGAGGACAAGACAGAGCGCAGCGGCGAGGGCATGGTGAACTACAGCTACCTGAGCCAAAACATCATGGCGCAGGACAAGGTGCTGTATCAGGGTCACGCCGTCGCTGCCGTCGCCGCCACCAGCATCCACATCGCCGAAGAGGCGCTGGCGCTGATCAAGGTTGAATACGAGCCGTTGCCTGTGGTGCTGGACGTGCTGGAGGCAATGAAGGACGACGCGCCCATCTTGTTGCCCCATTTGCGCACCCACGAGCTGGGCGAGGCAGTTGGCGATAAGCCCACCAACATCGCCAGCCACGAACAAATCGCGCGCGGCGATGTCGAGAAAGGCTTCGCGGAGGCAGATGTGATCGTCGAGCGCGAGTTCCGCACCAACACCGTGCATCAGGGCTACATCGAGCCACAAAACGCCACCGCCCTGTGGAACGCCGACGATCAGATCACCGTCTGGACCAGCACCCAGTCCGCCTGGGACGAGCGGCGCGAGCTGAGCGAAATCCTGCATGTGCCCCTCTCGCACATTCGCGTCATCCCGATGGAGATCGGCGGCGGGTTCGGCGGCAAACTCAACGTGTATCTGGAGCCGCTGGCAGCGCTGCTCTCGCTCAAGGCAGGGCACAGACCCGTGAAGATGTGGATGCAGCGCGACGAGGTGTTGAAAGCGACCGGACCCACCTCCGCCTCTGTCATCCGCGTCAAGATGGGCGCCCGCAAAGATGGCGTGATCACCGCTGCGCAGGCGTGGATGGCATACGAAGCAGGCGCCTTTCCTGGCTCGCCAATCGGATCAGGCATGGGCGTGATCTTCGCGCCGTACCAGCTGGAAAACGTGCTGATTGATGGTTACGATGTGCTCGTCAACAAGCCTGCGTCCAAAGCCTATCGCGCGCCGGGCGGCACCAACGCAGCCTTCGCCAGCGAGACGGTGATAGATGAGCTGGCGGAGAAGCTCGGCATAGACCCGATCCAGCTCCGCCAGATCAACGCCGCCAAGGAGGGCGACCGCAGCGCTTACGGTCCGGTCTATGGGCGCATCGCGTACGAAGAGACGCTGGACGCCATCGCAGCACACCCGCACTACCGTTCGCCGCTGCCACAACCCAGCGGACCGCACGCGCGCGTCGGGCGCGGCGTGGCGAGCGGCTTCTGGTTCAACTGGGACGGCAAGTCGTCTGCTTCCGCCACAGTGAACCCCGATGGCAGCGTCGCTTACCTGGAGGGCAGCACCGACATCGGCGGCACACGCGCCTCGTTGGCGATGCAGCTTGCCGAGACACTCGGCATCGCATACGAGGACGTGCACCCAATGGTCGGCGACACGCAAACAGTGGGCTACAACGACGCTACTGGCGGCAGCCGCACCACCTACGGCTCCGGCATGGCGGCGTATCACCTCGGCAAAAAGATCATCGAGGAGATGCGCGCCCGTGCTGCAGCGCTGTGGAGTGTGCCTGTCGAGGAAGTGCAGGTGGAGGGCAACCTCTATCGTCATGGCGACAAGGTCATCACCTTCAAAGAGCTGGCTGCCAAGCTTGACGAGACCGGCGGACCGATCAGCGTGAGTGTCTCAGTGGACGCCAAAGGGGCGCTCCCCACATTCGCCACGCACGTCGTGGATGTGGAGGTGGATACCGAGACCGGCAAGGTGAGCATCCTGCGTTATACGGCTGCCCAAGACGTAGGGCGCGCCATCCACCCCAGCTACGTGGAGGGCCAAATACATGGCGGCGTCGCGCAGGGGATCGGCTGGGCGCTGAACGAAGAATACGTTTACGATGCCGAAGGGCATTTGCTCAACGCCAGCCTGCTGGACTACCGCATGCCCACCGCACTCGACCTGCCGATGATTGACTGCATCCTGATCGAGGTGCCCAACCCTGCGCATCCGTTTGGCGTGAAAGGCGTCGGCGAAGTGCCGATCGTCCCGCCAGCAGCAGCCATCGCCAACGCGATTTATCGCGCAGTGGGCGTGCGCATGAACGTGCTGCCGATGAACCCGCGCAACGTGCTGCGCGCGATGGGCGTGATTTGAACCTGGCGCCAGCACGCCATCACACTGCAACAAGAGGGGCGACGGCGCACAACGTCGCCCCTTTGCCATGAAACACCCTTTGTCCACAGCCACCTTGCTTCATTCAAATCGCGCTCGCGCACTGCTGGCGTTGGCGTTCGCCGTTGGGCATTTTGCGCCGTGGGCGGCGCATCACACCGCCGCGCTCACGCTCAACGCGCACGAGCTTGCCATCTTCACCAATCTCACGCCTGGCGCGGGCGTCTTCTGGAACGAGTGGTTCCTGCTGCCGTTGTTGGCGTCTGCTGTGCTGTGGAGCCTGGCGACAGCGCCGCACTCCCGATGGCTCGCAGCCGCGCCAGGGCTGGGCATCGCCTCGTTGGGGCTGCCACCCTATCCGGGCATCTTGACGCTCCTCGATAGCCCAGAGGAGCGGCTGCGCTTCGGGCTGACGCTGTTCACGCTTGGCTGGGTCATCGTCAATGTGGCGTTGGGCGCGCGAATGACCGCCCGCGCGCGCGCAATCGGCGCGGCGGCGTCCTGCGTGGCTGCTACGCTGCCGCTCGTGGGCTACCTGATCGTGCGACCGTTCATCGAGGCGCTTTACGGGAGTGCGGTGGGAGTGGGCTGGGGATGGTGGACGACCGCGCTCGCGGTTGTCATCGGCATTTTCAGCCATTTGCGCGCCGCGTGCAGTGATGCCGTCCCGCAATCCATGCACCACTTCGGCGCACACCCGCACGAGCCAAGCGGTTACACTTAAGGCTAAGTAAAAATGAAGCGAACAGTGCGAGCAACTCTGGCAGGTTTATGCGTGAGCGTCATGCTCCTCTCCAGCGCATGTGGCAGCAACGTGCCGTTGGAGTCCTCTATCACTAAGCCCACGCCGAACTCCTCCTTTCAAGCGGGTGAGGAGATTGAAGTCGAGGGGCGCGTATCTGGCAGCGGCATTCGGCGCGCCGACGTGTACATCAACGGCAAGCTTTACGCCGCCGTTGATCAGCCAGTGGAGGAGAATGTGTTTGAAATCAGCCTGAAGCTGATCGCGTTGGATGAGATGGTTGGGATGAACGTGATCCAGCTCAAAGGTGTGGGTGAGGACGACAAACCGTTGGTTTCCTCAGAGCCGATCTTCATCACCATCCAACCAGCGCCATCCCCCACGCCGATGCCCACACCCGAGCCACAAGTGATACCCACAGCTACACCAGCGGAGGAGATCGCCACCCCGACACCTGTGCCTGTGTTGCTCTCAACACGAGCGGACCTGGACTTTGTGAACGTGCGCGCACAACCCAGCACCAGCGCGCAGTTGCTCGGTCAAATCAATCGCGGTCAAAGCGTGACAGTGATCGGCAAAAGCGGCGATGGGCAGTGGGTGCAAGTCAGCTTCGCGGCTTCGCCCAACGGCAGCGGTTGGGTCTTCACACAAGTCGCCAGCATCAGCGGCGACCTAAACAGCGTGCCTGTCACAGATGGACAGACTCCCTCCACGCCGCCACCTGCTTCTGGCGAGCAATTGCAGCCGCCGTTCGTGCGCCTCAAGGCAGACCAGCCATTTGCCAACGTGCGCAGCGGTCCAGACGTGAGCTTCCAGCGGCTTGGGCAGCTCGACGCCACGAGACCAGCGGCGCGGGTGAAAGGCAAAAATGCGGCTGGCAGTTGGTGGCAGATCGAGTTCCCTGGCGCCCCCGACAACACCGCCTGGGTGTTCGGACAACTGGTGGACTTGACCGGCGACGCCAATGCAGTGCCAGTGGTGCAAAGCCCTGCCCCACCTGGCGCACCTCAGGCACAACCTACCCCAACTGCGCCTCAGTTGCCGACCGCCACGCCGTTGCCTAGTTCAGCGCTCTTGCCCTACAGCCAGAGCATGACCTTCGCCCCGCGCGACAACATTGGCGATGTGCCACTCGGGCACAACGGCGAAAGCAAGACGGCACGCGTGCAATGGAACATCACGGGGGCGACACGCGCTGAGCTGGAAATTCAAACGCAGCCAGGACCTGGCATCTTCAGCAACTGTCCGGCGGGCAACCTGGCATCCATCACACCGAACGACGCCGCTGGCAAGCGCATCCCCCTCGCCCTCCCCAGCGGTGAGTACGAGTTCACCATTGCAGAGCGCGGCTATTACCTCTTCACGATTTATGTGGTGAAGAGCGACGGCAGCACCACCACCATCCCGCGCAACGTGATCGTGGACTGCTACAAGACCCAATAGCGCTGTGACGCACCGCCTGGTGGTCCTCATCTCAGGCAACGGCAGCAACCTGCAAGCCATCCTCGACGCCTGCGCGAGCGGCAAATTGCCCGCGCAAGTGGTGGCGGTGATCAGCAACCGTACAGAGGCGTTCGGCTTGCAACGGGCGCGCAACGCCAGCGTGACGGCGATTGCCCTACCCCACCACAAAGCGCTTTACCCGAACCGCGAGAGTTACGACCTTGCGCTGGCGGAGCAGGTGGCGTCCTTCCAGCCCGACCTCATCGTTTGCGCTGGCTGGATGCGCCTGCTCTCACCTACGTTTCTCAATCGGTTTCCCCATCGCGTGATCAACCTGCACCCCGCATTGCCAGGCTGCTTTCCTGGCGTTGGCGCAATCGAGCGCGCCTGGCAGGCATTTCAGCGCGGCGAGATAGACCACACTGGCGTGATGGTGCATGAGGTGGACGCAGGCGTGGACACCGGACCCGTGATCGCCGCCCGCGAAGTGCCCATCTTCCCCGACGACACCCTGGCTGATCTCGAAGCCCGCGTGCATGGCGTCGAGCACGAGTTGATCGTCGCAGCCATCGCGCAGCGCCTGGCGGAAAAGCCGTCGTCGGGCGTCACGCCGCCAGAGGCTCATCCTCAGCCCTCATCAGCGACTTCGCCAGGCTCATCAACTCGCGAAGGCGCTGCGGGTCTGTCTTTCGGCTGATCAAGTAGCGCTCCAGGAGCTGCTCCTCCGTCAGGCTTTCCACGTTAGCGGCGCCAATGCGCGAACGGCTGGCACGCACAACGTCTTTCACGATGCCAGCCACGTGGTACGCCTCGCTCAGGGCTTGCTCGATCTGGCGCACCTGCAAAGTGGGCAACTGCTCCCAGCGCAGGCGCACATGCACGCGCACGACAGCATCGCGCACAGTGTGACGTTCTATCGCGCGCAAGACAGCCTCTGTGGGGGAGTCGCCGTCCTGCGTCGCGTCGGCGTGGATGGATACAAACCGACGCGCGGACAATGGCACGAACTGCCAGCGCGTCGCGCCGCGCGCTAGCTCCACCCAGCAAAACCCCTTTGCCTCATCCTCCTCGCCAAAATCCACGCGCTCCACACTGCCGGCATACACTACTGCAGGATAGCGGTTGCCGCTGACGCATTGATGTTTGTGAATGTGCCCCAGCGCGACGTAATCCCACGCCGAGAGCTGTAGCGTGTCCAGCGAGATCGTCGCGTCGCGTCCCAGCATCACGGAGCGTTCCGACCCGAACACAGCGCCGCGAACGGTGAGGTGTGCGGTGAGCACAGCGGGCACTTGAGGGTCGAGCTGCTGCGCCAGGGCGGCGAGCAACTGAGAGACCGCGCGCTCCTGCGCAGCGTCCATCTCTTCTGGGGTCATGTCGCGCTGCATGTCTTGCAAGCGCAGGTTGCTGCGGCTGAACCACGGCAGCGTGACCACTTGCACTAGTCCACGGCGCGTCTGGATGCAGTGGTACGCCTCTTTGCGCCCCACGATCACATGCGGCACATCCAGCACTGCGAAGATGTCCACGCTGCTGGCGCGCGACTCGATCACTGGCACGTCATGATTGCCCACCAGCAACACGGTGGGGATGGACGCATCTGAAAGGCGTTTGATCTGTCTGGCGAAGGCGCGCTGCCAGGTGGGGTTTGGCTCGCGGGTTTTGAAGGCATCGCCCGCGAAGATGACCAGGTCCGCCTCGTGCGCGATGGCATAGTCCACGATCTCTTTCAACCGCTCGACAAAATCCCTCACGCGCTGGTTAAGTCCGCTCTTTACGTCCAGCCGACCGTAGTTCTCCATGCCGATATGCAAATCGGCGAAGTGCAGCAGCCGAATGGGTTGGGCGCTCATTGTGTCTAGCGTATCACAGGCAAGCCGTTGATGGCGCTGCGCGGCTCGAGATACTGCGCGCTCACCCAGCCGGTGCGCCCATCGCGCAGCCTCACCAGCGCCCAGCGGTTGTCGTTGCTGCGCCCCATCAGCATCACCTCGAAGCCGCGCGGCAGAGTGGTGATCACCGCGGCGCGCGTGCTCGGCGCGGCGCGCAAGTTGAGCAGGTCGCTTGTGCGCGCCAGGCGCGCGGCGGGTGCCTGCGCCTTCAGCAGCGCGTCAGCGTCAATCTGCACAGAAGTCATCATCGCATCGAGCGCGCGCAGCGAGGGCGTGAACACCGCAGTGGGCATCTTTAGATTCGCAGCCACTTCCGCTAGATACTGTTGGTAGTCGCTGCGCAGCAAATCGCGATCCGACGCGCTCAGCTCCGATGGCGACGACGGGAGCACGTCGGTCTGCAAAGGGAAATAAGCTGCCACGAAAAGGCGCCGGTCATCAGTGACGCCCTGAAAGACATACGTGAGCTGGTCAGCAGTGATCGGGCGAATCTCCTGCGTGAAGTGGGTGACCCAGCGCACACCGCGGCCGTTGTTGAAATTGACGCGGCTCACCAGCGCTTGCATCACGTTGGAACACTCAGAGAGCGGCAACAACGTCCAATCTTCGGTCACCGCGATCAGCGGCGAAGGCGCGTCCAGCAAAGCGCTGAGGGCGGCGAGGGTTTGCGTGAACGCGTTTGTCGCGCCGCCTCGAAAGACAGCGCGGTAATCATCCAACGGCACGATAAACATCTGGGGGATGCGCGGGTCCACTTCTGGGCTGAGCGGCGCATCGTCAAACAGCACGCGCCAGTGAGCGGGCAAGCCATACAGCGTCAGCCAGGAGCGCGTGGTCGGCAACGGCGGTGCGGCGACCAGCCGTGCCGAGCGTGCGACGCCGGCGACATTCAGGCGCACGCCTTCTGGCGAAGGCGTGGGCGTCGGCTGCGCGGTTTGCGCGAGGGCGTTCGGCATCCGCGCGAGAAGACCTGCACACACCCAGACAGCCAGCAAAACCCCTATCGCGCGCATACGCGGCTATCTTACGAAAAGGCAAACGCTCACGCGACAGGCGCGTGAGCGTGTTGTTGGGAGCGTGACAATCCGCCCGCGATTCATTTCTCTTCCCGATACAGCACGTGCCGTCGCAGGAAGGGATCATATCGGCGCAGCTCCAGGCGCGAAGGATCGTTCTTGCGATTTTTCTCGGTCAGATAAAAGTGCCCGCTCTCCGTGCTCTTCAAGCGGATGACGATGCGGTTGCCCTTCTTCTTGCTCTTCGCCATGTCAACATCCTCCTCTGCGATTCATCGCTGGGGTGCGCTGTGCAGCTACACTTTGGTGCCAGGGATGGGCAGCAAAGCGAGATGGCGCGCGCGCTTGATCGCTCGCGCCAGCAGCCGCTGATGCTTCGCGCTCAAGCCCGTGCGCCGGCGGGGCAAAATCTTGCCTTGCGGGTTGATGTAGCGGCGCAGGCGCTCAAAGTCCTTGTAATCTGGGACTGTGTTCGACGTCGCGAACTCGTCCACACGGCGCGGGCGCGCGACGAGCGGATTGATAGCCGCCGCTGCGCTGCGCCCTGCGGCACCGCGCAACTCGCTGCCGCTTCCAACCTCACCGCCATTGTCTTCAACTTCCAGAATGTTGCCTTCCACAGTTGTTCCTCGTCTGCTGGGATAGTGGCTATTTTGTGAGCCGCTATTCTACCAGAGGCGGTACGATCGCGCCAACACGTGAACACTGAT
>FWWM01001382.1_pt1 | contig 73163 bp, 58 predicted proteins | sample 2228351 | NCBI WGS metagenome assembly FWWM01 (sample SAMEA103939774, study PRJEB20133) | metagenome | reverse complement strand
GAAGCGCCGCCTCAAGCAGGCGCTGGCGCTCAAGCGCAGCCGCAAGAAGCGCGCCAAGGAAATGTACTGAGTTCCGCCTGAGCCGCAACCAACGGGGCGTCCTCGACAGAGGGCGCCCTTTCTGCTTCAGCACTGCCGCGCGCCGGACGCAAAGGCGCGGAGCGCGCGCCCCGGCGGCGCCCGCCGGCCGCAGGTCTCGCAGATGCGGAGGTGGGCGTTCAGAGCTGCGGAGTCCCGAAGATTCCAGGGTCCTCGAACCTTTGAACCCCGCTGAGGCAAGCCCGGGACCGGAGGTTCCGCCGAGGGGATGGCGGGAAGGGAATGGTCCCGGGCTTGTTCGGGGGCTTGGGAGGCTGCTTTTTGGTTACCGCGCCGGGAGCACGTCCTGGGCCGTCAGATCCACACTGTCCTGGCGCAGCGGGAGGAGGATCACCGGCAGGTCTGAGAGCACCTCCGCGGTACCCACAAATCCCGCCCTGTCCTCCAGAACCGGCACCAGCTCCGTCCAGTTCTGCGCCCGACGCTGCCCCGGCTCCACCGTGAACTCCGCGGTACCGACACTGCCGCCAAAAGCGTCGAACACCTCCACCGACACGGTTGCGGGCCCCGCAGCATCCGGCGGGTTCAGCAGCGCCAGCGCCCCCGCCAGTGCCCGCGGCGCGTCCACATTGACCAGCAGAGTGGCCGCTGTCACCGGATTCCGCGGCAAGACACTGGTAGCCGTAATCAGCCGACCGGCTGCATCGAAAATGCTGAACAGAACCTCCACTCCCACGTTGTCTGGAGTCGAGACCTCCAGCCAGCCGGTTCGCAGGCTTCCGTCCCCGCTGTAACCCTCCACCACGGCGGTTCCCCGTCCGGGGATCTCCCGCTGCACCTCCGACACGGCGCGCGGTCCGCTCAGCGTCTGCTGCCGTAACAGCTCCGCCGCGGTGCCGGCTTCGCTGTAACTGCGGACGGTCACCCGCGCCGGATTCAAAACCTCCTTGCCCAGGTTGACCAGCGTCACCGTGGTTTCGATCCGCAGCCCGCCACCCGAACCCACTGCAAACTGGGCGGCGTAATACGTCTGCGCCGCCGCCGGAAGAACAACGGCGCAAGCAACCAGAAATGCGATCAGTCTCATCATGAGTAAGCTCCTTCAAGAACGGATTTCAAGGATTGGGGGCCACAGATTTCACAGATCTCACTGAGCCAAACTGAGAAAACGTGAAAGTTCATCTGCGGACTCCGTGGCTCCCGAAATCTGTACCCGTGAAATCCGTGCCCTCAGAAGGGAACGAACGTGGTCCAACCCCGCGTCCAGTCGTAGACCGGACTCATGCAGCCGGCAAAGTCCACGTCGGTGGAGAAGAAGCCGTCATCCGGCGGAAACTGGATCAGATTCTGGTCCAGTGCCGGAGAATTCAGTGCCGGTCGAAAATCGGGCACAGCTCCAAAGGGATTCCGTAACAGCGGATTGACCACGCGGTTGGTGGGCTGCCCGGCAACCCAGCTTTGTGTCGAAAAGCCACCGAGGGGAGGATTGTCCTGGGTATCCAGTGCGAACTGGTCGGCTCCGTTGGGTCCCGCACAGTCGCCGTTGGTGGGGGGATTGGTACAGTTGCCCCAGAACAGCGAGTGGCTGAAGGTCAACAGACCGGCATTGATGCGGTCCACGGTGGCGGGTTTGTCGATGTTTACCGCCTGGCGCTTGAACCCGGTGACGACCAGGTTGCGCAGCGTCCCGGCCGTACCTTCCCGCAGCATCACCCCGATGCCGCTGTCCGTGCCCAGCGCGGGGCTGGGATCCCCGATCAGCGTGATGTTGTAAAGCTGGGGATTCGAGTAAGGTTGGACGTCGTTGTTTTTGGCATTGCCGTCGGCCTCGATGCCGCGGTCGGCGTCGTCGGCCCGCTGCTGGGCGCACACGAACTGCAGTTTGCCGGTCCAGCCTTCGGTCCAGTCGATGCCGTCGTCTCCGATGCCGGTCAACAGGACGTACTTGGCATTGGTGGTGCCGCCGAAGAACTCGATCCCGTCGTCCTTGTTGAAATGAACCTGGACGTGGTCCACCCGGGTGCCGCTGCCGGTTCCCTGGAAGGCGATCCCGTTCAGCTCGTTGTCAGGGCTGAACTCGATGCCCGCGAACTCCACCCGGAGATAACTCAGCTCGCCGCTGAAGTCTGCGGGGTCGTCGCCGCCATAAATGCCGGTGTCTCCCTCACCTTCGGCCTGGCCGCCCGGAACGTTGATGGGTGCCCGACCATTGAGAATCAGACCTCCCCAGTCGCCACGCTCCCGCTCTCCCACCGGTTTGGCACTGGTCATGATGATGGGACGCGCCGGGGTTCCCTTCGCCAGAAGTTTTCCACCCTGAGCCACGACGAAGGCGGAGTTCTCGCCGGTCCCGAGCACGAAGGTGCCCGGCTCGATGGTGAGGGTGGCACCGTCTTGCACGAACAGGGCGTAGTCATCCAGCAGGTAAGCGCGGTTGGAGGTCCAGGTGGTGTCCGCGGTGATGGGCGCGGTGACCGGGACAACCTGTTCCACCACGCCGAAGTTGAACCAGGCGGCGGAAACCGTCCGCTGACCGGACCCCTCGCGAAGATCCAGCACCAGCTGGTAGTGAGCGGTGGGAAGGTTGGCCACCTGCAGGGCCGGCGCCAGACCACCGGTGCCCAACACCACCAGCCGCTCCACCGGGGTGATGTCGGTGGCGGTGAAGGTGGTCGGCCCCGTGCCGTTGAGCGCCCGGACCGTCCCCGGCGCCAGCAGGCCGCTGCTGTCGATGTAGCGGATTTCTCCGGTGTTCTGGTTCTTGAGGTACAGGAAGATGACGCGCGGGGCGGAGTTGCCGTTGGGATCAATGTTCGCCCACAGGGAGACGGTTCCTTCGGTGTACACCACGGCGTCGGTCCAGATCAGGACCTCCGGATGGGGCCCGTCGGCGACGGTGGCGGTCAACAGGTCAGGACCGAGGCCGCGTCCGGGCTTGCCGGTCCCGGCCCACAGCAGGGCAGGAGCCGCCGTCAGAAGCATCAATCCAGCTACAAGCTTTTTCAGGCTCATTTTGATTCCTTTCTGAGGTTTGGGAAGTTGCCGCTTCGGTTCACTCGCCGAAGAAGGAATAGGAAAGCGACACCGTGAAGGTCCGGCCCAGGCGGTAGACACGCTGGGGAAGTCCGCCCTGCAGGAAGCGGACCTCCTCATCCAGCAGGTTCTGGGCCGCGAATTTGAGGTTCCAGCTGCCGAAGGGTTGTGAGACCAGTGCATCCAGGGAACGGTAGCCGTCCTCGATGATGTCGGGGATGCCGAAAGCACCGACGTCGCTGATTCGCGAGCCCTGGAAGTTGTAAAGCGCCCGTGCCGTGGTGCGCCAGCGGGGCGAGGTGTATTCCAGGATCCCGTTGAAGACGTGGCGGGACTGGCCGGACAGAGGCCGTGACAGCGTCGTCAGGACAATGATTCCATCCCTGGGAATCTGCACTTCCGAATCGACGAACGTGTAATTTCCGGTAAACCGGAGGTTCTCCAGCCGCCGGCTGAGAAACCCGAGTCCTTTGCGCAGATCCAGCTCGATACCCCGGTTCGTGGCGCTGTCGGCGTTGCGAAAGGAGGTGCGAAGCTGGGCCGTGGCTTCGACGACCCGCTCAATGGGATCGTTGAACCGTTTCTCAAAAAAGCTCAGCGAAACCAGCTCGGCGGGGGCAGGGAACCACTCCCAGCGGAGGTCGTAGTTCTGGATGGTGGCACGGGTCAGGCCGGGGTATCCCTGCACCGTGCGCCCGCCGACCACGTCGCTGAAGTCGAAGGGAGCGAGCTCCCGGAATTCCGGCCGGTTCAGCGTCTTAGCGGCGGATGCCCGAAGGTTCATCTGGCCGTTGAGCTGATAGACCACATTGAGGGCAGGCAGGTAGTCACGTTTGTCCAGGCGGGTGCTGACCGTGACCAGGCTGCGCTGGAACGGGTTGTAGGTTTCGATCCGCTGCTCGTCGTCTTCCAGGCGGACGCCGCCGACAAACCGCCAGCGCCGCCACGAAAGATCGCCCACCACGTACCAGGCACGGGTGATCTGGAAGGCCGTGTAAGCGTCGGTGTTGCGGGTGGTTTCCCGCAGCTCGAAGCCCTGCGGGTTGATGTTGCCGGGGGTGAAAATCTGCTCCGGCGGCAGGGTCAGGTCAATCCCCTGCGTTTTGACCGGTATGAAGCGGAAGCGGCGGGCGCCGAAATCGCGGTCCCGGTGGCGGTAAGCGGCCCCAATTTTGATGCTTCCGATCAGGCTGCCGCGGTGAAAAAACATCGCGAGGTTGGCGTCGGGGTCCCACAGGACCTCTTTCAGATTGATGAACTGCCGGAACCCGCTTTGGCTTTCGTCGGCCAGGACGAACTCGTCGCCGGCGAAAGATCGGGACTCGTAGAGCGTTTCCCGGAGGTCTGGCTGATCCAGCATCGAGGTTGCCCGGGACAGGTTCCAGTTGAACAGGGCATTGCCCAGGAAGGGCAGGTAATGTTCCCCGGCAAGCTGTCCGGAGTAGATGGACTCTTCCTCCCACTTCAGGCGGTAGTTGCGGTACAGGCCGTTGAAATCGGAGTTGGAGCCTTCGAAAAAGCGCGATTCGTCCGAGGCCTCGTGGGTATAGAAATTCCGAAACAGGAGCTTGTGGTTGGCGCCCAGACGCCAGGCCAGGTTGAGGGTCCCGCTGGTGCGGGCCTTCATCGTGCTGTATTCCATCTGGTAATCGTTGAACGGCTCCAGTTGCCCCCCGCCGCCGAGGTTGTAGAACACCATGCGTTCCTTCCGGTTCTCGAAGTCGGTGCCGTGGTTGAGGGCGAAAACCAGCCCGAGGCGGCCCCAAGTGTTGCCCAGAATGAAGTTGAACTTCTGGCCCGGAATGGCGTCCCGGTTCTCATCGAACGCCCACACGTTGGCGAAGGCGCGCCCCAGCACGGCCAGCTCTTCGCGGGTAAACCCGGGTGTGAAGGCGGTTTCCCGCACGATCCGCTGGGGCGGGATCAACGAAGGAAGGGCCCGGGAGCCGTTGTCGAACCCCCAGAAGTCGTACTTGCCGCCGGGATAGCTCTTGAACCGCTGGAAGGTGGTGAGGGTGTTGAAGCTGGTGCCGTAGGTGACCTTGAAGGTGGGTGAGCGCGGGAAATCCAGGGTATTGACCTTGACGATGCCGCCGGCAAACTCCCCGGGCTGATCGGGCGTGTAGGACTTCTCGGTGCGGATGTTCTCCAGCAGTGAGGCTGGGAACAGGTCCATGGCGATGACCTTCTTGTCGGGCTGGGTCGAGGGAATCTGACTGCCGTTGAGCTGGGTGGCGCTGTAACGTTCACCCAAGCCCCGCACGAAGACGTACTTGTTGTCCACCAGCGAGACTCCGGTGACCCGTTGCATGACGTCGGCGCCGTCGGAGCCCGGGTTCAGTGACATCTCCTGGCGTCCGATGCTGTCGCTGAGAACCCCGATGGACTTCCGCTCCGCCAGCAGGGCCTCGATGGTGGCTCTTTCCGAGGTTGCTACCACTTCAACGGTGGTCTGGGATACCCCTCCTTCCGGGGTCAACGGCACCTCCTGCCACACCTCTCCGCTGTCGGGTACGCGGACGCCCTCCACCCGGTACGGCAGGTAGCCCGGTTTGCGGACCACCAGGCTGTATTCGCCGGCAGGGAGGTTAAAGGTAAACATGCCGTCCAGGTCGGTGACGGCGCTGGCGCCGCCCGGCTCGACCTCCACCAGGGTATTGTTCAGGGTTGCTCCGGTAGACAAGTCCAGGACGAAACCTCGCAGTTGTCCGCTGGGACCGGCCTGTCCGAGAACCGATCCTGTAGCCAGCAGCAGGGCCAACAGCCCTGATCTCCAGGTCTTCACGACGAATGACTCCTCTCTTGCGATCATTGCTTGGGGGCGAAGCCTCGGGGCTTCGACGGGGATTCTAGAAGCCGCTTGTTGCGTCCCGGTCCCGGAAGGATGAAGATCGTGTGAAGGGGTGTGAAGGAATTGTGAAGCTGCAGGGATCTTTGGCGCGCTTCCGGCGTTGAAGTAGACTCAGGAGGGTTCGTCCATGCATCGCCGCCGCTTTCTGCAAGCATCCCTGGCAAGTTCCTTCACCGCGACCCGGTTTTCGCCACCCCGGCCGGCGTCCCGGCCGTTGCGGATCCTGATTCTGGGCGGCACCGGCTTCATCGGCCCGGCCCAGGTGCGGTATGCACTGCAGCGCGGACACCGGATCACCCTGTTCAACCGGGGCAGGACCAATCCCACGCTGTTCCCGGAGGTGGAGAGGTTGCAGGGTGACCGCAACGGCGATCTGGAGGCACTGAAGGGCCGGGAGTGGGACGCCGTCATCGACAATCCCGCTTCTCTGCCCCGCTGGGTGCGGCAGTCCGCCCAGCTTCTGAAAGACGCAGCCCAAACCTACTGTTTCGTCTCCACGATTTCGGTGTACTCGGACAACAGCATCGTGGGGATGGACGAGAGCGGTCCGGTGGGCACCCTGGACAATCCCGACACCGAAGAGATCACAGGGGAGACTTACGGCCCCTTGAAGGCGCTGTGCGAGAAGGAGGCGGAAAGGGCGTTCCCGGGAAGGGCCTTGATCATCCGGCCGGGCCTGATTGTAGGTCCGGGCGATCCCTCGGACCGGTTCACCTACTGGCCGGTTCGGGTGGATGCTGGCGGCGAGGTGCTGGCCCCGGGGGAACCGGCTGACCCTGTACAGCTCATTGACGCCCGGGACTTGGGTGAGTGGATGATCCGGATGGTGGAACAGCAGGCGGCGGGCACCTTCAACGCGACGGGGCCCGTGTCGCGGCTCTCGATGGCGGAGATGCTCTACGGGATCCGGGCCGTGACTTCGGCACCGGTTTCGTTCACCTGGGTCCCCGCCGAGTTCCTCGAGGAGCAGCAGGTGCAACCCTGGTCTCACATGCCGGTGTGGGTGCCCCCCCGCAACGGCATGGAGGGGTTCTCCACGGTGAACTGCTCCCGGGCCATCGCCCGGGGCTTGAGCTTCCGGCCTCTGGCCGAAACGGCCCGGGACACCCTGGAGTGGTTCAAGGGGCTGCCGGAGGAGCGGCGTTCCGGCCTGAAAGCCGGCTTGTCGCGGGAGCGGGAGGCCGAGGTCCTGGCCCGATGGCACGCCCGGAGGTAGGGTCAAGCGGGTTGGTGCGGCACCTGGTGGATCTGCGACCCGGGGAGGCCGCCCCCGTCTTCTGGTCGTGCCTGTATTTCTTCAGCCTGCTGGCGGCCTATTACATCATCCGTCCACTGCGCGACGAAATGGCCGTCGAGGGAGGCGTCCAGAATCTCCCGTGGCTGTTTACCGGGACCTTGGCGGCAATGCTGCTGGTCAACCCTCTGTTTGGAGGTTTGGTAGCCCGGTTGCCCCGCCGGCGATTCATCAGCCTCACCTACCGCTTCTTTGCCGCCAACACCGTGGCTTTTCTCCTGGCGCTGTGGTTGTTGCCGGAACGGGGAGTCTGGGTGGGACGGGTCTTCTACGTCTGGACCAGCGTGTTCAACCTCTTTGTGGTGTCGATTTTCTGGAGCTTTATGGTGGACCTGTTCACCACCCGGCCGGCCGCCCGCCTGTTCGGCCTCATCGCTGCGGGAGGCACGGCCGGGGGAATCGCCGGTTCGGGACTGACGGCGATCCTGGCGCAGGTGGTCCCTCCCCTGTGGCTGTTGCCGCTGGTGGTGGGCTTTCTGGAAATTGCGCTGTACTGCGTGCGGCGCCTGGGACGACTGGAAGCTGAACTGCGGGCGGCGACGTCCGGCGAACCGGGGGAGGCAGCCCGCGCCTCGACGCGCCTGGGGCACGTCCGGGGGGGAGCAGCGGCGGGCGAAGCGATCATCGGTGGGAGTCCGCTGGCGGGAATCCGGCAGGCCTTCCAGTCTTCTTACCTGTTCGGTATCAGCGTCTTCATGGTGCTGTTCACGGTAACTGCAACCTTCCTTTACTTTCAGCAGGCCGAGTTGGTCGCCGCCGCCTACCAGGACCGGGCCGCCCGCACCGCGTTTTTCGCCCGCATCGATCTGGCGGTCAATGTGCTGACCCTGCTGATCCAGGTGTTCCTGACCGGGCGCGTGGTGCGCCGGCTGGGTGTAACCCTCACCCTGACCCTGCTGCCGGCACTGTCCTTGGCTGGATTTCTCTGGCTGGGACTGCAGCCGACACTTTCCCTGATGGTGGTGATCCAGGTGCTGCGACGGGCGGGCAACTTTGCGGTCGCCCATCCGGCACGGGAGATCCTGTACACGGTTCTCCCACGGGAAGAGAAGTACAAGGCCAAGGCGTTCATCGATACCTTCGTCTACCGGGCGGGCGATCAGATTGGAGCCTGGTCGTATGCGGCCCTGGGTGGCATGGGACTGACCCTGTCCGGGGTGTCTCTGGTGGGAGTGCCCCTGTCGGGACTTTGGCTGCTGGTGGCGGCGTGGCTGGGGATCCGCCATCGCCGCCTGGCCTCGGCCGGAGCCCACGGTGGTCATGCCTCGGGTGTCGGGTCGGCGGACCCGCTTTCGTCGGCCGGATTGTCCGCTCCGGCGCGGACGCCGGACGCGGGCAGGCGTCCGGCGTGACGAAGGGCCTGGCGGAGCACATACTCGATCTGCCCGTTCAGACTTCGGAGTTCGTCGTTGGCCCAGCGCTGCAGGGCTTCGTGCAGCGCCGGGTCGAGGCGGATCAGGAGTGCTTTTCGGACCGCCACCTCAGCTGTACAGACTCCCGGTATTGACCACCGGCTGGGTGTGCCGGTCGCTGCACAACACCACCAGCAGGTTGCTGACCATGGTTGCCTTGCGTTCTTCGTCCAGATTCACCACGTGCTTCTTCGAAAGCATGTCCAGCGCGGTCTCCACCATCCCCACCGCCCCTTCGACGATCTTCTGGCGGGCTGCCACCACTGCGCTGGCCTGTTGGCGCTGGAGCATGGCGGCGGCGATCTCGGGCGAATAGGCGAGATGGCTGATTCTGGCCTCGATCACCGAGACGCCGGCCCGGGCCAGCCGTTCCTGGATCTCCACCTTGAGTTTGTCGGAGATCTCGGCGGTGTGACCGCTCAGGGTGATGGCGTTCTCATCCTCATGGGCGACGTAAGGGTAGCCGGTGGCCAGGTTGCGCAGCGCGGCTTCGCTCTGGACATGGACGTAGTCTTCGAAGTTGTCCACCTCAAACACCGCCTCGGCGGTGTCCACCACCTTCCAGACCACGACTGCGGCGATCTCGATGGGGTTGCCCGACTTGTCGTTGACCTTGAGCTTGCCGGTCTCGAAATTGCGCACCCGTAAGGACACGCTGCGTTTCGAGAAGAAGGGGTTGGCCCAGCGCAGGCCGTCGGTGCGTTCGCTGCCGCGGTAAGCGCCGAAGAGCTGCAGCACCCTTGCTTCGTTGGGGTTGACGAGCAAGAAACCGGCAAAGCCCAGCAGCACGATCAGCAGCGTGAGCGAGGCGGCAATGACGGAGCCTGGCTGGCGACCGCGGATGGCCGCCACCAGCCACCACACCGCCAGAATGGTCAAGGCGATGTTGAGCACCAGCAACGGGAGACCGGGGAGCGTTTTTGCTTGCTTTTCCTGAATCATGGGATGTCCTCCATGGTATCTCTACGATATCACAGTGATTTCATTCTTGGGAGTGGGGAGTCGGGAAACAGGAAACAGGAGAAAGTCAGTGGTGGCGGTCAGCCGACTCCTGTTTCCCGGCTCCCGACTCTCCATTCCCACTCCCGCCTCCTGGTTCCCCCCTCCACGGTAAGATAGGCGGATCATGCTCCTGCTCGCCCTGGATACGGCCACCAACAGTGGAGGTGTCGCCCTGGCCCGCAACAGCGAGGTCATCGGCTTGGCCATGGTGAAAACCCCTTTGCGGTATTCCGATCACCTCATGGAGTACATTGATTTCCTGCTGGATCATCTTGAATGCAGGATCGGCGACATCGACTGCTTTGCGGTGGCGGTGGGGCCGGGATCCTTCACCGGCCTGAGGATCGGGATCGCCGCCGCCAAGGCCCTGGCTCAGGGCCTTGACCGTCCCGCGGTGGGCATCTCCACGCTGGAAGCCCTGGCGTGGCGTTTCCGCCACCTGTCCGGCCGGGTAGCGCCCATGGTGGACGCGCGACGCCAGCAGATCTTTGGTGCCGTCTACGCCGTCGACGGCGACCGCCCGCGCCTGCTGGAGCCGGAGTCGGTATCCCCCCCGGCGGCATGGCTGTCCCGCCTGCCCGCCGAACCCTGCCTCTACGTGGGAGACGGCGCCCAGATGTATGCATCCACCTTAGCCGGGTGTCGCCCGGAGGGACGGCTGCTGCGGACCGACAACTGCATCCTGAACGAGCTGTGTGATCTGGCGTTCGGCCGCGTGCTGCGCGGCGAAGCCGGCGACGCCACCCAACTGACCGCCAACTATGTCCGACCTTCCGATGCCGAACTTGTCCCGGCGGCGGATCCTGCCCGTGGATCCGATTGACGCCGGGCGGCTTTTGCAGATCGACAGCATTGCGAGCCGCGCCGGCTGGACGGAAGGCGGCTTCCGTGACTTCCTCCAGCGTCCGGAAACCCGTTCCGCCGTCGCCTGGGATGGCGGCAGAATGGCCGGTTACTACCTTGCTCGACTGCTGCCTCCCGAAGCGGAGCTGCTGCTCATCGTCACCGCCCCCGATTGCCGTCGGCGGGGCATCGGAGGCGAGCTCCTGGCGCATCTGCTGGATGAAGCTGGTCGCGCAGGCTGCAACCGCTGTTTGCTGGAGGTGAGAGCTTCCAACGAGTCCGCCATCCGGTTTTACCTGAGCCACGGGTTCCGGAGGGCGGGGGTGAGGAAGAACTACTATCCCGACCCGCCTGAGGATGCGCTGGTCATGATCCGGGAGCTATGAGCAGGCAAGCCGGCGAAGTGGAGACGAGACGGGGCGAGGCCGGACTGATCCTGCTGCTGTTCATGGTTCTGTTTCTGGCCTCCGTGGACAACCAGCTGCTGATCCCCCTGGTGCCCACGCTCAGCCGGGACTTCGGTGTGTCGGTGGCGATGCTGGGGTGGGTGTTCTCGGTGTATGCCTTCGCGGCTGCTACCTTCAACCTGGCGTTCGGGCCGCTTACGGACCGTTTCGGCCGGGTGGTGTTCCTGCGGGGCGGGCTCCTGTTCTTCGCTGTGATGGCGGTGCTGACCACCCGGGTGGAGTCTTTCGGCGGGCTGCTGGTGGTCCGGGCAGGGACGGGTCTGGCGGCGGGGCTGTTGTCCACCTGCACCGCCTCCTTCATCGGGGATGCTTTTCCCTACCAGCGGCGGGGAAAGGCCATGGGGATGGTCCTGAGCTCGTATTTTGCCGCCCTGATCTTCGGCATCCCGCTCAGCTCCTGGGTTGCCGACCGCTGGGGCTGGCGCCTCGTGTTCACCGGGTCTGCAGTCCTGTCGGTCGCGCTGGCATCGGGAGCTTTCCTGCTGGTCGCCTCCGACCGGCGCCGGCAACGGGAGGTGATGGACTCGTATCTCCGCGCCTACCGGCGCCTGTTGGCCTCCCGTGCCACCGCCGCCGCCCTGATCACCTCCTTCCTGATCTCGGGCGGGACGCTGACGTTTCTGACTTACATCTCCGGCTACCTGGCGGAGACTTTCAGCCTGACCACGGTCCAGATCTCCATGGTTTTCCTGGTTTCCGGGCTGGGGGCGGTGGTTGCCAGTCCGATCTCGGGCTGGCTGTCGGATCGCTGGACCAAGCGGCATGTCTTCCTGGCCTCCAACTCGCTGCTGGTGATTCCGCTGGGGTTGCTGACCACGCTGGGTTGTGGTCCGTTGCTGTTTGCAGGGATCTTTCTCATCAGCCTTTCCATCTCGTTTCGGCAGACCGCCCTGCAAACGCTGCAAACCGAACTGATTTCCCTGCAGAAGCGGGGCTCCTTTCTGGCTTTGCGGAACTGTTTCTCCCAGTTGGGCATATCGGTTTCGGTGGCGGCTGCGGGGCTGCTGTACAGCGCCGAAGGTTATCCGGCGGTCACGTTGTTGGCGGCCCTGCTCACCCTGGGGGGAAGTGTTATGCTGTTCGCGCTTGTGCCGGAGCCTGATCACCGGTCCTGACGGACCCTGCGCGGGACGGGGAACCATGAGACGCAGAGACTTCGCAGCTATTGTTCTGTTGAGCAGCCTCACCTCGGCGGCCATTGTCTGGTTCTTTACCAAATGGCCCTCGCCTCCTCCGGCTCGTGCCGAACTGCAGCAGACGGAGACCATCGTCTTCGACACACCGCTCAGCGACGACGAACGGAACAACATCGAGATCTACCGTGAGCTGAGCCGGGCCGTGGTGAACGTCACCAGCACTCGGTTGCGGCTGAACTTCTGGCTGCAGGTGGTGCCGGAGCAGGGGACCGGCAGCGGGTTCTTCATCGACACCGCCGGCCATATCGTGACCAACAACCACGTCATTGCGGACTCCCGGCAACTGGAAGTCACGCTGCAGGACCATACCGCCCTGGAAGCGGTGGTGGTGGGGCGTGATCCGGTCAATGACATCGCTCTGCTGAAGATCGACTGTCCCAAGGGCAAGTGCCGGCCCCTTCGGCTGGCTCGGGAGGGCGACCTGCAGGTCGGGCAGAAGGTGCTGGCGATCGGCAATCCTTTCGGACTGGAGGGCACGCTGACCACAGGCATTGTCTCCTCTCTGGGACGCAGCCTGGAAACGGAAGACGGCGTCCTGCAGGACCTGATCCAGACGGATGCAGCCATCAACCCCGGTAACAGTGGGGGGCCGCTGCTGAATTCCCGGGGCGAGGTGGTGGGGGTCAACACGGCCATCCTTTCCCGGACAGGAGAGAACGCCGGCATCGGCTTCGCGGTTCCGGCCGCCGCTTTGCACCGGGTTCTGCCGGATCTGCTCGAGCATGGCCGGGTCATCCGCCCCTGGATCGGCATCGAAGGGGTGTCGCTGACGCCGCGGCTGGTGCGGGCCCTGGAGTTGCCGGTGGAGGAGGGCGTACTGGTGGGCCGGGTGGCTGAGGGAAGCTCCGCGGATCGTGCCGGCATTCGCGGTGGCGACCGGCGGGTGTTCGCCGGCAACGTGCCGCTGATCATCGGCGGCGACATCCTGGTACAAATGGGGGGCGAACCGGTGCGGCGGGTTCGCGACATTGACCGAATCGTCCAGAATCTGCGTCCCGGCGACCGTCTGGAGTTTGTCTACATCCGCAACGGTACCCGCATTGCACGCACCGTCGAGCTGGTGGGCCCGGACGGTGAAGGCCGATTCCGGTTCTGAGATTGTGCTGTGACGCGGGTTTCCGGTGTGGGCCTTTAGAGGCGGCAGGACTCGGGCCGATCTCCGTCATCGAAGTCCTTGCTTGAACCGTCCGCCGACGGTTCGGCAGAATGGAGTTTTCATCGACCGCTCAGGTCATTCAGCTTGAAGGAAGGCATCCATGGCTGATGCAGCAGGAAGGCTGGGACAGGACGATCTGTCCGAACTGGAACACCTGGAGACCCGGGAGTGGCTGGAGTCTCTGGAGGCGGTGCTGGCGGAAAGCGGTCCGGAGCGCGTGGTCCGGCTGCTGCGGGAACTGGAACTGTACGCGACGAGTCGCGGGGTCCAGGTGCCGTTTTCGGCCAACACGGCCTATGTCAACACCATCCCCGTCTCGGAACAGGTGCCCTATCCCGGCAACCGGGAACTGGAGCGGCGTATCAAGAGCCTGATCCGATGGAATGCCATGGCCATGGTGGTGCGCGCCAACCGGGAAGAGGACGGGATCGGCGGGCACATCTCCACCTTTGCCTCCGCGGCGACTCTGTACGAGGTGGGTTTCAACCACTTCTTCCGGGGCCCCGACCACGAATGTGGCGGGGATCTGGTTTACTTCCAGGGCCATGCTTCGCCGGGGATTTACGCCCGGGCGTTTCTGGAAGGCCGTCTGACCGCCACCCAGCTCGAAAACTTCCGCCGGGAGCTGGCTCCGGGCGGCGGCCTGTCCTCCTATCCCCACCCCTGGCTCATGCCTGACTTCTGGCAGTTTCCCACCGTGTCCATGGGGTTGGGTCCCATCATGTCCATCTACCAGGCCCGCTTCCAGCGCTACCTGGAGCATCGGGGCCTGATCAAGCCCACCGACGCCAAGATCTGGGCGTTTTTGGGGGACGGGGAGATGGACGAGCCGGAGTCCCTGGGTTCCATCAGCCTCGCTTCCCGCGAAGGTCTGGACAACCTGATCTGGGTGGTGAACTGCAACCTGCAGCGTCTGGACGGGCCTGTCCGGGGGAACGGAAAGATCATCCAGGAACTGGAAGCTGTATTCCGGGGAGCGGGTTGGAACGTCATCAAAGTCATCTGGGGCAGCGAGTGGGACCACCTGCTGGAGAAAGACGAAGAGGGACTGCTGGTCCGCCGGATGGACGAGGTGGTGGACGGCCAGTATCAGAAGTACAGTGTGGAGAGCGGCGCCTTTATCCGCGAGGATTTCTTCGGCGCCTATCCCCAACTGCTGAAGCTGGTGGAGCATCTTTCCGACGAGGAACTGCGTCGGCTCAAGCGGGGCGGTCACGACCCGGTGAAGCTGTACTCCGCCTACAAGCAGGCGGTGGAGCACAAGGGTTCACCCACCGTGATCCTGGCCAAGACCATCAAGGGCTACGGCCTCGGCGAGGCCGGCGAGGGCAAGAACATCACGCATCAGCAGAAGAAGCTGAACGAGGCCGAGCTGCGCCATTTCCGCGACCGTTTCGGGGTCCCCATCTCCGACGAGGACGTGAGCCGGGCCCCCTTCTATCGGCCGCCGGAAAACAGTCCTGAGATCGAATACCTGAAAGAGCGGCGACGCCGGCTCGGCGGATCGCTGCCGGCCCGCCGGCTGCGCTGTGAGCCGCTGGCCGCTCCATCGGAAGAGCTGTTCCGGGAGTTCTACGCCGGCACCGGCGGTCGCGAAGTCTCCACGACGATGGTGCTGGTGCGGCTGATCGCAAAGCTGCTGCGCGACAAGTCCATCGGCAGGCTCATCGTCCCCATCGTCCCCGATGAGGCGCGCACTTTCGGCCTGGAGGCGCTGTTTTCCCAGGTCGGCATCTACTCCAGCAAGGGCCAGCTCTACGAGCCGGTGGATGCAGGCGGCGTGATGTATTACAAGGAAGCGCGCAACGGCCAGATTCTGGAGGAGGGGATTACCGAAGCCGGTTCGCTCAGCTCCTTCATCGCCGCCGGCACGGCTTACGCCAACTACGGGGTCAACACCATCCCGTTCTTTCTCTTCTACTCGATGTTCGGTTTCCAGCGGGTGGGGGACCTCATCTGGGCGGCCGGCGATCTCCGATGCAAGGGTTTTCTGGTGGGCGCGACCTCGGGCCGCACTACCCTCAACGGAGAGGGCCTGCAGCACGAGGACGGCCACAGCCACGTTCTGGCTTACCCCCTGCCGAACCTGCGGGCGTATGACCCGTCGTTTGCCTACGAGATCGCCGTGATCGTCCGTGACGGCATCCGGCGCATGTACGAGGCGCAGGAGGATGTTTTCTACTACATCACCGTGGGCAACGAGAACTACGACCAGCCTCCGCTGGCCGAGGAAGATCGGGAAAAGATCAAGGACGGGATCATTCGCGGGATGTACCGTTTCCGGAAGTCCGGTTTGAAGAAGCCGAAAGCCCGGGTGGACCTGATGGGCAGCGGCTCGATCATGAACTGCGTGCTGCGGGCGCAAAGGATGCTGGAAGAGGAGTACGGCATCGCCGCGGATGTCTGGAGCGTCACCAGCTACAAGGAATTGCACCGTTCGGCGATCGAGGTCCAACGCTGGAATCTGCTGCATCCGGAGCAGCCGCCCCGGCAGGCCTATATCACCGAGCAACTGTCGGGCTCGTCGGGCGTCTATGTGGCGGCTTCGGACTACATGAAGGTCCTGCCGGAATCCATCGCGAAATGGTTGCCGGGACGCCTGATTTCACTGGGGACGGACGGTTTCGGCCGCAGCGAGAGCCGACGAGCGCTCCGGGACTTTTTCGAAGTGGACGAGCGTTTTGTCACCTTGGCCGCCCTGAGCGGCCTCGCCCAGGATGGGAAGCTGAAGCCGGCGCTGGTGGCGCAGGCGATACGCAAACTGGACATCGACCCGAACAAGGTTGATCCCTGGACGGTCTGATCCGCGGAAGGAAGGTCATGGCGCTGGAACTCAAGCTGCCGGAACTGGGAGAGAACATTGAGGGCGGGGATGTGGTGTCAGTGCTGGTTCAGCCGGGCGACGAAGTCCGGCCCGATCAGCCGGTGCTGGAGCTGGAGACCGACAAGGCCACCGTGGAGGTCCCGGCCGACCAGGCCGGCAGAGTCAAGACCATCCACGTGGCGGCGGGGGACCATATCAAGGTTGGCCAGTTGATCGCCACGCTGGAGGAATCCGTCCCGGACGCGTCACCGGCCCCGAAATCGCCCGCGGCCAGGGCTGCGCCGGCGCCGGAAAAGGCGCCGAAACCCAAGGACGCCCCGAAGCCCCATGAACCGGAAGCTCCAGCCGTCTCCGCGCCCCAGTCAGGTGTCGGGGAGGCGTCGCCGGCGGCCCAGGGAGAACGGTCCCGGGGAGCCGCGGTGGTGGAGTTTCGTGAGCGGCCGAAGGCCGAGGAGGCGGCCGCCCGGAAAGTGGTGGCCGCATCGCCGGCGGTCCGCCGTTTCGCCCGGGAAATCGGCGTCGACATCACGGAGGTGCCCGGTTCGGGGCCGCGGGGCAGGGTCTCCATCGACGATGTCAAGGCCTACTCCCGGAGCCTGCGCAGCGGTGCCGCCGTGTTGCCGGCCGGCGCTCCTCCGCTGCCTGACTTCAGCCGTTTCGGCCCCGTGGAACGCCGGAAATTCACCAACATCCGCCGCGCCACCGCCCGCAACCTCTCCCTGGCCTGGCAACAGGTGGTTCATGTGACCAACCACGACAAAGCCGACGCCACCCGGCTGGAGGAGCTGCGCCGCCGTTTCTCGCCCCAGGTGGAAGCAGCCGGCGGCAAGCTGACCGTCACTTCGCTGCTGCTGAAGCTTTGCGCCGTCCTGCTCAGGGAATTCCCCAAGTTCAACGCCAGCCTCGACATGGCTGCCGAAGAGGTGGTCTACAAGCAGTATGTCCACATCGGCGTGGCGGTGGACACCGAGCGCGGCCTGCTGGTTCCGGTGATCCGGGATGTGGACCGGAAGGGACTGGTCCAGCTTTCGGTGGAGCTGAAAGAGCTGGCGGAGAAGGCGCGGGCGGGGAAGATTCAGCCGGACGATCTGCAGGGCGGGAGCTTCACCATCACCAACCTGGGGGGCATCGGGGGCACCGCCTTCACCCCGATCGTCAACTATCCCGAGGTCGCCATCCTGGGGGTTTCCCGCACAACGGTGGAACCGGTTTACAGGGAGGATCGGTTTGAACCGCGGCCGATGCTGCCGCTTTCGCTTTCCTACGACCATCGGCTGGTGGACGGGGCGGACGCGGCACGTTTTCTGCGGCGGCTGGTGGAGCTGGTTGAGGAACCGGCGGGGGTGTTGCTGTAGCTCGATCGCGCCGGCTGCTGGAATCCGCATCTTCGAGATCCGGGGAATCTCCGAGCTCCGCATGAGCCGTGAGGTCGCTGCCATCAGGGTGCTCCGAGCCCTTTCTTCGAATGGCAGACCCTTCTGGTCGAACGGACTTGCCAAGACCGGCCCACTGCAGGCATTCTCCTTGGCGAGGGGGTGACCCATGCACAGGATTCCATTCGTTTTGACCGTCGCCATGGTGCTGTTTTCCGCTTCCAGGCCGGCTGCGGCCGAACCTCAGGCCCGAGTGCGGGCTGACCTGCAGCGGGAGCCGATTTCTCCGTTGGTGTACGGCCAGTTCATCGAACACCTGGGACGCTGCATCTACGGCGGATTGTGGGCGGAGATGCTGGAGGACCGCAAATTCTTTTTCCCCATCACCAACCAGTCGCAGCCCTGGACCCTGCATGAACCGCGAAACACCTCATGGGAGGGCGAAGGGCATCCGTACGAGCTGCTGACCGCTTCCCCCTGGCTGATCGTGGGTGCGGCCGAAGTTACCATGGATACCGACCGTCCCCTGACGGGACAGCACTCCCCCCGGATCCAGCTTCCGGGGGGCAAACGGTCCGGGCTTTCCCAGGGCCGGTTGGGGCTGGTGGCCGGAAAGAGCTATACCGGACGGATCGTTCTGCGGGGCGAAGCTTCGGCGGCGCCGGTGGAGGTGACCCTGGTTTGGGGAAGCGGGGCCTCCGACCGTCAGACGGTTCGCATCGACCAGCTTTCGGCTGAGTTTATGCGTCACCCGCTGCAGTTCCGCGCCGGGCGTTCCACCGACCGGGGACGGCTGGAGATCACCAGCCGGGGCAGCGGTTCGTTTCACGTCGGCGCTGTTTCCCTCATGCCCTCCGACAACGTCCTGGGATGGCGCGCCGACACGCTGGCGCTGCTGCGCGAATTGAACTCCCCCATCTACCGCTGGCCGGGAGGTAACTTCGTCAGTGGTTACAACTGGCGCGACGGCATCGGGGACCCCGACCGCCGGCCTCCCCGCAAGAATCCCGCCTGGACCGGAATCGAGTCCAACGACGTGGGTTTGCACGAGTTCATGGACCTCTGCCGGGAGCTGGGTACGGAACCGTATGTGGCGGTCAATACCGGGCTGGGTGACGCCCAGTCGGCCGCCGACCAGGTGGAGTACGCCAACGGGGCGGAAACCACCCCCATGGGACGACTGCGCGCGGCCAACGGCCATCCCCGTCCCTTCGGTGTCCGCTACTGGGCGGTGGGCAACGAGATGTACGGCGAATGGCAACTCGGGCACATGCCGCTGGCGGATTACGTCCGCAAGCACAAGGCAGTGGTGGAGGCGATGCGGCGGGTGGACCCCTCGATCCAACTGGTGGGCGTGGGTGCCGCCGGCGAGTGGAGCCGCACCATGCTGGCCGAGGCTTCCGACCACATGGAACTCATCAGCGAACACATCTACTGGCAGGACCGGGACGACCTGCTGGAGCATGTGATGCAGGTGCCGCGCCGGATTCGCGAAGTGGCGGACCATCACCGCACCTACCGGCGGGAAATTGCCGGTCTGGCCGCCAAGGACATCCGGATCGCGCTGGACGAATGGAACTACTGGTACGGGCCCAACGAGTTCGGGGAACTGGGTGTCAGGTACTTTCTGCAGGACGCCTTGGGAATCGCCGCCGGCCTGCACGAGATGTTCCGCAACAGCGATCTGTTCGCCATGGCCAACTACGCGCAGACGGTCAACGTCATCGGGGCGGTCAAGACGACCCAGACGCGTGCTGAGATGGAGTCCACGGGGCTGGTGTTGGCCCTGTACCGGAGGGAATGGGGACAGGTCCCGGTGACGGTGGAGGGCGACTATCAACCGCTGGACGTGACGGCGGCCTGGACCGCCGACCGGACCGCCTTGACCCTGGCGGCGGTGAACCCCACCGAATCCCCTCAGCGGCTCCGGGTCGAGTGGCGGGGAGCGGAGCCCACCGGCAAGGCGCGCCGCTGGGTTCTGACCGGTCCGGGACGCTGGGCCCATAACGATCCGGAACAGCCGCGGGCCGTGACGGTCACCTCCGAGTCGCTGCAGTCGCTGTCGCCGGAGCTGGAAATCCCGCCGGCGAGTGTGATCCTGTGGCGGGTCGAGGTGAAATAGCGTGGAGGAGTCCGCCCCTCTGGCGGTGACGGCGGGGGTCATTGAACGCCAGGGCCGGGTTCTGATCGCCCGCCGCTGCAACGGTCATCTGGCAGGCTGTTGGGAGTTCCCCGGAGGCAAGGTGGAGCCGGGCGAGGGCCTGGCGGAGTGTCTGGTCCGCGAGCTGCGGGAGGAGCTGGGGATTGAGGTGGAGGTGCTGGCACCGTTCCCCCCCGTGGAGCACGCTTATCCGGGAGGGACGGTCCGGCTGTACGGCTTCCGTTGCCGGTGGCTGGGGGGTCAGCCCCGGCCCCGAGATCATGACCGGATCGCCTGGGTCCGGCCGGACGAGCTGGGCGCCTTCACCCTGGCTCCCGCCGACCTGCCGATCGCAGCGCAGGTGGTGGCAGCGGGGGAAGGGAAAGGGAGCCCCGGGTCAGCCGGGAGGTAGGCGACCCCGGTCCTGGTCTTTCCCGGCTATCCGTCGATGATCCCGTCGCAGTCGTTGTCGATGCCGTTGCGGCCCGGTCGGCCCTTGGTGTCGTTGGCGCCGGGGTAGATGCCGGCGTCGTTGTCGTTGCAGTCGCCGTTTTCCGCACAGACTCCGTCGCCGTCGGCGTCGGTACAGCCTCCTCCTCCCGAACCGTCACTGGTCAGTGCCGCATAGGCCTGCAGGAGGCCCCATCCGGAGGTGCTGTCGTAACCCGCTTCGCCCAGGTCGAGCGCGGTGGAAGTGAGGAGCCGGCGGACCTCATCCGGCGTCAGGCTCGGGTCCTGGGAGTACAGCAGAGCCGCGGCCGCCGCTACATGGGGACAGGCCATCGACGTCCCCTGGAAAAACCAGTAGCCCCACTGGCCGTTGTAGAACGTCTCCTGCAGGACACCGTCTCCGTAGCCGTCGCGATTGTCGTCGCGGTTCGCGTCGCCGCCCGGTGCCACCAGATCCAGGCCGGTGCCGCGGTTGGAGTACCGCGTCACGACGTTCCGATAATCGGTGGCTCCCACGGCGATGGTGGTGGGATAGATGGCCGGGTAGCTGACGTTGTTGCGGGAGCCGTCGTTGCCCGAGGCGCAGACCACGGTGACTCCCGCCGCATGGGCGGCCTCGAGCGCGGGGTCCATGATCGGGTCGTTGCGGATGTTGAAACGGGCGGAGGTTCCCAGGCTCATGTTGATGACCGAAGCTCCGTTCTGGACCGCATAGTAAATGCCGTCCGCGATATCGGCGAAGGAGCCCGACCCGCCGTCGTCCAGAACCTTCACCGGCATGATGCAGGCCTGATGGGCAAGTCCGGTCACCCCGATGCCGTTGCCGGTCGCCTGGGCGATGGTTCCCGCCACGTGGGTGCCGTGGCCGTCGCCGTCGTGTGGATCGTTATCGCCGTTGACCACGTCGTGGCCGGCTACCACACAGCCGATCCCGTCGGGTCCATTCAAGGCGAGACCGGTGTCCAGGACGGCAACCGTAACTCCCTGGCCGCGGCTGATTCCCCACGCCTGGTCGCTCTGAACCTTGGGCATGTGCCACTGGTAGCTGTACAGAGGATCGTTGGTTTGAAAGGCCTCGGCCACCAGGTTGAGCCCGGCCCGGAAGCCGGCCTGCCGCAGGCGCTGGACCAGGCCCAGTTCACGGCCGCTCTCCACCGTCACCACGCTGATTCCGGCATGGGGAAGGAACTTCGCCACCCGCAGTCCGGGAAGCTGGTCGGGGGTGGCATAGACCGCCACCTCACCCTGCCGGAAGGGTACTCCGGCAGGAGCGGTCTGGGCCGCCAGGGTCCCTCCCGCCAGGAGTCCCGCGGCCCACCAAGCGAGCAGAAACCGTCGTTTCGTCATGGAAATCCTCCGTCCGTGATTCCCCTGTTGAATTCGATGGAAACAAAGCTGCGGCTATTTTCGCTGCCTTTCCTTGCGGAAGTCAATCGTTTTCAGCCATTTCCGGGCTCGGCCTGCAGATCCCCTCGGGTTCCGAGCCCGAGTCGGGACGGGCTCTTGACGGTCCTCAGGTTGAGGTTCCCAACCAACCCGGCCCCCGGAAGCACCCGCTGCTCCTGTTTGGGGACAGTCCCCGCGGCTTCGGCAGGTCAGCGCTCCGGGTGTGGGTTGCTTTCGCCGGTGGAGGCCGGTCGGCAGACCGGCAGTCCGTGGGTGTTTTCTTTACGAAAGCTTTTCCCCGGCTTCATCGGCGGCTCACCGTGCCCGATTATCGTCTCTTGCTGCCGCGCCGCCGGGCCCCGGGGGGGCCGGATCCGCGGTCGAAGGAGCGTCTATGCAGACCGTTCTGGTGGTGGACGACGATCAGGATATTCTCGATCTCATCAGCTTCAATCTCACCCGCGCCGGCTTCGGGTGTCTGGCGGCCGCCGACGGAATCCAGGCCTGGGACGCTTTGCAGCAGCGGACTCCGGATCTGGTGGTGCTGGACATCATGTTGCCGGGGGTCAGCGGGTTCGAGCTTCTCAAACGTCTCAAGTACCACCAGTCGCTGCAGCGCATCCCGGTGGTGATGCTCAGCGCCAAGGCGGAGGAAGTGGACCGCATCCTCGGTCTGGAGCTGGGGGCCGACGACTACGTGACCAAACCCTTCAGCGTCCGGGAGCTGGTGCTGCGGATCCAGCGGGTCCTGTCGCGGGTCCAGGCCGACGAAGAGCCCGCGGTCATACGCTGTGGCGCCATCAGCCTCGATCCTGACCGCTACGAGGTAAGGGTGCGTGGGGAGGAAGTGCGGTTGACGACCACCGAGTTCAACCTTCTGCACTATCTGCTGCGGAACCGGGGACGGGTGGTGACCCGCGACCGCCTGCTGGAGCAGGTTTGGGGCTATCGGTATGGGGGCACGACGCGGACGGTGGACACCCACGTGCAGCGGCTGCGGGAGAAACTGGGTCCCGAGGCCGGGTACCTGGAAACCGTGCGCGGGGTCGGATACCGTCTGGAACCCCCGCGCCACTCCGATGAAACCTTCAAGCTTTTGAACCCGTGAACCTTCCTCACTCCGGCAGCACAGTGACGCGGTTCAGGTTTCTGGGGTGGTCAGGGTCGAGACCCAGACGGAGGGTTCGGAAACAGGCGTAAAGCTGGACGAGGTGGAGCAAACCCAAAGCTTCCACCTCCGAAGTCCCCACCGGGCCGCGAAGGCTCAGCACGTGGTCGGCCGCCGACTGCAACTCTTCCGCCACGTCCACACCACAAACCAGCAGGGTGGCGCCGGACTGTTTCAGTTCCGGGAAAACTCCGCGCAGATACGGCCGGTCTTTGGGCCCGGTGAAAACCCAGACCAGGGTTTCCGGTCCCAGGATTACATGGTGGCCGTGCCGGAACTCGAAGAACTGGTGGGCCTCCGCCCGTCCCCCGCTCATCTCCTTGACCTTCAGCGCTGCCTCCCGGGCGATCTCGAGAAAAGGGCCGGTACCGAGGAACACGACGTTTCCGAACGGCCGTTCGGCCAGCGCGTCCAGCAGAGGCTCATGGCGTTCGAGACTGGCGGTGATCAGCGCGGGCAACTTGCGGGCTTCCCGCCCGCAGCCGGCGCAGTCCAACAGGCAGGCGAGAATGCCGGTAAAAGCCCGGGTCATCACCGTGCCCTCCTCCGCCACCTCGGGAAAGCTCAGGGTGTTGGACGAAAGTCGGGCCAGGGGGGAATCGCTGGAGCAGGTGACGGGGACGATCTGCATGCCGTGGCGGTCCCGCGCCTGGGTCAGTGCCAGCAGAGTTTCCGTGGTCTCTCCGGTCCGGCTGATGCCGAAGGCGGTGGCCGGGAGGTCGCGTTGGATCCACACTTCCGGGCGGATGAGGAATTCCGAAGCGGGCAGCGCATGCGCCACGAGGCCCAGACGGGACCGCCAAATGAGGGCGGCGAAAGCGGCCAGATGATAAGAAGACCCACAGCCGAGGAAGAGCACCTGGCCGGATCGATACGGGCAGCCGCTGCCGGAGCCCCAGCGTTTCAGCAGCGAGTCCAGCCGCTCTGGCTGGCTGACGATCTCCCGGTAGGTTACACAATGGGCATAGCGGTCGATCATGCTTTGGCGGTTTCCTCCAGCGGGCCGGCCATGGCCTCGCGCAGACTGGAGCTGGAGCGCAGGCGTGCCCGTGCGACCTCCGCCGTGCATCCCAGCGAGATCATGACGGCTGCGGTAGGGACGTCGCCTGCGGCGGCCAGGGCGGCTTCCGCCTGCTCGTGCCCGGCTCCGGTGATCCGGCGCAGAATTCTGATCCCGCGCTCGCGCAACTTGCGGTTTTTCAGATGCACGTTGACCATCAGGTTGTCGTACACCATCCCCAGCTGGACCATCGTGGTCGTGCTGAGCATGTTCAGGACCATCTTCTGGGCGGTGCCTGCCTTCATGCGGGTGGAGCCGGTGATCACTTCGGGACCGGTCTCCACTTCAATCGCCACCTCGGCGACCCGGCCCAGCTCCGAGCCGCGGTTGTTGGTCAGGGCCACCGTGAAGGCGCCGACCGAACGGGCCCACCGGAGAGCGCCGCAGGTGAAGGGAGTCCGCCCGCTGGCGGCGATCCCCACCACCGCGTCGGCGCCCGTGCATCCGGCCTGTTGGAGGGCACGTCGTCCCTCGACTTCGGAGTCCTCCGCCGCTTCCACCGCCGAATGGCATGCCGCGTAGCCGCCGGCCAACACGCCCACCACCCGCTCCGGCTCCACACCGAACGTGGGCGGACACTCCACCGCATCCAGGACTCCCAGCCGCCCGCTGGTCCCGGCTCCCACGTAGAAGAGCCGGCCGCCGGAGCGCAGCCGGAGAACGATTCCGTCCACCGCGGCAGCGATCGCCGGCAGTGCTGCGGCCACCGCGTCAGCCACCCGGCGGTCTTCCTGGTTGATCAGGCGCAGGATCTCGGCGGTGGTGAGGGTGTCGAGTCCCCGGGTGCGGGGGTTGATGTCTTCGGTATTCATCCCGGGTAAAAAACCATCATTTTACCAGCCGGCCGGCGGGCTGGTCGACGGGTTGCGGTCCGGCAGCCTTCGACCCTAAACTGAAGCTATCCGTCCAAGCATTTCAGATTCTTAGGCCAAGGGAGGTCTCGATGATTACTCGACACGATCTCAAAGAGCTCCTGTCCCGCCAGCCGCAAACCAAGGACCCGGTCCTCAGCCTGTACCTGAACGTTGACCAGGGGCGCTCGGTGAATCTGAATCGGGGCTTTGAGGCGGCTTTCCGGAGCCTGGTCCAGGGCGCCGAACGAAACCTGAATGAAAACGGTCAACGGAAGAGTTTCCAGGAGGCGGTCCGGGCGGCGGCCTCCTTTCTCGAAGAATACGAACCGGCGGCCAAGACGCTGGTCATGTTTTGCAGTGCCGACAACGGCTTTCGCTGGCATCGCGGGATCAGTGTGGGTATGGACAACCTCCTGCGCTGGGGCTGGCGTCCGTTCGTGCGGCCGCTGGTGGAAATCCGGGACGAATACCAGCGCTACGGCGTGATCTTGACCGATCGGGCCAAAGCCCGTCTGTTTACGGTGTTCCTGGGGTCCGTTCAGGAGCGGGAGGCGGCGTTCGCCGAGTCCGACGTCCACCGCTTCGACGGCCCCGGTATGGATCAGCTCCGCTCGCAGATGAACCTGCAGCGGAAAGCCGACGAGCACGCCCGGCAGCATCTGAAGAACGTGGCAGAACTGATGGACAGGATCGCCGGCCATGAGCGGTTCGATCGCCTGGTCCTCGGTGGCACCAGCGAGATCACTTCCGAGCTGCGGGGTTTACTGTCGGAGCGCCTGAAAAAGATGTATGTGGGTTCGGTGTCGTTGCCGGTGGACGCCTCTCCGGCCGAGATCCTGGAGGAAACCCTGAAGCTGCAACGGGAAGTGGAACGCCGCCGGGAGAAGGAGCTGGTGGAGGCACTGGTGACGGCGGCCGCCAAGAACCAGCAGGCGGTGACCGGGTGGAAGCCGACGGTGGATGCGGCGGTGGCCGGACGGATCCGGCTCCTGGTCTACTCCGAAGGAGCGGAAATGAAGGGCAGCGAGTGCCGGGCCTGCAACCTGCTGTCCGGGTCGGAGTGGACAGTCTGTCCTTCCTGTGGCGGACCGGCGGTGCCGGTGGACGACCTGGCGAATGCCCTGGTGGCGAGGGTGGTTCTCGAAGGCGGAGACGTGGAGGAACTGAAGGAGGAAGCCGCCGCGGAGTTTCGTCAGGCGGGGGGCGGGATCGGCGCGTTTTTGCGGTTTTGAGGACCTGCCGGCGGGATGCCGGGCCGGCGAGGATGGCCATGCTGCCTGTCAAGAAAATCCTGGCACCCACGGACTTCAGCGAGATCTCGCTGGAAACCTTGGGCACCGCCGCGGAGCTGGCCCGGCATTTCGGCGCCGAACTTGAAGTGCTGCACGTGATCCCCACCGTACCGGCGTTGCCGTCGGATCCGCACTACAACTTCGAGGTGCCCGCCTACCAGGAAGCCCTGCGGGCGGAGGCGGAGAAGCGCCTGGCCGAAACCATCAGGAGCCGCGTGGGCGGGGAAATCCCGACGCGTCCCCGGGTCAGCTATGGAGAACCCGCCCGGGAAATTGTCCGGGTGGCGGAGGATGATGGTGCGGACCTGATCGTCATCGCCACCCACGGGCTGACCGGGTGGCAGCACCTGGTGTTCGGGTCGGTGGCGGAACGAGTGGTCCGTCTGGCTGCGTGTCCGGTGCTGACGATCCGCGGACGCCGCCGGGAAGACGGCCGTTGATCGGCGGGACCGGCCGGCGGGCCCTTTGGGAGGGTTCAGAAACCGTCATGAGTGATCGACGATACAATCCGCTGCGTTGGGCTGGGCTTACCTTGTCCCCGATGTTCCGACTCATCGCCGTGTTGTGGTTGTCGGCATCGGGCTTGGCCGGCCCGAAACAGGCTACCTCCCCGGCATCAGCGCCGCCTGCGACGGCGGAGAGCGAACGGGCGCCGTCGCTGGCGGAGCTGGCGCGCCGGCAACGGGAACAGCGTGGCGACCGGGAGGTTCGGCTGATCCGCAACGAGGATCTGGGGACTCTGCGGAGAGCCCGCGTCACCACCAGTCAGGCGGTGAAGGCCGGTCCCCAGCCTGCCGACACCCAGGAGGGCCCGGTCGTCCTGGAAGAGGGCGACGGGGAGACACCCCAGTCCGAGGTTGATCTGAAGTTCTGGGAGGCTGCTTTCGCTGAAGCCCGCACCGCTCTGGAGACTGCGGTCAATCAGCGGATGGTCCTCGAGCTGAGGATGAACAACCTGCGCAACGCCTTCCTCCAGCAGGCCGACGGGACCACGCGGCAGCACATCGAAGGTGAGATGGCCAAGACCCTGCAGGAGGTGGAGCAGGCCCGCCGGAACGAAGAGGCGGCCCGGCAGGCAGTGGCTGATCTTGAACGACAGGCGGCGCGGGCCGGCGTACCGGCCGGCAAGATCCGCGAACTGGTGGGTCAGTTGCCGGAATCGAAGTCCATGTTCGAGGGGGTTCCCGACACCGCGCCCGTCCAGTAAGGGGAAGGGTTCAAGGGTTTAAATCCCCCATGTCAGACCCGCCGTTTATACTCCCTCCTTTGTCGGCAACTGGAGAGAGACCATGCTGGATACTGCCCTGCAAATCGCACTGCTGCTGGTAGTCGTGGCCGGGTTTGTGCTGGCTTGGCGCAGCCGGTTGCGACTGGAGCCGCTATCGGCACGGCTCGAGGCCCTGGAAAGGCTCCAGGAACGCCAGGAACGGAGCTCCCGCGAGGAAGCCGCCGAACTGCGCGCCGAAAACGCCCGCCAGGCATCGGCCCTTCGCGAGGAACTCAGCGCCTCGGTACGCGCAGTGGGAGCCTCGCTGGTGGAATCGTTCAGCCGTCTGGCCGAACTGCAGGAGGGCCGGTTCAATGGCTTTTCCGCCCAGCTGTCCCGCACGCGTGACTCCATGGAGGAGAGCAGCCGCCGGCTGCGGGAAGAGATGGCGGCGAGACTGCAGGAGGGGACCGCTTCCCTGGTCACCAGCTTCGCCGCGCTCCAGGAGATGCAGAAGGCGCAGCTTGAGGCGTTTTCGCAGCAGCTTGCACGACTCGTGGAGTCCAACGAGAAGAAGTTCGAGGCCCTGCAGACGGTGGTGGACAACCGCCTGCAGCAGATCCAGCAGGACAGCGAGCGCCGGCTGGAGGAGATCCGGCGCACCGTCGACGAAAAGCTCCAGAGCACGCTGGAAAAGCGTCTGGGGGAGTCCTTCCAGATGGTCAGCCGGCACCTGGAAAGCGTTCACCGGGGCCTGGGCGAAATGCAGAAGCTGGCGCAGGGAGTCGGCGACCTCAAGCGCGTCCTTTCCAACGTCAAGACCCGTGGAACCTGGGGGGAAATCGCCGCCGGCACGCTGCTGGAACAGATCCTGGCCCCGGACCAGTACGACACCAACGTCGTCACCCGGGAGGGCAGCGGCCAGCGCGTGGAGTTCGCCGTCCGGCTGCCCGGCCGCGAGGATCACCAGCAGGTGGTGTGGCTGCCCATCGACGCCAAGTTCCCGAAGGAGGTCTACGAGCGCGTGGTGGAAGCGGCGGACTCGGGCCAGCCGGAAGCGGTGGAAGCTGCATCCCGGGAGTTCGAGCGGGTGGTGCGCCAGTCCGCCCGGACGATTTCCGAGAAATATCTGAATCCCCCCCAGACCACCGACTTCGGCATCATGTTCCTGGCCAGTGAGGGCCTGTACGCCGAGGTGGTTCGCCGGCCGGGGCTGGTGGAGCAGTTGCAGCGGGACTATCGGATCGTGGTCACCGGACCCACTACCCTGGCCGCCCTGCTCAACTCCCTGCAGATGGGCTTCCGGACCTTGGCCATTCAGAAGCGTTCGTCCGAGGTCTGGAACATCCTGGCCCAGGTCAAGACCGAATTCGGCAAGTTTGGAGAGGTGCTGGAGAAGGTCAAGAAGAAGCTTGCCCAGGCCTCCAACACCATCGACGAAGCCGGCCGTCGCAGCCGGGCCATCCAGCGGCGGCTGCGCACCGTCCAGGAACTGCCGGAGACCCAGCCCGCTCCGGAAGCCTTGCCTCCGGCGCCGGCCGAGGAGATCCTGCAGGAGGCCTGAGGGGTCGGATCTCCGACAGCGCAGTTGACCTCCGCCTGAAGCTGCTCTTATACTCCGCTCAATTTCACCCGTTCCGGTGACTTTTTCCTTCCTCAAGGAGGCCTGCATGTCGTCGAGCCATGGTCGTTTCTGTTGGTATGACCTGCTGACCCCGGATCCCGAGGCGGCGGTCGGCTTCTATACCCGTGTGATCGGCTGGAAAACCGAGCAGTTCCGCGGCGGCCCTTACACCATGTGGGCCACCGCCCGGGGACCCATCGGCGGGGTGGGAGAACTCCCCGAGGCGGCCAAGGCCATGGGGGCGCCGCCCCACTGGCGGGCGTATGTCGAGGTCGGCGACTTGACGTCCACGCTGGAGAAGGCCAAGGCCTTGGGGGCCGCCGTCCTGGTTCCGCCCACCCAGATTCCAGACGCAGGCGCGTTTGCCGTCCTGGCGGATCCCCAGGGTGCAGTGCTGGCGCTCTACCACTGCGGTTCCGGGTCGTCCGAACCCGACCGCACACCGGAAGTGGGGGACGTCTCGTGGCACGAGCTGTTGACCACCGACCACGTGGCGGCCTGGGGTTTTTACTCCACGCTTTTCGGCTGGGAAAAGACGGAAGCCATGGATATGGGTCCCATGGGTGTCTACCAGATGTTCGGACGCAACGGCGTCTCCTGGGGCGGCATGTTCAACAAGCCGCCGGAGGTGCAGGCGCCTCCGTTCTGGCTCTACTACATCAAGGTGGGCGACGTCGACGGCGCCGTCCGGAGAGTCAGGGACGCCGGTGGCCAGGTCCTTCACGGGCCTGCGGAGGTACCGGGCGGCGACCTGATCGCCCAGTGCATGGACCCCCAGGGCGCGGCCTTCGCCGTTCATGGTCCGGCGCGGAAGTAGCCCGCAGAGCCACCGATTCACTGATTTCACCAAACCGCGGTCCGGGGATGCAGCCGGGAGTGGAAAACACCGCCCGCCTGGGAGAAGATCGCTGCATGAAGCGCGGACACTCCCTCAACCGCAGGCAGTTCATGGTTTCCTCGACCTTGACCGCTGGTGCCGGCGTTTCGTCGCGCGTCGGCCGCAGCGCTGCGGACCGGGTCCGGATCGGCATGATCGGGGTCGGCAACATGGGCATGTCCCGCTTGCAGGAATTCCTCAGGCGCCCGGATGTGGAGGTCGCGGCGATCTGCGACGTCGACCGCGAACACCGGGACCGGGCGGTACAGGCGGTCGAACAGAGTCAGGGGCGCAAGCCTCAGGCTTTTGCGGACTTCCGCCGGCTGCTGGACCTCCCTGACGTGGATGCGGTGGCGGTGGTCACCCCGGACCATTGGCACTCGATTCCGGTGATCCAGGCCTGCCGGGCGGGCAAGGACGTATTTGTGGAGAAGCCGCTGAGCTACAGCGTCGAGGAAGGCCGGGCCATGGTCTCCGCCGCCCGCAGTGCCGGCCGGGTGACCCAGATGGGCAACCACATCCACAACGACCTGCCCAACTACCGGCGGGTCGTGGAACAGGTCCGCAGCGGAAACCTGGGACGGATCACCCGGGTCCACTGCTGGAAAACGTCCAGCCTGCGGAGTCTCGGCCATCCTCCGGACTCGCCGCCCCCGGCCGGCCTGGATTACGACTTCTGGCTGGGTCCCGCCCCTGAACGTCCCTACAATCCGTTGCGGAGTCATGGGACGTACCGCTATTTCTGGGATTACTCGGGCGGTGTGTTCATCGATTTCTGGTGCCATATCGTCGACCTGGTGTACTGGGCGCTGGATCTGAAGGCCCCGTTGAGCGTCTCCGCCACCGGAACCAAGCGGTTCCTGGACGACGCCACCGAGACTCCGGACACTTTGGAGGCAGTGCTCGAGTACCCGGACCTGACCCTGCTCTTCACCCTGCACCCGGACCCGTTGCCGGGCTTTGCCCACCTGGGAGCCATCGGTTGCGTCTTTCAGGGAACCGAGGCGCTGCTGGCGGCCAACTACGAGACCCACGAGATCCATGTCAAGGGTAAACCGGCTCCGGATTTCCCGAAGCCCGAGCCCAGCATTCCCGATTCACCGGGACACCTGGCCGAGTTCGTCGAAGCGATCCGCAGCCGAAACCTGGAGACCACCTGCAACCTGGAGTACGGACATCGCCTGACCAAGGCAGGGCTGCTGGCCAACATCGCCTGTCGGACCGGCGACCGCCTGTACTGGGACGATGAGCGGGAGCGGTTCCAGGGTCACGAAGGGGCCTGCCGCCTGCTGGGACGGGTTTTCCGCCGTCCTTGGGGGCTGGAGGCGTAAGGATGGAACCGCGGGCGACGAGCAGGCCCCGGAACCGGGTCTGAGGAGAATTGTCTGAGGAGAATTGAATGAAGCACTATCTGCTCATTTACGAGCTTGCCGACGACTATCTGGACCGCCGGCCCCGGTACCGGGCAGAACATCTCGGCCGGGCCTGGGACGCCCATGCGCGGGGCGAACTGGTGCTGGGCGGTGCGCTGTCCGATCCGGCGGACACGGCGGTGCTGTTTTTCCAGGGCGACTCCCCCGAGGTGGCGGAAGCTTTTGCCCGGGCGGATCCCTACGTGCAGAACGGTCTGGTCCGGAGCTGGCGGGTCCGGGAGTGGCTCACGGTGGTGGGCACGGATGCCGCCACGCCGGTGCGGTGAGGGTTGCCGGGTTCAGGGGTTACGGGGTTGCGCGAAGCCCGCGCCCGACTCCCGTGTGCCCGCGTGCCTCTTCCTGCGGCACCAGGAACGGCAGGGATTCCCGGGTGGCGCAGAGCTCCACCGGCAGGCATCCCGCGGGCTCTCCGTCGAGCTGGTAGAAAACCGAAGGCGGGCCCTCGACGCGCACGGCGTCCGCGTGGCGATACACCACGTCCGGCAATTCACGGTGGGTCCCGGCCAGCACCCTCCACAAATAAAGCGGATACCGGCGGTGTCGGCGGCCCTGCAGCAGGCAGACGTCAAGTCCTGGCCGGGAGATGTCCGCATCGGGGGTCAGGACGAGCCCCCCGCCGTAACTCCGACAGTTCGAGATGAACGCCTGGGTCGCCTCGAAACGTTCGCCGCCGATCTCAACCTGGAAGACCGGCAGCGGATAGTGCCAGAATTCCAAGGCCCCTGCGGTCCAGTAAGCAGTTACTCCAAACCAGCGCTTGAGTTCAGTGCTGACACACCGCACCAGATAGCCGTCCAGCCCGGCGCCCGCCATCAGCAGAAAGGGAACCCCGTTGGCGGACGCCAGTTCCAGGGACCGGATCCGTCCGGCCAACAGGACGTCCGCAGCCCGCTCCGGATTGCCGGGCAGGCCGAGCTCCCTGGCCAGGACGTTTCCCGTGCCGTGAGGGATCAGGGCCACCGGCAGACCTGCCTTGCGCAGATGGGGCAAAAGATGGTGCAAGGTTCCGTCCCCTCCCACCACCGCCACCAGGTCTTTTCCAGCCAGATCCTGGGGACGGAAGTCAAATACGGTGCGGGCCTCAGCCTGGATTCCGCCGCCGGAAAGACGGCGGACGACGACCGGGACGGGATCCGGCTTCCAGATCCGTCCCGCTGAAGGATTGGAGACGATCAACGCCCGGCGCCCGGCATTCACGAATGTACCTTCCTTGGGAAAAGCACCACGCGAACCCGGAAGCTCAGCCGGCAAAGGCGGTGGCGTCGAGGCGGTCCGGCTCGACAGGAATGGCCTCCAGGCGGCGCATCAGTTCGTCGCGAGTGGCTTTGAAGCGTTCCATCCGGTCGGCCGGGACCCCGGTGTCTGCCGGCAGTGCAACGTGCTTCTTGGGATTGAGGTGGCGCCCCTGCGCATCCTGAATCCGATAATCCAGGTGGGGGCCGGTGGCGAGTCCGGTGGAACCCACCAGTCCAATCCGTTCCCCTTGGGCGACACCCTGCCCAACTTTGACCAGAATCTTGGAAAGGTGGAGGTAGGAGGTGGTGTAACCGTTGGCGTGCCGGATCTGGACCATCTTGCCCGCAGCGCCCTTCCAGCCGGCAAACACGACCCGCCCTGCTGCCGAAGCCAACACCGGAGTTCCGTGAGGTGCCGCGTAGTCGATGCCGAGGTGCGGCCTGCGAACCTTGGAAACCGGGTGAAGGCGCGAGTATGAGAAGCCGGAGGAAATGCGGTAGTCGTACTTGAACGGTACTTTGAGGAACGCCTTCTTGACCCCTTTGCCCTGGAAGTCGAAGTAGCGAACTCGTCCGGGAGGATCGTCGAACCGAAAGGCATGAAAGGCCCTTCCACCGTGGACAAACTCCATGGCGTGGATTTCGCCGTACTTCACGAACTCACCGTTGTAGAAATTCTTCTCGAAAATCAGCTTGAACGAGTCGTCCGGCTGGATGGCAGTGAAGTCCACGTCCCACTGCATCAGCTCGTGGATGTTCATGACCAGTTGTCCACTCTCGCCCAGGGATACCAGGGTGTTCCACAGGCTGTCGCGGATGCGGCCGCCAAGCTCGATGACTTCGGTGTCGAATTGACGGGTTTCGACGCGGCCCTGGTAGCCTTCATCACCGGAGGTGACCACCAGGTAGCGGCTGTCGTCGATGTCATATTCGAGACGCACAAAGGTGCCATCGGCAAGCCGCTCCAGGGCGAGACGGTGGCCGGCCATCACACGGTTGAGGTCGTGGGCCCGGCGGGTCTCAACCAGCAGCCGGTGAATCGCCTGGGGAGCAAAACCCCAATCCTCCAGCACGTCCCGGATGGTTGAGTGACGGGGAATGCGCCGTTCGAGCCTCTGGATCCGGAATTCCGGGGGAACCGGCGGTCCAAACAGCTCGGTCCGAACTGGAAGCTGGGTGAGAGGCTCCGGCTTTGCATCACCCTGCCAGCGCAGGGATACGGCCGCCACCAGGGTCGCCGTGAATGCCAGTACGCAAAGCCGCGTCTTTGCCGTCATTCGCTACCCCAACCTCTCCCTGAGGATGCGGTCTTGCCGGGCAGTTTAGCATAGAGCCTCTGCTCAATCTCGGGAGGGAGCAGGCCGCTGACGCTGCCTCCCAGAGCGGCCACTTCCTTGACCAGGCTCGAGCTGAGAAAGGAGTAGGCCTCGGCGGGAACCAGGAACACGGTTTCGATCTCCGGTCGAAGGCGCCGGTTCATGAGGGCCATCTGAAATTCGTAGTCGAAATCGGAGACAGCCCGGATTCCCCGGATGACGGCGCCGGCGCCCCGGGCCGCAGCAAAGTCCACCAGCAGGCCCTGGAAAGACTCCACCTCGACGTTGTCCCAGCGCGCTGTCGCCTGCCTCAGCATGTCGACCCGTTCGGCAAGACTGAACAGCGGGCGCTTGTCGACGTGGATGGAGACGGCCACGATCACCCGCTGGAACAGGCAACAGGCGCGCCCGATGATATCGAGGTGGCCGTTGGTGACGGGATCGAAAGAGCCGGGATAGACGGCGGTGATGGCCCGTACCATGCGCCCCGATTATGGGTGCGCCGGCGGCTGAAGACAACCCCGCCGGTGCGGCGATCCGGAGCTTGGCGGAGCCGGGGTTTGCTGCCGGCGACGCCGTGGCTATAATGCAGCTCACTCTTTCGCGCGGGTTACCTCCCGGAATCGTTTCCTGCCGGGGTTAAGGAGCAGAGATGCACAGGCCGTTTACAGTGTGTTCGCTTTCTCTCTTGATGTGGCTCGCCGGTGCCGGTTCGGCCTTGGCCGCGCAGCGGCTGATTTTTCCCCGCTTCTCCTTCGACCCGGGAACCTATACCGGATTGGCTCTCGCCAACTTGACGCCGGAGGAGATGGAGCTGACTTTGACAGCCTTCGGGGTCAACGGAGAGTTGTTGAGTGGGCAGGGTTTCCAGAACCCGGCCACCATCCGCCTGGGTTCGGGCCAGCGGACAGCCAAACTGATCCAGGAGATTTTCGGAGCCGAGCTGTCTCCCCAGACGGTGGCCTGGGTTGAGGCCACGGCGCCTCAACCTGGAGTCGCCGGGTTCTTCCTGTTCCTGAATGCACAGGCCACACAGTTTGACGGTGCCGACTTGCCCACCCCCGGCCCGGAGGTGATCTTCAATCTGGTACGTCACGGCCAGGGCTATTCCACCGAGCTGAACCTAGTAAACCCCGGCTCCTCCGATGCCAGCGTGACCATGACCCTGGTCCGGCCGCAGTTGCCGAATCTTCAGGTCTCACTGAATCTCCCGGCCCGGGCGGTGGCTCGTCGGGATGCCGCCGAGCTGTTTCAGCTGGTTTCGATTCCGGCCGGATCTTACGTACGTGCATCGGCCTCCGCCGGAGAGATCGCGGGTTTCGAGTTCGTCCGTTCAGCGGGCGACCTGTTGGGGCTCAACGCCAAACCTTCCTCCGAAAGACTCGGCCAACTGTTTTTCCCGCAACTGGTGATGGGCGATCCCTGGGCGAGCGAACTGGGTATTGTGAACTACAGCTCGCAGCCGGTGATTGTGAACATTTATGCCCGCAATGCAGACGGGATCCTCTTCGGATCGGACGTGGTCGAAGAAAACCCGGTAACCCGAGGGCTGGGGCCGCGGGAAAGCTTTACGGCGGATCTGGCTGAGCTGTTCGGTCTGCGAGGGTCCCAGGCCCGCGACGGCTGGCTGGAGGTGACCTGCGACTCGGCCGCCATCAACGGGTACATCAGCTACGGGATCCCTTCGGCAGGTTCACTGGCGGGGATCGCTGCCGCTTCTGCCCCGCGACGGCATTTTGTCTTTTCGCACATTGCCACGGCGGCGGGTTTCTTCACCGGGCTGGCGATGCTGAACCCGGCCACGGTGGCCATCAATGCCCGGGTGCTGGCGCTGGACGTCGACGGCAACCGGATCGGGTTGGCGGACAACTTCATTCGTCCGGGCCAGCGGATCAGCGCGCTGGTTACCGAACTGATTGGAGGCACCGGGGACCGTTCAGGAGGGATGCTCTGGGTTTCTACCGATCTTCCCGTGTACGCGAGCTCCCTGTTCGGCGCCCAGCGGGTGCTGGCCAACGTCCCGCCGCAGCCGGCACCGGAGACCTATCAGCCGGATGAAAACGAGCCCCGCGTGCAGGTGACGCCGCCGCTGGCCGTGGTCCAGCCGGGTCGAACCCAAAAGTTCAGTGCCTCCGGGGTACCGGGCGCGCCGGTATGGACGGTGGACGGAATCCCAGGGGGATCACCTGCCGTCGGGCTGATCGATAACACGGGCAACTATACGGCTCCCACCTCGCCGCCCGCCCCCAGCTACCGGACGGTGGGCGCGGAGATCGCAGGACGAAAGGGCGGTGCCTCGGTCGACATCCTGAAGAAGGAGGTCCTGCTGGGGGGCCTGGGGGTACTGCAGTCAGTGGTCTATCTCCAGTCGTTGCAACGCCTCTTCGAGGTTGAGCTGCTGGCCGCGGCTGCTTCCGGCACAGGACCTTCCCCAGCCGCGCAGACGCAGCAGCAGAGTCAGAGCGAACTGTTCCAGGTGGTGCCGCCGGCGGTGAAGACTTCGGTTAACACCTACACGGATAACATCGTCAAGCTGCTTGCCTACACGGCTCTGAACGGGAAGGAATTTGTGCTCCTGCTGGGCAGGGAGCAGGGAACGGTCACCCGCTTTGACCCCGCTACACTGGCCTCCCGGGTGGTCTACACTGGGTTGAACCAGCCCACGTCCATGGCGCTGGATACCCTGACCGGAAACCTGTTGGTGGCAGAGGCGACCCGGATCGTATCGATCAACCGCTCATTTCTGGAGGCTGGGCTGGGCAGTTCGGCCGCCTCTGAAGACAGCGTTCCTTTGCAGACCGGGCTGATCAATGTCCCTGGTGCGACCGGCGTGGGGGTGGATCCGTGTACCGGTGACATTTATTTCGCCGAGGCTTCAACCGGTACCCTGTACCGCTTCGACCGGGAGTCGGGGGAGATCACGACGGTGGTGACGGGACTGTCCGAGCCGAGACACCTGCTGATCCTCTTCCGCCGGGGTCTGCCCTGTCCCGATGCCGTCCAGATCCTGGTGGCGGAACCGGGGGCGGAGCGCATCGCGTTGGTGGACCCGTTCCGAGGGATCGTTGTGTCCTGGATTCCTGCTCCCGGAGTACGGGACCTGTCCTTCCTGCCGGCAGACAACCCGTTTACCGGAGTCGTCAGCATTGTTTACGGCGTTTTCTTTGATCTGATCGGCGAGATCAACATCGTGGAGGTCCCGGACCAGTACGACGAACCCCCTGATGAGCAGGAGGAGCTCGGGCCGTGCGTCAACCCGGTGGTATTCCCGGACGCCAATCTGGCGGCCGCCGTTCGTGAAGCTCTCGGGCTGTCCGCCGACCAGCCGGTGACCTGCGAAGCCCTGGCGGGCTTGACCACCCTCAATGCCTCGGGCCGGAGGATTCAGAGTCTGGTGGGCTTGCAGTTTGCCTCCGCCCTGCGCAGCCTGGACGTAAGCCGGAACCGGATCCGCAGTCTGGTCCCGATTGCAGACCTGCTGGAGCTGGAGGAGGTGGACGCCTCGTTCAACCTGATCAGCGAAACGGGTCTGTTGGGAAATCTGAACCAGCTTCGGCGGCTGGATCTGTCGCATAACCTGCTCAATGACCTGTCCGGCCTGGGCGACCCTGTGCTGCCCGCTCAGGGCGGCGGTTTCCGGAGCAGCCACCTGGCGTCGTTGGAGGAACTGAACCTGTCTTTCAACAGTCTGGTGAACCTCAATCCCCTGGCCGGGCTCACCGCCCTGAGGCGGCTGGACATCCAGCGCAACGGTGCGCTTTCAGGGCTCGGTCCCCTGCAGTCGCTGCTCGGCCTGGAACAGCTTTCGGCGGGCTACAACGCCATCTCGGACCTGACTCCCCTGTCCTCGCTGCAGCAGCTCAGTCTCCTTCTGCTGCCGTTCAACCGGATCGTCTCGCTCCACCCCCTGGTGGAAAACGCGGGACTGGGTGCCGGCGATCTGGTGGACCTGAGGGGCAATCCATTTGGTCCGGGCGCGTGCAGCGATCTGGTAGAGCTGCAGCGGCGGGGGATCGCGGTGACTACCGATCAGGCCTGCGAACCGGACCTGATGGTGGAGATCGTACCTTCGTCGGCGCTTGTCGCGCCGGGAGACAGTGTCGGGTTCGAAGTCACCGTCCGCAACGTCGGTCAGGCGCCCGCTTTCCAGGTGAGCCTGACCAACCAGATTGACGGAGATGCCGATCTGGTTTCCGCCGTCACGTCCGTCGGTCAGTGCCTTGACACCAACGGCCAGGTGACCTGCAGTCGCGCCTCCATGCCGGCCGGGGAGACTTGGGTCATCGAGATCCTGGTCCAAACGGGGAGCGGTAGCCAGGGGACCGTGACTGATCAGGCTTCGGTCTCCTCCGACCGGCCGGATCGGAATCCGGCTGACAACGTGGCCGTCGCATCGGTGGAAATCGCCCAGGCTGATCTGGTGGTAGCCAAGTGGGCTTCCGCCGGAGGGGTGTCCACCGGGCGGGACGTCCGCTACACGGTGACGGTTACCAACAACGGCCCGACCGGAGCCACCGATGTGCATGTGGTTGACACTCTTCCCCAAGGGATCCGGGTGTACTCCATCCGAAGCAGCTCGGGAGGCTGCAATCAGGTGGACGACACGGTGGAGTGCTTCCTGCCGTCACTGGCCGCCGGCCAGTCGGCCGACATCACCATCAGAGGCACGGTGACCGCAACCTCGGGGATCTTGACCAACCAGGTCACCGTCGAGGCCGCAGAACCTGACCCCAACCGGACGAACAATTCCGCCTCGGTGGACGTGTCTGTCCTGCAGGCGGACCTCTCAATCACCAAGTCGGATTCAGCGGATCCGGCGCCTCCGGGAAGTCCGCTGGCCTACACGGTGACCGTGACCAACCTGGGGCCCGACTCGGCCGTCGACGTACTGGTGACCGACACCCTGCCTGCGGGGCTGAACTTTGTTTCGGTGTCTCCCGCTACTTGCTCGTTTGCATCGGGAACCGTGAGCTGCCTGTTCTCTTCGTTGCCGGGCCAGACCTCCCGCGTGATCACCATCAACGCCACTGTGGGGGAGGGCATCCAGTCCCTGTTCAACCAGGCGCAGGTCAGTTCGCCGACCACCGATCCGAATCCAGAGAACAACGTCGATTCCGAGACCACACTGGTGCAGACAGCCGACCTGCGAATCAGCAAGTTTGACTCACCCGACCCCGTTTCGCCGGGTGATTTTCTGTACTACAGCATCTTGGTGGAGAACGTCGGACCTGACGATGCCACCAATGTGGTGGTCACTGATGTCATTCCTGCCGGATTCACGGTCTGGTCGGTTGAGGGCCCGGGCTGCAATACCGTCTCCAACACGGTCACCTGCACATTGGAGTCCCTGCCCGCAGACAACCAGACCCACATCGACATTGCCGTCACGGTGGACAGCATCACCGACACCGTAACCAACACCGCAACGGTGACGGCCGACCAGGGAGATCCGAACCCGGACGACAACACGGCCAGCACCACCACTGAACCCGCCCGGGCCGATCTGGTGCTGACGAAGGCGGACTCGGAGGATCCGGTGACGGCGGGATCCACGCTGATCTATACCCTGACCCTGACCAACCAGGGTCCCGATACGGCCACCAACGTCACGTTCAACGACACCCTGCCGGCGGGAGCCGCCCTATACTTCGTCGATCCCTATCTCTACTGTTTGGGAGATTTCGGGAACAACACTGTGACCTGTGACTTTCCTCCCATGGATCCGCAGACCCAGCATGTGGTGACCATCTATGCCCAGGTGGTCGCCACCTCCGGGACCCTGTCCAACACCGCGACCGCTTCCGCCCTTCAGTTGGACCCGAACCCGGCGGACAACACGGTGACCGAAGACACCGAGGTGGCGGTGGTGGATCTGGAGATCCTCAAGACGTCGACGCCGTCGCCGGTGCGATGCGGGGACGATCCCGTGCACAGAGTGAGTGTGATCAACCATGGCCCCCACGCGGCCACCGGGGTCATTTTCCGCGATCAGTTGGCAAGTACGGACCAGTTCATCGAGTCCTATGAGGTCGTCTCGGCGCCTTCCGGGGTGGGGGTGAGCTGTCAGGAGCAGGTCAGCGGCACCAGCTACATCACCTGCACGGTCTTGGGCCCGCTGCCGGCTGATGGCGTCATCGAGGTCGATGTGTTTACGAATTACAACTGCGAAAGTGAGGGGCCGACCCTGGACGATACCGCCTGGATCGTGGCAGTGGATCAAACCGACACCAATTCTGCCAACGACTCGGTCACGGTCCAGAATCCCATCGCATCGGCCGACCTGGGCGTGACCTTGACCGACGACCCCGATCCGGTCTTCTTGCCGGTGGGAGGACCCGGACTGGTGAACTACACCATCACGGTCACCAATTGGGGTCCGGATGACGCCACCTCGACAAGCGTCTTCTTTACCGCGCCAAACGGCTGGACCATCACGGGCGCTCCCGCAGGCTGCAGCACCTTCGGGAACTTCACCAGCTGCGCCCTGGGGACGATACTTCCCCAGGATTCGGTTCAGGTGGTGCTGGAGGTCAGCATTCCCAACACGACTTCGGAAGGAGATTACTTCGCCGACGCGGGGGCCTTCTCCGCGGAGATCGATCCGGTACCGGGCAACGACAACGACTCCGAAACGACCACGGTGATTCCGCCCAGCTAGCGCAAGGATGGTGGCGACGGTGCCGGAAAAGCGGAGTCAACCCGGACGGCCGCTGCCGCGGGAACATGGTGCCTGGGCGCTGCTGTACGGTCCATTGGCTGCCGGACTGCTGGCGGCCCGGGGGTTGGGCGGGGCGGAGCTGCTGCTGATGGTGGCGGCGACCGGCCTTTTTCTGGCCCGGGAGCCGGTCGCCAGACTGGTGCGGGGAAGCCGGCATGGGGTCCGGCCCGACCTCCGCCGGCTGTGGATTCGCTGGGCTGCCGGCTGGGCCGCCCTGGGGCTGGCCTGTGTGGCCGTTCTCGTCACGGTGTTCGAACGCGGGCGCCTGCTGTTGCTGGGAACCGGGGCACTGCCGCTGTTGGGGGTCCATCTGTGGCTCACCGAACGGCGGGAAGACCGTTCCACTCCCGCCGAACTGCTGGGGATCGTCGCGTTGACGCTGACGGCGCCGGCCGCCTGGTACACGGTGACGGGCAGGATCACTCCGGACGGGTGGTGGCTCTGGTTCCTGTGCGTCCTGTATTTCTCCAGCGCCGTGTTTTTTGTGAAGATGCAAGTCAGCCGGTTCCTTAAGACGGAGCGGTTTGTGAGCCTGCGCCGCAGACATGTGGCCTACCACGCCGTCATGGTGGTGTGCGTGGCGGCGGCCACCGCGGCCGGTCCCGTCTCGCCGTGGATCGCCTGGGGCTATGTGCCGATCCTTGTACGGTCGGCGGCGGGGGCGCTGTGGGGCCCGAAAAAGCTCAATCTGAAGCGTCTGGGCTTCCTCGAAGTGGCTTACACCTGCTGGTTCGTGCTGTGGCTGGGATTGGGCTGGAGTCCGATCGCCGGCCTGTGACCGGCCAGGGAGTGGGCGTGGGAGCCGGGAAATGGGAGTTGGGAGCCGGAGGGCGCCGCGTGCCGTGGGGCGTCGTGCCGAGCTGTTCAGTTTCCGCCTTCTCCCTCGTGACGTTTCTCCGTGTTTGCTGTATCATTTGCCTGAATTGAAATTGATTTTCAATTTCAGTTTGAAAGGTGCAGGCTCCTGATGAGCATCTCAGCCCGAACCGCGACTGTACTCGATCCCAGCCCGGAGCTGGTGGTCCTGGAGGAAGCTCCGTCCAACCGCCCCCTGCGGGTGGCGCTGGTGGGCCAGCCGAATGTGGGCAAGTCGGTGCTCTTCTCGCAGTTGACCTCCCGTTACGTCACCATTTCCAACTATCCGGGAACTACGGTGGAGGTGTTCCGCGGCCGCTCGGCGCTGGACGGCCTGGCGTGCGAGATCCTCGACACGCCAGGAATCAATGGCCTGGACCCCGCTTCTGAAGATGAACGCGTCACGGTAGCCGTCCTGCGGGAAGAGCGCCCTGACGTGGTCATCCAGATCGCCGACGCCAAAAACCTCCGCCGCGCCCTGCTGCTTACCGCCCAGCTCAGCCGTTTTGAAATCCCCATGGTGCTGGTTCTCAACATGATGGACGAGTGCCGGGACCGCGGGATTCGGATCGATGCCCGTGCCCTGGAGGCGCGGCTGGGCGTGCCGGTGGTGGAAACCGTGGCCACCGCGGGGCAGGGAATTGACGAACTGAAAGCGGCCGTCAGTCGGGCTTCCCGCTGTCCGGTGGAAAGCCTGGAGCCGCGGCAGTGGGTGGATCGTACCCTGGATCACCTGCGGTGGCAGAGCTCCGGGTCCGAGCGATCGGCTGCCCTGCGCACCCGGGTGCTTTCGGCGCTGGCCTTACTGGGAGCATGCCTCCATTTGGCCAACTATTTGGGCGACCTGCTTCCGATCTCCACGCCGGCCGCGGCCATTGCGGGTCTGCTGGCGTCCGCCGGCACGCCGGAAGCGGCGGTGCAGCTCATGGTGGTGGTTCTGGCGTACTTGGCGCCGGTGCTGGTGCCGACGCTTTGGGCGATCCGCACCGACGCGGGGTTCAACGAACGCTTCGGGGTGTGGGCCCGCCGCCCCCTGGCCGGCGCCTTCATCCTGGCGGTAACGGTCTCTCTGACCTTCCAGTTGGTGGGCGTGCTGGGGGCCCAGTTGCTGGTCGAATTGCTGGAGGACGGGATCTTTGGCGCCTGGGTGACGCCGTTCCTGCAGGCGGTGCTCCCGGCGGGCTTTGTTCATGACCTCATGGTCGGTCCTTACGGTGTCCTTTCCATGGGCGTGGCCTATGGCCTGGCGATCGTCCTCCCGGTGGTCTCGACTTTCTTCATCGCCTTCTCCTTTCTGGAGGACAGCGGTTATCTGCCGCGTCTGTCCATCCTCTCCGACAAGGTGCTGAGGGCGATGGGACTTCACGGCAAGGCGTTTCTGCCCATGGTGCTGGGACTGGGCTGCGTGACCATGGCCACCATGACCACCCGGGTCCTCAGTTCGCGCAAGGAGCGGTTCATTGCCACTTTCCTGCTGGCGCTGGGTGTGCCGTGTTCGGCCCAGCTCGGTGTGATTCTGGGGATTACGGCAGGGCTGTCCTTCAAGGCGGTCGCCCTGGTGTTCGGGACCGTTTTCCTGCAACTGGTCCTGGTCGGATTCCTGCTGTCCCGGATCTATCCCGGCGAGCGCAGCAGCTTCATCCTGGAACTTCCTCCGATCCGTTGCCCGCAGTGGCGCAACATTCTGCGCAAGACCGGCTGGCGGGTGCTGTGGTTCTTGCGGGAAGCCCTGCCGCTGTTTGCCCTGGGGGCGTTCGGACTGTTCGTGCTGGATCGGCTGGGATTGCTTTCCCGACTGATCGCCGCATCCGAACCGGTGGTCAGCCGTTGGCTGGGCCTGCCCGCCGAAGCCGCTGCCGTCTTTCTGATGGGGTTCCTGCGCCGCGACTACGGCGCCGCCGGATTGTTCGACATGTCCCGGGAGGGGTTGCTGGATCCCCTGCAGATCGTGGTGGGACTGGTGGTGCTGACGCTCTTCGTGCCCTGTGTTGCCAACTTCCTGGTCATGATCAAGGAGCAGGGCCTGCGCAACGCCGTACTGATGGCCGCCTCCATCTTTCTGTATGCGGTTCTGGTGGGAACCGGTCTCAACTTCCTGCTGCGGGCGTTCCAGGCCAACCTGTAGAATGATTCCAGCGTGACCGACGTGGCCGACACCGGGCGATTGGGCTTGCCGCTGAACGAACTGCCTCCGGGTTTCTCGGGCACCATTGTGAGCGTGGCTCCGGCAGTGGCTTCCCAACTGGTGGGATTCGGGCTGTATCCTGGCGTGACAGTGCGGGTGAGGCAGACTTTCCCCAGCCTGGTAATCCAGGCCGAGGAGACCGAACTCGCGCTGGAAGAGAGTCTGGCGCGGCAGATCCGCGTCGGAGCCCGGGAGCCGGCCTGAGAACCGGCGCGGTTCCCCGGTTCCGCAGGTGAGGTGGCGGGATGGACATTTCCTCGCTGGCGCTGGCGTTGGGTTCCAGCCTGGGAGCCGGTCTGAACCTCTACCTGACGATCCTGGTCTTGGGCCTGCTCGACCGGTTCGACGTCTACCAACTTCCCCCGGAGCTGTCTGTGCTTACCCACACCTGGGTGTTGGTGACGGCGGGAGTCCTGTTTGCTGTGGAGTTCGTTGCCGACAAGGTCCCCTATGTGGACAACGCCTGGGACGCGTTACACAGCTTCATCCGGGTTCCGGCGGGAGCGCTGCTGGCGGCCGGGTCCTTGGGAGAGTTGCCCCAGCACTGGCTCTGGACGGCGGGGTTGCTTGGGGGGTTCGTGAGCCTTTCAGCTCACGGAGCGAAAGCATCCGCGCGGCTGGCGGTCAATGCGTCGCCGGAACCGCTGACGAACTGGATTCTGAGTTTTGCCGAAGACGGGATCAGTCTGGTGCTGCTTTGGCTGGTGACACATCACCCTTGGCTGGCGCTGGGAGCGGCGGCGGTGATCCTGGCGGGCTGCCTGGTTGTGATTTTCCTGCTTTACCGTTGCTTCCGCCTGATCTTCCGGGGGCTGGCGGGGCTTCGCCGTCAGCGCGGGGCGAGGACGGCGCCGTGAGCGGGCCGGCTGGGGTGTCCGGATGGCCGCAGGGTTTGGTAGTGACAGGGAGGTTTGCTACAATACAGCCTTCCCGGATGCCGGGGTAGCTCAGTTGGTAGAGCAGTGGACTGAAAATCCGCGTGTCGGCGGTTCAATTCCGTCCCCCGGCATTCCCTCTTGACCTGATGGCTATGTCTGACCGCGACCCAGCAGCAGCCAAGGCCCGCCTGAACGTGCAGTGCCCATGCTGCCAGGCGCGCCTGGTGGTTGATCCCAAGACCGGCTTGGTGCTCCACTCGCAGACCGCCAAACCCGACTACTCCTTCGAGGAGGCCCTCCGCCGCGAGCAGGAGCGGAAGGCCAAGTCCGACCAGCTCTTTGCGGAGGCGTTCGCCAACGAGAAGAAACGCCAAAGCAGCCTCGAAGAGAAGTTCGAGGAGGCGCTGCGATCGAAAGATGAGCTGGACGCCCCCCCTCCGCGCCCGTGGGATCTGGATTGACTCCCGCCGGGCAGCCCTGGAGACAGCTTCTGCCACCCCCGAAAACGAACAGCGATGAGGATTGAATTACCAGACTTTCCCAACCTCCCCGAGCGGTTGGCCCGGCTGCGCGACATTTCCCATAACCTGTGGTGGTGCTGGAACCCCGATGCCCGCCGGATGTTCCGCAGCCTGGGGCGTATGCAGTGGCCGAGCACCCAGCAGAACCCGGTAGTCATGCTGCAGGAGCTGGACGGCGCGGCCCTGGAAGCACTGCTCGAGGATCCCTCCTTTGTGGAGCTCTATGACCGGGTGGTCGCCCAGTTCGACTCCTACATGAAGCCGGCCGAAACCTGGTTCTCACGCTGTTGTCCGGGGATGGAGGGGGAGCTGGTCGCCTATTTCTGCGCCGAATTCGCCGTCCATACTTCGGTTCCCATCTATTCCGGCGGTTTGGGTTTGTTGGCCGGGGACACCTGCAAGGAGGCCAGCGACCTGGGCGTTCCCCTGGTGGCGGTGGGGGCCCTCTACCCGGAAGGTTACTTCCGGCAGAAGGTGGCCGCCGACGGCAGCCAGGAAGCATATTACGAGCGGATCGATACCAGCCGGACCCCGCTGCGCCCGGTGCTGGACGACGACGGCCGCCGTCTGCTGGTGGAAGTGCCGCTGGACAGTCGCAACATCCGGGTCGCGGTATGGAAGATGCAGGTCGGCCGGGTGCCGGTCTTTCTGATGGACTCCGACATCCCGGAAAACGAACCTTGGGACCGCGACCTCGTGGCCCGACTGTACGGCGGAGACAACCAGGTGCGCCTGCGCCAGGAGATTGTGCTGGGGATCGGCGGCGTGAAGGTGCTGCGGACCCTGGGTTATCGTCCCACTGTGTTTCACCTCAACGAGGGACATGCCGCCTTTGCCGCCCTCGAGTTGATCCGGGAGGCGTTCCGGGAGGGCCGCTCCTGGACCGAAGCCCTGGAGACCGCCCGCCGACGGCTTGTGTTCACCACCCACACGCCGGTCAAGGCGGGACATGACGAATTTCCCTTCCACATGATGGAGGAGCACTTCCGGGCTTACTGGACCGAACTGGGGATCACCCGGGAGCAGTTCCTCGAACTGGGAACTCCCCCCGGCGGCAGCCAATTCAGCATGACCGTGCTGGCCATGCGCGCTGCACGCAGCATCAATGCCGTCAGTCGCAGGCACGGGGAAGTAACCCGCGAGATGTGGCAGGCACTGTTCCCCGGAACCACCGTGGACTCCGTACCAATCGGCTACGTCACCAACGGCGTTCATGTACCCACATGGCTGTCCGGAACCATGGTCAAGCTGTACACACGCTACCTGGGGGAGGGTTGGCGGGAGGTCCACGACCAGGAGGAGGTTTGGCAGCGGGTGCTCCAGATCCCCGACGAAGAGCTCTGGCTGGCCCACCAGAACCGGAAAGTCAGGCTGATCAACTTTATGCGCAACCGCGCCCGCCAGCGGTGGATGACCGACGGCACCTCCGCCGGCCAGCTCGTGTCCTTCGGGACTCTGCTGAATCCGGAAGCTCTGACCATCGGTTTCGCCAGGCGTTTTGCCACCTACAAGCGGGCCACCCTGATCCTGCGGGACCTGGACCGGCTCAGAAGACTGGTAACCAACCCGTGGCGGCCGGTACAGATCATCTTTTCGGGCAAGCCGCACCCCGCCGATGAACCGGGCAAGTACCTGCTCCGGCAGGTGTTCGAAGCCTGCACCGACCCCAGCTTCGGGGGCCGGATCGCCTTCATCGAGAACTACGACAAGCAGGTCGCCCACCACCTGGTCAACGGGGTCGACGTGTGGCTGAACAACCCCGAGCCCCCCAAAGAGGCCAGCGGCACCAGCGGCCAGAAGGCTTCCCTGAACGGCGTGCTCAACCTGAGCGTCCTGGACGGCTGGTGGTGCGAAGGCTACAACGGACGAAACGGCTGGGCGATTGAGGGCGACACCGACGACGCAGCCGCCGCCTCCCTGTATGAACTCTTGGAGAACGAGATCGTGCCCACGTTCTACCGGCGGGACTCCAGCGGCATTCCGCGGGAATGGATCGCCTGGATGAAGGAGGCGATTCGCTCCACCGCTGCGCCCTTCTCCGCCCGGCGGATGGTGAAGGAATACGTGTCCAGGGTTTACGGGTTCCCGATCTCCGCGGCCAGGAAAGGGCCGGCAGCGGCCGGGAAGCGGTAGTCAGGAAGCGGAAGGCGGGAGCTGGAGCCGGACGCCGTAAAGACATGGCTGAAAGCCCCGTCTCCGGGTCGCCTCACCCCGTCAGTGAGAAGCTCCAAACCCTGGAAGCTTTATCCATTCTCCCCGATCACCCGGGCGGTCTCCCGCGCCACCACGATCTCCTCGTCGGTGGTCACCACCACCGCGGCAAACGCCGAATCCTCCCTTGACACCACGGGCCGGTGACGGCGGTTGGCTTCGGCGTCCAGCCGGAAGCCCAAGAACCCCATCGCTTCCAGCACTTCCGCTCGCAGCTCCGCGTCGTGCTCACCGATTCCGCCCGCAAAAGCCACGGCGTCGAATCCCTGCAGCAGGACCAGGTACTGTCCCAGGTAGCGCCGGATGTCGTAAACAAACTTGTCCCGCGCCAGACGGGCGCGGGCGTCCCCGGCACGGATTCTTTCCTTGATGTCCCGCATGTCCCCGGAGGTGCCCGAGATTCCCGCCAGTCCGGCGTGGCGTGAACACTCTTCCAGCGCCTGCTCGAGGGAGATCCCCTTGCGCTTCATGATGTAGGGGAGCACGAAAGGATCCAGGTCGCCGATGCGGGTCCCCTGGATCAGTCCGCTTTGCGGTGTGAAACCCATGGAGGTGTCGATGGATACCCCGTCCCGGGTGGCACACAGAGAGGAGGATCCCCCCAGATGACAACTGACCACCCGCTGCCGTCCCGGCGGCAGCTCCAGCCTGCGGATGGTTTCCTGGACCACGTAACGGTGGGACGCCCCGTGGTAACCGTAGCGGCGGACTCCATAGCGTTCGTACCAGTCCCACGGGGTGCCGTAGAGTTTGGCGACTTCGGGTACATCCACGTGGAAACCCGGCTCGAAAACCCCCACCAGGGGCGTCTCAGGCAGTCGGTGGCGGAACACGGAGATGGCTTCCAGATAAGGCGGGTTGTGGGCCGGTGCCAGGTCCCGGCACTCCTCCATCGCCGCCAGCACATCCGGCGTCAGCGGGACCGATCCGTTTTTCTCGCCCGCCTGGACGCACTTGAAGCCGACTCCCTGAATCTCCCCCAGGGAGCCTGCGGCCCCGCAACCCGTCAGGAATTCCAGCGCCAGCTCCACCGCCTCCCGCTGGTCGAGCACCGGCAGGACGGCCTCACGAGGCTCTCCCGCGCTGCTCCAAAACGAAAGTTGCGCCCGGGTGCTGCCGACCCGCTGGATCTGACCCCGCGCCAGGCGCTCCTCGGTGTCCGTCTCCACCAGCTGGAACTTGAAGCTGCTGGAGCCGATGTTGCACACCACCACGCGCATTGCTTCAGGCCCCGTTCAACTGCCGCACCACGGCGGCGGTGACCGCTTCGACCAGTGCCTGACGGTCGATCCCGGCCGCAGGGCCGCCGGCGGGCACCGTGGAGGCGACGCATTCCTGGGTATCGTTGCGGGCGCAGGTTTCGCAACTGACCTGGGTCTTGATACCGAAGTTCCGGCGCAGGCCGATCAGCTCCTTAACCTCGGCTTCGCCCAAGGTCTTCAGGCCGCCGAGCTGAATCGCTACGGTGGCGATCTGGGCAAAGTGCTCCAGGGTCTCCATCTTGAAGTAGGCCGCCATCACCGAAGGACCGATGGAGAGAGCCCCGTGGTTGGCCAGCAGGAAGGCATCATAGTCCTTGATGTACTTGAGCACCGGCTTGAACAGCTCTTCGGTGCCCGGGGTGCCGTACTCCGCCAGTGGGATTCCCCCCAAACTGACGATCACCTCCGGCAGCACGCACTGGGTGAGCGGTATCCCCGCCACCGCAAAACCGGTGGCGTAGGGGGGATGGGCATGCACGACCCCGTTGACGTCGGGACGCTCCTGGTAGATGCGCAAATGCATCAGGAGCTCCGAGGACGGTTTCTTGCGGCCTTCGATGACTTTTCCCGTCAGGTCGACCACAATCAGGTCCTCCGGCTTCATGAACCCTTTGCTGACGCCGCTGGGGGTGATCAGCACCCGCCCGCGATCGAGGCGGGCGCTGATGTTGCCGTCGTTGGCCGCAACGTAGCCGCGGTTGTAGACACGCCGACCCACCTCGACGATCTCCCGTCGCAGGGCATAGACAGTTCCCTTCATGCCCTTTCCCCTTTACTTGGAAGCCGGCGGCCGGTGGGGAAGGATCATCTCCACGTCGGGGTGGGGTCGGGGGATCACGTGGACTGAGACCAGCTCGCCCACTTTCTCGGCCGCAGCCGCCCCAGCGTCGGTGGCCGCCTTGACCGCCCCTACGTCGCCCCGCACCATGACCGTCACCAGGCCGCCGCCCACCTGTTCCTTGCCCAGCAGCTCCACCTGAGCCGCCTTGACCATGGCATCGGCCGCCTCGATGGCGCCCACCAGACCCTTGGTTTCAATCAGACCCAATGCTTCTTTTGCCATTTCTACCTCTCCTCATGGACCGCCGGCGGCGGTCCGGATTGGCCCGGCACCCCTGAGGCAGCCGGGACTAGACAAAGCGCAACGCTCCCTGCACGCTCAGACGACGGACCCGGGCGAAGTTGCGGGGCGTGCACACGCCTTCGCCGGTCGGACTGGAAATGGTGTGGGAGAAGTACCCCGCACCGGCCGGCGGTCCGTTGCCGGCCAAGCTGGAACCGTTGACCACCACGATGCTGGTGTCCAGCGCCTGGGCGTAACGGGTGATGAGATCCAGGTCATGGGAGTGAATCATGGCGGTGTGGCGGTACCCGTGTTCAGCGGCTGCCGCCATGCGGATCCCTTCGTCACCGTCCCGCACCCGCACCACGGGCAGAAACGGCATCATCTGTTCTTCCTGGACAAAGGGGTGGTCGAAGTCGGTCTCTCCAAACAGGATCCGGACCTGCTCGGGGAGGCCAAGGATCCCGGCCGCCTGGGCGAGGACTGAGGCGTTCTTGCCGACCAGGTCGCGGTTGACCACCCAGTGCCCCCGCTCCGAGCGCCGGAATGCCTTCTCGGTCAGGGCCTGGACTTGCAGGCGGTTCAGCCGCACCGCCCCGGCCCGTTCCATGGCCGCAAGGAAGCGATCCCAGGCCTTCTCCACCACGAAGATCTCTTTCTCGGCGATGCACAGGATATTGTTGTCGAAACCGGCACCCTCGATGATGGCCCGGGCAGCCCGATCCGGGCAGGCGGTGTGGTCCACCAGCACGGGAGGATTGCCGGGGCCGGCTGCGATCACCTTCTTGCCCGAACGGAACGCCGCTTCCACCAGCGACGGACCGCCGGTGGCGACGATCAGCGACACCGCCGGATGAGCGAACAGTTGTCCTACCGCCTCCATGGTCGGTTCCCGGAGCATGCCGATCAGGCCCGCCGGACCCCCGGCCTCCCGCACCGCCCTGCAGAAAAGTCCCATGGCGTACGCGGAGACGTGCTTGGCGGCGGGATGAACGCTGAACACGGTGGTATTGCCGGCGGCGATGGTGGTGATGATGCTGTTGAGCAGCACGGGAATCGGATGGGTGGACGGAGTGACGGCTGCGATCACACCGTAGGGCGCGTACTCCTCCAGGGCCACCCCGCGGTCGTCGGACCAGGACCGGGATTCCAGATCCTCCACTCCGGGGGTGTGGTCGGCGGCGTTGTGGTGCTTGAGGATCTTGTCTTCAATCCGGCCCATGCCGGTCTCGAGGCAGGCCCGGCGGGAGAAATCCTCGGCGTGGCGATGGGTGACCTGCCGCAGGGCTTCAATCACGTTTCTCCGCGCTGCCGGGGGAGTCCTGGCCCAGAGCCGCTGGGCCTCCACCGCCGCCGACACCGCATCCTCGACCCGTTCGAACACCCCGTCCGCGGGGCCCATCGCGGCGGTCCCCCCAACCGGGCCCGCCGCCGGGACGGCCGTCGCCGAAGACGCGATCCCGCGGCGGATCCCGGAGGCACGGGCGGTTCCGCCTTCCGCCGTCGAAGGACCGCCCCGCCCACCCTGTCCCAGTTGGTCCAGGACCCGGCTGACGATCACTTTCACGAGTTCCTCACTGGTTTCCACTGCCGTCCTCCCCGGCCACCAGTTCCACCAGGTCGCCGCTGCGCAGGCCCGCGGCGTTGGCTTCGTCGGTGTCCAGATGCATCTCCAGGTTGAGGTTGTCCCCCTCCCGGATGACGACGTTGTTGAAGGTGACACTCATCTCTCCCCGCGTACGGACGCTGACGGTCTGGCCATTGCGCAGACCCAGCCGGCGTGCGTCCTGGGGGCTGATGTGGATGTGCCGCCGGGCGCGGATCCCACCCTCCGGAAGGTGCAGGACGCCCGCCGGTCCCACCAGAATCAGCGGTGCCGAGCCTTGAATCTGTCCGGACAACCGGTGAGGCAGATCCATCCCCAGATAGATGCCGTCCGAGTAGGCCAGCTCCGCCTGGGTGAAGCGCCGCACCGGACCCAGGATCCGGATTTCCAGCGTCCGGCGTTTGGGCCCCACCAGGGTGACGGTCTCGTTGGCGGCAAACTCTCCCGGCTGGTTGAGGTCCCGCAGCCTGGTCAAGCGGTAACCGTGTCCGAACAGGAGCTCCAGGTGTTCCTGGGTGATGTGCAGATGGCGGGCGGAGACCCCTACCGGGACCAACCCCCGGCCGGCGGAAACCACAGCCCGCACCACGTCCCGGACCACCGTTTCCACCAGGGCCGCCAGGTCGGGTTGCACTGCCGGAGGTGCAACCCTCGATCCGCAGGGCCGCTCCGACTGGACCGACGGCAAGCAGGTTCTGGACACAGACATCACAGATGCTCCCGATAAAGCTGGGGACTGGGCGAAGGAATGACCGCCCGGTTCACCAGCAGTCCCTTCTCAGCGATGCGGGCGGCGCCGGCGTCGACCGCCGCCCGCACCGCCGCGACCTCGCCGGTCATGGTTGCGAAAGCCTTGCCCCCCAGGGCCATGGCCAGCCGGATTTCGATCAGTTCAACGGCGGCCGTCTTGACCGCCTCATCGGCACCCTCGATCAGCGAGGCAACGGAAAAGGCCTCCAGGACGCCCAGCGCCCCCCGGGTCTCCACCCGGCTGGTGCCGGCGATGGCCGGAAAGACCGCCGGATGGACGTTGGGGATCACCATGGAGTCGATCACCGCCCCTGTCCAGAGCCCCGCATCCACAGCCGCTCTGACTGCACCCACGCTGCCGCCGATGATCACCAGAAACTTGCCGGAACAAATGGTTCGCGAAAGCAGCAGCTCCACCTCGGCGGCCTTGAGCATGGCGTCGGCCGCCTCGAAACCGGAGGCGATGCTGTTGAGTTCGATCAGACCTACCGCGTTCATTGGATTCCTCATTGCTCCACGCGCACCACATCGGTGACCGCCGTGACCCGTCCGTCGATGCTGGCGTGAACGGGTGCGCCCAGCTCTCCCTCCGCCACGTCCGCCAGCAAATCACTGGCGCGGACCCGGTCGCCCACCCGGACCACCGGCGTGGCCGGCCGGCCGGCGTGCTGCTTGAGGGGGATGTCGACCCGGCGGGGATTGACTTCGATCGCCTGCCAGGGGGCGTCCGCGTCGTAGGTTTCGACTCCCAGGCGGCGTACCAGCAGCGACATGGGGACCCGGCGGTACTCCTTCATCGGATGAACCCGGATTTCGGGTTCACCCTCCCATCTGCCCTTTCCGGCCGCGCGCAGGTCCGCGATGCCCTGCAAACAGGCCTCGCGGGGAAAAAGATTCTCGGGACAGGCATACAGAGTGCAGATACCGCAGCCGCAGCAAAGCAGAGCGTACCGGTTCCACAGTGCCGAGCCTCCGGCACTGTAGCCGAGGCTCCGCATCACGTGATGGGGCTGGACCGGGTAACCGAGAAGGTAGCGCGGGCAGAGTTCCGTGCAGTAACTGCATTGGTCGCAGGCCGACCTGCCGATGCGCGCCTGGGCTTCAGGGGGGGTCGAGTGGCGGACGACCACTGGGTGATCGGCGGGTAGCACAATCAGCCCCGAGGTGGTCTTGGTGACGGGTTGCCTCAGGTCCCTCACCAGTTTGCCCATCATCAGACCGCTGTCCATGACGGCGTAAGGGTCAATGCTGGGGCCGCCGGCCAGTTCGAGGACTTCGGACACGGCCATGCCCACCGGGACCCACGTGGTGAGCGGGCGCCGGACACAGCCGGTGACGGTCAGGAAGGTCCGGGTGACCGGCCGACCCTCCGCCGCCTCCGCCACGTGGTAGAGGGTTTCGACATTGTTCACGACAGCGCCCACCGCCGGGGGAATGCCACCCGGCGGGATCAGACGGCCGGTGATGCCGTAAACCACCTCGTACTCATCCCCGGAGGGATAGAAGTCGCCGAACTCGCTGATTTCAAAGCCGGTGCCGGCCAGAGCCCGGCCCATGGCCTGCAGCGCCCCCGCGTTGCGGCGCTTGATCCCGACATGGACCCGGGCCGCCCCGGTGGACCCGGCCGCCAGCCGCATGCCTTCCACGATGCGGGGAGCGAAATGGGTCATCAGCTCGCGGTCTTTGTGCAGCAGGGGCTCGCACTCGGCACCGTTGGCCAGCAGCCATTCCGCACGGGTCGCCAGCTTGACGTGGGCGGGGAATCCCGCCCCCCCGGCACCGACCACCCCTGCCCGCCTGACCCGTTCCACCAGCGTGCTCATGTCTGTGCGGCCTCGGTCCCGATCCAGGCGGCGACAGTCTTTCGGAGCTGGCTCCAGCCCACCTGGCGGCCCGGAATGATCAGAACATTTCCGTTCAGGTCCCGCCTGCCGTCCATGGCCGCCTGACGGTCCCGAGCCAGGATCGGCCGCAGTCCGGGGATTTTGCTGAGTCGGCGCCACAGCGGGTAGGCGGGATCGAAGATGATGACCGCCTGTTCGACCGCGCCTGACGCCGCCTGCCGGGCACAGTCCGCGGCGGCGGCCTCCAGCTGGACGCTGCGACGGGAGGTGATCGAGCAGTCGCGGACGTCCACCCCGGACCGGCGGAGTCCGTCCACCAGGCTGTCGGCGGTGGGACCGGGACGGTCAGTAAAGAATGCCACCCGGAGGAGGTTCCCCGTCGGAGCGGCGGTCTCTCCGGGGATCCCTGCCACCAGTTCGATCCCCCGCCGGCGGGCCTGATCCCGCGCCAGCGGCGTCACCAGGGTACGCGGCGGCAGGATCAACCGGCTCCCCGGAGGGAGCTCGGCCAGAGAAGCTTCCGTCAAGAGGCTGCCGTGCCACCGGCGATCCGCCGGGGGAGCCTTGCGGCAGCCACAGCCGCAGGCACAGGTTTCGCCCGACCCGCTCCCGCCGCCGACCGGCGCCAGGGTTGCCGGCGGTGCGGCGAATTCCCCGCCCGAAGGGGTGAGTCCGGATCGCCCCAGGGCCCTGACCACCTCGCGGGTCACCAGCCGGACCAGGTTTTCCAGTTCCTGCTCGTTCATGACTTCTTCACATCCACGCGATCGACAAGCGCCACAATGATTTCCCGAATCGGGATCCGAACCGGCAGGCAGAGGATTTCCGAGCAGGCCAGCCCTTCGGAGGCCACCAGCACCCAGTCCCCCACTCCCGAGCCCACCGCATCCACCGCCACCATGGTTCCGCTCGGGAGCGGATCGCCGCTGGTGTCGGTGGGACGTACGATCATCAGCCGCGTACCGTGGTAAGACGGGTGCCGTGCGCCGGAGACCACGCTGCCGATCACTCTCCCCAGAAACACCTCAGGCCTCTCCTTCCCGGCGGCGTCGCCGGAGCCCACCCCGGTCGGCCGTCAAAACACCGGACGCCCTTCCCGAGTGCCGGGCCTCCAGTTGCAGCCCGACGTCCAGCCGGTCCACCACGCCCACGATGCTGATCTCCGAAGGGATGTCCCGGTCGGGCAGGAGAAAGCCCGCTTCGGTGCTATTGACCCAGTAAACGAGATCGCCCTCGGAGACTCCGATGTCGTCCACCGCGATGAAGGGGTCACCCTCCGGCTGCTCGTGTTCATTGATGGGCTGCAGAACCTGCAGGCGCAGGCCTTTCAGCCGCGGATCCTGCCGGGAAGCCCAGACTTTTCCGTCGATGCGGCCCAGTTTCATGATCCGACCCTGTCGGCGGCCTTTTCGTAAACCGCCTGACCGCGATACACCACGGCGTCGACGATGGCCACGATGGTGGTATCCGTGGGCACCCGGGCGGTGCGATCGGTCTGGCGCGCCGAACTGCCGCGTACCACCAGGACGACTTCGCCCACCCCGGCACCGACGGTGTCGATGGCCACCACGTAGCCGCCGGTGGGCGTCATGTCGGGATTCAGCAGCGAAGCGACCAGCAGCTTGTGGCCGTGCAGCCGGTCCACCTTGGCGGTGGCGACCACCGAGCCCTCAATTCTTGCCAGATCCATTTCCGTTCTCCTCGGGGGTTTCCGCCGGGCGGCGCAATTGTTCCGCCCGGAGGCCCCACGCCAGCAGGGTTTCGGCCGGAGCATCGGTGACCAGGACGGGTACCGCCGCCCAGGGGAGCAGGAAGCTGGGCGCGGTTCGGTCCAGTTTGGATGCGTCCAGACAGAAGACCGCCAGCCGGCTGCGGGCACACACGTGGCGCTGAAACTCGCTGATTTCGTCCCGGGAGTTCCAGAGCCCCTCCTGGGTCATGCCTTCGGCGCTGAGGAAGGCCGCGTCGAACCGCCAGGCGCTGAGGCTGAGCCCCGCCCCTGCGCCGGCTACGATCAGCTGGTGGGGCAACAGTCTGCCTCCCAGCAGATGCAGTTCACCGAACTGTTTGGAGACCAGCAGCTCGGCCACCGGCAGGCTGTTGGTGACGGCGCGGACGCGGTGTCCGGTCTCCACCAGGGCCTCGGTCAGGGCGTAAACGGTGGAACCGGCGTCGAAGAATACCGTCTGGCCGTCGTGGATCTCCGCCAAGGCGGTTCGGGCGATCCGGCGTTTGGCCTCGGCATGTTGCCGGTTGCGCTCGTAGAAAGGCATGAACAGGGCATCGAATTCTGAAAGAGCGCCGCCGTAGGTGCGGGTGATCCGGTTCTCCTGCTGCAGGGCGTTCAGGTCACGCCGCACGGTGGCCTCGGAGATGCCCAGGCGGGCGGCGAGATCGGCGACCGACAGGTAACCTTCCTGCCGGAGCACGGACGCCAGGCGCTCCCTCCGGAGCTGGATCTCCGCCAATGAAGATCTCATCCGCGGCCAGCATAGACCCACTTATGAGCGATGTCAAGCATAAAGTGGCGTCTATATGATTGAGATTGATCTTAACTGATGTTCCGGAGCCGGTGCGATCCCGGCGGCGAGGGTTGTGCGGCGGCTGCCGGAGGGACACGCCCCTGACTCCACAACCCGGCTGATTGCGCGGTTGCACGGCCGCGACGACCTTCCGGCGGGGGGTGAGACGGCTGTATTGAGGGGAGGCAGCCCTCCCGACTCCCGAAGCCTGTCTCCCGACTCCTGTTCCCGGCTACTCTCCCGGTGCCGGGTACCCGGCTGCTGCGTCGTCCAGGACCAGGACCCAGTCCAGGGATTCGCCCGGTGTGGGCGGCACAAACTGCAGAACGGTGCCGCCCTGGAACTCCCCCGCAAGCTGCGCCCGGCCCGTCCTGGGGTCAAACCACCATGCCCTGAGGCGGGTGGCGCGCAGACGGTCCGCACGGACTTGGAAGGCCCGCCCCACGGGGACGTAGATCATGGCCCAGGTACCGGATTCGTCCCGGGTGGCGGCGAACCGATACCGTCCCGCTCCCGGAACCGAACTCGGCACCGCCTCGGCCGCCACCAGGTCCGGGTCGGGGATCCGGCCCAGGAACGGCCGGGACTCGATCAGGCGGCGTCCGTGCTGCATCTGTCCCGCCCCCGGCTGGTCCAACGCGGCACTCCAGGGCATCAGCGGCCGGTTGATCGGCTCCCTCCCCGGGGCCCACATTTGCCACACGGAGTGGTGGCCGTACGTGTGACCGAACGCCCCTTCGAAGAGATTCCAGTAGAGCGGACGCCGAACGTCGGCCGCCACCGAATGCCCCAGTTCATCGGGCTTGAAAGAAATGGGGTGGTCTTCATAGATCGGCTCGCCGTCGATCACGGGCTTCACCGGAAGGCGCTGGTAGTCGGCCCGGGTCTGGTCGTAACGGCCGGTGAACTCGACGACGTGTCCGTTCTGGCGCATGTTGAAGTCAAGCCAGTCGTCCTCGTGAAACCAGGTTGACGATCCGCTGCCGCCGGTGGGGTGGAAGGTGATCAGATGATTTCCGCCGTCCCCCCGCCGCAGCCCCCGCGCCATCGCCCGGATGATCTCGCGATGCTGGTCGGTCTCGATCGGCCGGTCGCCGCCCAGGATCCAGATCAGCCCGGCCTCCCGGTAGCGCCGGCCCAGCCATTCGCCGTAAATCTCGGCGTTGGCAGGTGTAAAGATTTCCGGGCCGACTCCCCACTTGCGGTTCCACTTATCCCCCCAGGTGGGCAGAAAGCCGATGTAGAGACCACGGCTGTTGGCTTCCCGCACGATGAAGTCCACGTGGTCCCAGTAATCGTCGGCCGGGCCCTCGCGGACGTCGGGACGGGTCGGGTCGTGTCCGACCAGGGGCCGGTGGCCGTAAGGGTTGGGGGTGTCCAGGCCGTCCAGCTCCGCCAGTGCAACCGCCTGGATCACGGTGAAGCCCTTTCGGGAGCGGTCATCGAGGTAACGGACGGCTTCCTCCCGGTTCAACCGGTGGAACAGCTCCCACGCGGTGTCGCCGAGATAGAAGAACGGGGTTCCGTCCTGGTGGACCAGGAACCGGCGGTTGTCGCTGACGGCCAGATTCGGCAACCGGCCCTGTGCCGGCAACGTGCTGCTCCAGCACACAGCCGCTGCCACCGCCAGCAGCCATCCCTGCCAGGAGAGGGGTTGAGGGAAGTGTCGGGGACTTTGGTTCGTGATCTTCACGTCTGACTCCTCCGCCGGACCCGGCGCCATACTCCCCTTGAGTATGGCCCATTTCGCTGGGATTGCCACGGGGCGGTGCGGCGGCGTTCAGGAGGTCTCGCAAACCCGGCGGCCGGGAAGTCCACACCCCGCCCCTGTCTCGCTGCTACCATGGCGGCCATGGCACGCTTTCGCAACCGCCGGCGGCATGCTCCGCTAATGACGGTTCTGGTGGCTGCCGGCCTTTTTCTGGGGCGGCTGGCGGCCGAACCTCCCCCCGGCGAGGGGGAGCTGCAGCTTTCCGATTTGGACCGGCAGGCCCGGACCTTCAGTCCGGAGGCGGCCGGCTGGAAAGAATGGACCTGGTGGCTGCCTGCCGGCTTTGAACGCCTGGTGCTGCCGGTATCCGGCGGGGTCGTGGTGGAGTCCCGCGACCGCGAACTGCTGGAATGGGCCGGACGGGGATCCCCCTGGAGTCTGAACCAGCTTCCGGTGGTCGGGGCCTCCTACGGCGGCCGGATGGCGGTGGTCATTGTTCCCTGGCCGCACTATGCCGAGCTGCTGGTCGGGGAGCGGGTCGGGGTCAAGTTCACATTCCCGCCGGGAAGAGAGGGGGCCACGCCGGGGGAACTCGTGGCGGTACTGACGGAAGACGACCCGCTGGCACCGGCCCGGGCCTTCCGGGAGTGGCGGCGCTCCGCGACCCGGCGCGGCGGTGTCCCGGCACTGCGACCGCTGGCCCGCAAGGCCCTGGAGCGTCCTGGGGTGGAGCGACTCTTCGGTGCGGCGCACTTCTACCTGTGGGGACCGGTCCTGTTCAGCCGCCACGATGTGGCGCGCAGCCGGTGGGCTGAATGGGCGCGTGCCTTGAGGGACAGTCCGGCCGGTACCGCCGGGGCGAAGTTATGGGAGGGTCTGGCGGCGGATGCCCGCTCGGCTTTTCTGGAGCTGGCGGCGGGCCCCCACGAGGCGGAGTCCGTCACCGCCCGCGCCGCCGCCGGTGTCGACCGGGCCCTCCGAGATGCCACCTGGCTGGAGCTGCCCGCAGACCTTCCCGTGCCGGAAGTGATCCGCCGCAACCGGGAAGCGTTGGCCGGACAATACGGTGAATTCCTGCAACCCGCCGAGGCTTGGGGAGACGGACCCTCCCGGGCTCTGGTCGACGCTTTACGGAACGACGGCATCCGCCGCGCCGTCCTCCTGCTGAGCGATCTCCACGCCGCCTCCCCGCGCCCCGAACTGGCATCGTACGCCGCAGCGGCGGGCTTCCTGCTGGGCCCCTACGATTCCTATCACTCGGTGCACGATCCTGAGGCTCCGTCGGACGAGACCTGGGAAACCGCGCAGTTTGACCGAGAAGCCTATGTCCGGGGACGCATTCTGGACGCCGACGGGCGCGGCCGTGCCGGTTTCCGGGGGCGAGGGTTCTACTTCTCCCCGGTGGCGGCCTGGCCGTGGTTCCTCCGGCGTGTCGGCCGGCTGGCGGCCCAGGTCCCGTACTCTGCCTGGTTTGTGGATTGCGATGCCGCCGGCGAACTGTTCGACGACTACCATCCCGACCATCCGGCGACCCGCCTGGACGACCTGGCCGCCCGGCGGCGGCGCCTGGAGTGGCTGGTTGGCCGGGGCTTCGTGGTCGGCAGCGAGGATGCGTCGGCGTTGCTGTCCGACGTGGTGGACTTCGGACACGGTGTCCAGACGCCCTATTTGGGGCATCTCGAACCGCTGCTCAGCGATAGGGACAGTCCCTATTTTTTGGGCCGTTACTGGCCGCCCGAGGGCCCGGCACGGTTTTTCGCCGGGGTTCCGGTGGCGCCCTCGTTGCTGAAGCCCTATTTCGACCCGCGGGTTCGGGTGCCTCTGCTGCGGGCGGCCTTCGGGGATGAGGTGGTGATGAGCCACCACTGGGAGTTCGATACGCTCAAGCTGAACGACGTCGCCGCCGTGCGAGAACTCATGGAGATCCTGTACATGACAGCGCCCCTCTATCATGTCAACCGCCGGCACTGGCCCCTGCGGCGGGAACGGATCCTGAGGCATCTGGCGGTTTGGGCCCCGCTGCACGAGAAGCTGGCAACCGCTCCCTTGGCCCGATTCGAGTGGTTGACCGCCGACCGGCTGGTCCAGCGGACAACCTTCGAGTCGGAGACGGGCACGGTCCGAATCACCGCCAACTTCGACACGGTCGAACGTGAGGGTCTTTCACCACTGTCGGCGCGGGTGGAGGGAATGGAGCCGAAACCATAGCGGCCGCACAGGGTATGCGGTATGCGCCGCTGCAGGTTCTCACCCGCAGGCACCCGAGGCGCTGGCCCGCGATTGGAACTTGGCGGCCCAGAATGGGACAATACCCGGCGACATGGGGAGCGAGAAGGCTGAACGGCGACTTTCCGGCTGCGCAGTCTGCCGGTTGCGTCTGGCGGCGGAGAGACGTCCGCACACCTGGCTGGCCCGCCTCTGGCGCTGGCACACTGCCTGGTGTCCAGACTGGAAACGCTACCAGCGGGAGCTTGCCGCGTCTGAGCTTCAAGTGGACAGGAAGGGGAACTGAGCAGACTGCACCCGGCCCCGGCGGGCCGGGAAGCGAGCGAGGCGCCGACGGCGAACCATACGCCGGAGTCTTTGGGGGAAGGACCGGCATCTGCTGATGGGTCGCGGTGGCCGGACGGCGCTCCTGGAGGTTAGGAGAGGGGGTTCGTTTGAAGATCACACGGGCTGTTGCGGGAGTGGTGTTGTGTCTGTGGATGGGAGGGACGGCATCCGCGGGCGATGACCGGAAACCGGAGCCGGGTCGGCTGGCCCGCTGGTTCGAGCTGCAATCGGCGACTGTAGGATTCAGGTATCGCCTGGTTGAGAACAGTCTTGGCGAGACCACTCTCAACCAGGGACAGCACAAGGAGGCCTTCAAAGCCCGGTTGCGGTTCGATCCGCAGGGAAGGCTGACGCTGAACGCTTTCGTTACCACCGGAGGCGGCGCGACCTCCAGCTGGAACGACACCGGCTGGGGAACCGGGGAGTCTTCCGCGAACCTTCATCTGACCCAGCTCTTTCTTGCCGCCCGTCCGGTGAAGGGACTCGAGATCCAGTACGGCGGGATCACCGCGGTCCGGGGGCGATCCACCGAGATCACGACGTACGACAATGACAACTACATGATGGGCGCTCGATTGACCATCACCCGCCCCGAGCGGCTCTTCTTCGACGAAGTCTCCATCACCTACTCCCACCTGGGCGATGTCCGGACGCCCAACATCAACAAGCGTTTCCATCGGCTGACGGAATCCAACTACCACCAGTTCCTGGTAGCCAAACAGGTGCACGATCGGGTGGGCGTGTCGTTCGATTACACCTTCCACGAGGGCCGGGAGACCCTGCGGCAGGGTGTGGTCCTGAAGCTCCCCGAGAGCCGGGTGGTCGACACGCTGATTTTCGAAGGTTACGAGCGGGTCGACGTGCAGCGGGATTTCGGTTTTGCGTTGCATGGCGAGAAAGCAGTCCATCCCCGGCTGCGGCTGGGTGGAGGGTATGCCGACATCGACCGCTACTACGGGGGCCTCAACGCGGACCGCTTTGACAAGGGGCGCCGGCTGTTTCTGGTGGCCACAGTCCCGGTAATGCCGAATCTGTCCCTTGAAACGTTCGTGCAGCGTGGAGTTGCCAACGACTTCCCCATTTCGAACCGCCTCCGCCTGGACGTGATCATCAGCTACAACCTGGTTCCCGCGCTCCGGCGGACCGGACTGTTTTGAGGGGAGTCGGGAGGGGGGAGGCGGGAAACGGGAGTCGAAGTCAGGAGTCAGGAGTCAGAAGTCAGGAGTCAGGAGGCAGGAGTCAGGAGGCAGGAGAAGGGACGGCCGGCTCCCGATTCCCGACCGCTCCAATCAGGAGAGCGATCGATTCCCGGCTCCTGGCCCCTGAACTCCCGACTCCCGAGTCCCCGCTCCCGATTCCCCACTCCCGACTCCTGACTCCCCGCCTTGACTCCAGCCGCCGGCCGGATTAATATTCGTGTCAATATCTCTGTTCGAATTTTCCATCCATTGGAACTGCGGGGTAGCGGCATTTCCTCAGCGCGGCGGTGGTGTCTGGGAGCGACGGGTCTGGCGGCGGCGGTGATGTTCCTGTTGATCGGGCATGGCTGCGGTGGACGGGAGACCGGCGACAACGCCCCGGCGCTTCGCCTGGTCGACGTCTTCCCGTCGGCCACCGTCGAGGGAACCCCCGTCGATATTGCCGAACCTGAACCACTGGACTGGTGGAAATTCGCCGAACCTCCTCCACAGGGAATCGCCGCCGCGGAACGTGCCACGTGGGGCTGGAAGGCCCACGACGCCGTCTCCGGGCTGAAACTTCAGGACGGACGCCTGGTCGGCCGACGAGGACAACACCCGCAGCTGGAGCGGCGACCACTGCATGAACCCCGCCGATGTCCCCGGCATCCTGTTCAGCAACCAGAAGTTGCCCGAAGGGGAGCCGGGGATCTTGGACCTGGGACCCACCATCCTGGACCTGTTCGGGGTGCCGGTTCCCGACTATTGCGATGGGAAGGCGCTGCTGTCCGCATGAGACGGATCGGTCTGCTGGTCTTGCTGGGTGCGGTGGTGGCGGTGGCGGCCCTCAGCCTGGATTCTCACCCGCCGGCCCCCCGGGTGGTCGTCCTGGGGATCGACGGGATGGATCCCCGCCTGCTGCAGCGCTTCATGGATGCGGGAGACATGCCGCATTTCCGGGAGCTGGCGGCAGGGGGCAGCTTCACGCCGCTGCAGACGACGATGCCGCCGCTGAGTCCGGTCGCTTGGTCCACCTTCATTACCGGGGCTCTGCCCGATCACCACGGGGTGTTCGATTTCCTGCATCGGGATCCCGTGAAGTTGCTGCCGGAGTCCGCCATGGCCCGGACCACCCCGCCGGCCTGGACGCTGTCGTTGGGCTCCTGGGTGATCCCGCTGGAAGGCGGCAAGATCGAACAGCTCCGGCAGGGCCGGGCCTTCTGGGAATACCTCTGGGAGCTGGGCATTTCGGTGACCATCTACCGGATTCCGGTGAACTTCCCGCCGGTGGAGGCGGGCCGCGCCCTGTCCGGAATGGGGACTCCGGACTTGCTGGGAACTTCGGGCACTTTCACGTTCTACACCAGCGGCCCGGTGAGCGAAGAAGTTTCGGGCGGCCGTGTCGTACCGGTGAGGATCGAGGATCTGCGGGTGGTGATGAAGCTGGAAGGACCTGCCAACACGTTTCGGGTCAAGCCTGCGGAGGGCGGGGAAATGGAGCATCCCCACCTGGCTGTCGGGTTTAGCGCCGACCTGGATGGGGAGCAGCCGGTGGTGCGGCTGCAGGTCCCGGATCGGGAGCTGGTGCTGCGGGAAGGCGAGTGGAGCGACTGGGTGCCGTTGACCTTCGACGCCATCCCCTATCTGGTCACGGTCCACTCGGCCTGCCGGTTCTACCTGCAGCAGGTGCGCCCGGAGTTCCGGCTCTACGTGAGCCCCCTGCAAATCAGTCCCGCGTCACCCGCCATGCCCATCACCCATCCTGAGGATTGGGCGGGCGAGCTGCACGAACAGCTGGGGCTGTTTTACACCCAGGAACTGGCGGAGGAAACCAAGGCGTTTTCTTCCGGGCTGCTGTCGGGACACGAGTTCTGGGAGCAGTCCCAATCCGTGTACCGCGAACAGCGCAGCATGTTGGACGCGGCGCTGGAGAACTTCGAGGATGGTTTCCTGTTCTTCTACTTCTCCAGCGTCGATCAGGGTTGCCACATGTTGTGGCGGTACTCCGACCCTGACCACCCTGCCTATGTCGAAGACCCCCTGCTGGGCGGCAGCATCCGCACGCTTTACCGGGAGATGGACGAGGCCCTGGGCAGGATCCTGCAGGCGGCCGGCCGGGACACCACGGTGATCGTCATGTCGGACCACGGTTTCGCACCGTTCTACTGGGAGGTCAACCTGAATTCCTGGCTGCTCGATCGGGGTTACGTCAAGCTGGAGGATGCCACGCGGCGGGACGGAATCACGGCGTTCGCCAACGTCGACTGGAGCGGTACCCGGGCCTATGCGGTGGGGTTGAATGGACTCTATGTGAATCTGCGCGGACGTGAGCGACAGGGCATCGTCTCCCAGGGCCGGGACTACCAGGCCCTGCTCGACCGACTCGAACAGGACCTGCTGGCCATGGTCGATCCACGCAACGGCAACCATCCGGTGTCCTATGTGCTGCGGGGCGGGGAGGCCGCCGGCGCCGCCGGCCGGCGCGGACCCGACCTGATTGTCGGCTACGCCCACGGCTACCGCAGTTCCTGGAAGAGCCCACTGGGCGAGTTTCCCCTCACCGTCTTTCAGGACAACCTGGATCCCTGGAGCGGAGATCACAGCATGGACTACCGGCAGGTGCCGGGAATCCTGTTGAGCAACCGGCGTGTGAGCTTGCCGGAGCCGGCGCTTTACGATCTCACGGTGGCGGTGCTTGACGAGTACGGTGTCCCGCGGCCCGAGGGAATGCTGGGACAGGACTGCCTGGATTGAAAGGAGGCGACAGGAAGTGTTTGGACCGAAAGTGAAACTGGACAAAGGTCTTTACGAGCGGGTCCGGAAGTATGCCGGGCTGGCCGGCTACTCCTCGGTGGATGAGTTTGTGGCTCACGCCCTGGAGAAGGAACTGGCGAAACTTGAAGGCGCGGGCTCCGAGGAGGAGATCAAGAAGCGGCTTCGGGGTCTCGGTTACATTTCCTGAAGAGGGACCATGCCGGTTGTCGTCCACTGGATCAGCAGAGGTACGCGGGAGCTGCTGGACCTGCTGGTCTATCCGCTGACCGGCCTGGATCCCATCTGGGCCCTGGCCCTGCTGTCGCTGCTGACCGGTCTGGCCATGCTCTGGATCTACGGCCGCTTTTCCGACCAGACCGCTATCCGCCGGTCGAAAGACAGGATCCGCGGCTACCTGCTGGGTGTCCGCCTCTTCCAGCATGACGTGGCCGTGGTCCTGGGGTTGCAGGCCCGCATCCTGCGGGAGACCCTGACCTATTTCCGCTACTCCCTGAAGCCGCTGGTGATCATGCTGCTGCCGCTGATCCTGGTGGTGACCCAGCTCTACCTGCTCTTCGGCCAGCGGCCCCTGGCGCCGGGCACTTCGACCCTGCTGCGGGTCGAGGTCGCCTCGCCGGAACGGCTGGGCGACGTGAGCCTGGAACCGTCACCGGCCCTGGATGTGGAGGCGGGCCCGGTGCGGGTGGCCCGAACCGGGGAGGTGATCTGGCGGGTGAGAGCCCGGTCGGAAGGCCGGCACGCTCTGGTGGTGAGGCTCGGGGATCGGGCGGTTGAGAAGGAGGTCTACGTGGGGACGGACTGGGGCGTGGTCTCCAGCCTGCGGACTTCCGACTGGCTGGACCTGTTGCTCTATTCCGGGGAGCCGCCCCTGGATCCGGAAGGCGGGGTACGGTCGGTTGAGCTGGTCCATCCCCCGCAGGAGATCTCGTTGGCCGGCTGGAGAACCGACTGGCTGGTCTGCTTCCTGATCTTCTCGATGATCACCGCGTTCGGCTGCAAGGGATTCTTCGACGTGGAACTGTGAGGACCCATGCATTGGCTGAGAACGATCCGCTACCGATGGGTGGAACCGGTCACGATTGTCTCGGGACTGCCCCGTTCGGGGACCTCCATGACGGTCAAGATGCTGGAGGCGGGAGGGCTGCCCGTGTGCACCGATCGGGCGCGGCGGGCGGATATCGACAACCCGGGCGGGTACTACGAGTGCGAGAGGGTCAAGCGGCTGGCGGAGGAAACCGACAAGAGCTGGGTCGCCGAGTGCCGGGGCAAGGTTTTGAAGGTGATCTCGTTCCTGTTACCCGACCTGCCGTCCAACCTGGCTTACCGGGTCTTGTTCATGTCGCGCGATCTGGACGAGGTGGTGGCCTCCCAGAACAAGATGCTGCAGCGGCGGGGCGAACCACTGCAGGATGATGCGGAGGTCAAGCGCATGTTTGAAGACCACCTCTGGCGCATCCGCCGCTGGCTTGCCCGGCAGCCGAACTTTCGGCTGCTGGAGGTGCCTTATGCGGAGGTGGTGCGATCGCCGGAGCTCCAGGCGCGCCGGATTCACGCCTTTCTCGGGATCGGCCGGCTGGACTACCGCAAAATGGCGGAGGTGGTGGATCCGGAACTGTATCGAAACCGCTCGAAAACTGCATGAGCAGCGGCTGAGTCACGGATCTTTCGCCGACCGGAAAGCGGGAGGGAACCGGTCTCAAGTCAGTGCCGGACGCGCCAGTAAGGCGGACCGTCGGTGGGGACCGGCGGCCACTCCAGCGACTCCGCCAGATCCACGATTCTCAACACGTCTTCCTCCAGCAGAAAACCCTCAGCCTCCAGCGCCCAGGCGGCGGCCCGCACCCGTTCCACATACGCCGACTGCGAGGGATAGCGCTCTTCAATGGAGAGCCGACCGTCCCCCCGGGCCAGCCGCTCCTGACGGCTGATGGCGAACGGCCAGAAAGAGGACAGAAACGGCGTCAGGTAGTCTTCAGCTCCGGTTCCGGCCCGCCGCGGGTTAAAGCCCTGGTAGGTGCCCAACGGCACGGCCAGATCCGGGAGCCGGATGCCGCCGATGCCGTTGCCGTCGGCGTCGAACGCGGGAACCAAGGTCCGATAGCGGGGCCCAAAGGCGACCGGAGGGACGAGATCCTGGATCCCTTCCGTCCAGAAGCGGGGGCCGTAGTCCAGGCGGGGCGGCTGCAGGTTGCGTCCCGGGTGGCGGACGCCGGGAAAGGTCAGGCCTGCCGCCTCCAGGGCAGGGATCTGCGGGAACCGTCCAGCGTGCTCCCCGGCGGTGAGCAGCTCGCCTGCGGCCACCCTGGGCACCCGGCTGGCCGGGGGTGGGACGCCGTGGCTCACCCAGCGGTCCAGCGCCCTGACCAGCGCCCGCGCCACCGGCCGCTGATCGATCTGGCCGACGGAGTGCTCCGCCTCGGGCGAAAAGCGGCTGCCGCCGGGGCTTCCGTGACGGGTTCCGTTGATCATGTAAACCCGGACGTTGGGGTGGGGAGTGATGTCCGCTGTGCCGTCCACGCTGGTGTGTACCAGCGAGGCGGAACGGGTCCAGTACTCCAGCTCGTGGTTGCAGATCAGGATCTTCGGGATCTTTCCTTCGCGTTTGGCCGCCGCCAGAACGTCACCGTGCCGGCGTCCCGCCGGTCCCAGCGGATCGTACTGCTCGACCCCGGCTTCGGTGTAGTTGAAGGGGAAGAAGTCCGCAGGAAAGCTGTTGCCCTCCAGATGTTTGGGATGATGGGTCGTCTGCGCCCAGCGGAAGTTGAAGCCGCCTTTGCCTCCGCCGCCCACCAGCGGCAGGGCGCCATCGAAGACCATCCGGTCCTGCTCGTCAAGGTGGAAACCCTGGTAAATCATGTGGGTAATGAACCTGGCTGACTGGCTGAGGCCGAAGATATAGGCGTATTGGGGGTCCGGTTTCCCGGCCAGCGCCAGCGGCTGCTCCTGTCCGGTGCGGTCCCGGGTTTCGAAGCGGAAAAAGGAGATGGCGTCGCGGACCGCGGCCAGTCCCAGGCCCACCACCCGGGGTCCGGCGGCGGTGTAGACCAGTTCGTAGATTCGGCCTTTCTCGAAACCCGAGGGCAGGTGAACGTGGTACGGGTCCGGTATCACCCTGCCTTCCGCGTCGATCCGGGCAAAACTCCACCAGCTGCGCTCGATCACTTCCCGCCCGCCATCCGGGGCGTCCCGGACGGTAAGCACCGCATTCTGTTCCTGTCCGGCCGCCACCGGATAGCAGCGGCTGCCGCCCCAAGCCAGCCGGAGAAAGCGGACGCCTTCCTGAGCAACCACTTCGAGCTCGGCGTTGATCGTCCCCTTCAGCGGCTCGCCCGCCTCATCCACCACCACCGGCAGGTTGATCCGCAGCGGATGGTCGTCGACTTTCTCCACGTCCCAGTTCCAGGCCGTCCACAACAGCGAGTAGCCTTCGCGCATGAGCCAGCCGTTGCCCGCGTGCTCCAATGTCGTCGGATCGCTGGACGGCTGTGCGCTGTTGAGGTAGGCCAGCATCAGCGGAGTTCCCCGATTGGTGACTCCATACAGCAGGCGATGGTTGCCTCGGCTGAGGTCGACCGGCTTCAGGAGCAGGAAGTCACCGGAAAACTCCACTTCGCCGGAAGCGTTGCGGGGATCGCCGCCCAGGCGTTCCTGGATCCGCCCCTGCGCGATCTCGGAAACATCGGCGCGGAGCCTTCCCTCCAGCGCCCGTTTCAGGTCGACCACCGCGGCGTTGCGGGGATGGCGGGGATCCACCGCGTAATGGAGCCGGCCGCGGATCCGCTCGTAAGCACCCACCGTCCCGAAGGGCATCCCCTGTGCGAACGGCGCCCGTTCGAGAATCTCCACCCGGACCACCCGGGCTGCCAGGTCTGCCGACATCGGCGGAACCATGCAGGAAAACCACACCAGTCCAAGCAGGCATCGGACGGATCGAGGCGTGTGATCGGCTGACATCTCACCTCCGGCTGGGTCTGTGAACAGTCTGGTTGGCGTGATTGTACAGAAACCGGTTGACTTCGAAGAGACGGCTGGGGGAAACTCGGTGCACCGTTTTCGGGACCTCCGGGCAGGGGGCTGACAGGCAGCCCGGAGTACGGGAACTCCCGAGCCTGATTCCTTCTCCACAATCCAGCGCTTGAGAAAGGTTGTGCCGCCATGAGCTCTCGCACTGTGTCTCTTTCGGGCAAGGTGCATCCGGGGATCTGGCTGCTCATCTGGGTGTTCACGATGTCGGCCTTGGACGCCGGGAGCACGCTGATCTTCCCGCGGATCTCCAGCGAGGAACGCACCTTGACCGGCGTGGCTTTTGTGAACACTTCGTCGCAGACCGCCGTCATCCGGATTACGCTCTATGACCAGGGGGGAACGATTGTCGAACTTCCAGGTCTGGAGAATCCGGTGGAATGGGAGATCGGACCCGGCAAACAGTTGGCCCGCACCGTGACGGAACTGTTCCGGGTACAGTTGGATCCCGGGCTGGTAGGCTGGATGGAGGCGGTCAGCGAGACCGACGGAATCACCGGCTTCTACCTGTATCTGGACTTCGACGTCTCGATCTTCGACGGCGCCGATGCTCCGGCAGCCGGACGCAAGATCGTCTTCAGTCTGGCCGGGGAGAGCGATCAGCTCTCGAGCGAATTCAATCTGGTCAACCCGCTTGGCGCCGAGGTGGAGTTCGACGTTCGCCTGCATCGCCCGGGGGCGCCGGCCACCGTGGTCTCCGGGCTCTCGCTGGCGCCCAAGGGGGTCTTCCGGTTCAGTCTGGCGTCGCTGTTTGGAACCGAAACGGCGCCTGCCGGAAGCTATCTGTCGGTGCTGGCTTCGGGTCCGCTGGCGGGCTTCCAGTTTACCCGGGCGGAAGGGGGTGACATCATCGGTCTCAAGGCTCCGCTCCAGGATCAGGGGCTGGGCGAGCTCTACTTTTCCCAGATGGCGGTACGGGGGCCCTGGAAGACCGAACTGGGGCTGGTGAACCATGGAGAACAGGCGGCCCTGGTGACCGTGTACGCCTATCAGCCCGACGGCACTCTGTACGGGGCGCCTCACGTAACCCTCAGCAACCCGGCGGTGATTGCCGTGGCGGCAGAGGAGGGAACGCTGCGGGATGTGTCCGAACTGTTCGGCTTTTCCGGCGACGAGACGCTCCTTGGCTGGTTGAAGGTCGAATCGACCACGGCCAGAATGGCGGGGTTCGTGAGCTACGGGGTAGTCGGCACAGGTTCGTGGGCTTCAGTGGCCGCCCAGGTCCAGCCGCTGTCCCAGGGGATTTTTTCCCATATCGCCACCACCCTGGGCTACTTCACCGGGGTGGCTGTCCTCAATCCCTCGACCCTGGCCACCCGGGTGAGGATCAGCGCCTATACCGGAGACGGGGAACTGCTGGGGCGGCATTCCCAGGTCCTGCAGCCGGGGCAGCGGGACAGCCGGCTCATCACCGAGCTGGTGAAAGACACCGCCGACAAGGGAGCCGGGTTCATCCAGGTGGACAGCGAACGTCCCATATTCATGACCTCGCTGTTCGGCACCAGCCGAATCCTCGCCAACATCCCACCCCAGCCGGCGGGCCTGGAAGCACCGGACCCCGGACTGCGGGTGGAGCCGCCGCTGGCAGTGGTCCAGCCGGGACGAGTTTTCAAGTTCAAGGCGGAAGGGATTGGCGGCCCCGTGACCTGGAACGTGGTCGGCCAAGGGCCGCAGATCGGGTCCATCGATGCCGCGGGAAACTACACTGCTCCGGCGCAGATTCCGACCCGCCTGCCCCTGACGGTGACCGCGGCCGGTGAGGACGGTGTGGCAGCCGCTTCGGTGGATGTGCTGCAGAAGGAGCAGTTGCTGGCCGATGTGGGTGTGGTGCAGGCGGTCGCCTACCTGCGGGGACTCCAGCGCCTTTACTCGGCGGAGCTGACGGGAAGCAGTGCTCAGTCACGCGGCAGGGCGCTGGCGCAGCAGGGAGCGCCGTCCAGCCGGGTAGCATCGGTGGCGCCGGGCGCCCGCGTCGAGCTGGCGGAGTTTCCTGGGGAAGTTATCTCCAAGATGATACCGTTCCAGGGGTCCCGGGGCGGCCGCTATCTGCTGCTGCTCAGCAAGAGCGGAGGCCGGGTGATCCGGTTCGATCCGGTGACGCGGACTCAGACGACGGTGGTGCAGGGACTGCAGGCACCGGACTCCATGGTGTTCGACGACTACAGCGGGAACCTTTTGGTGGCGGATCAGTCCCAGATCCGCGTGTTCTCCCGGGAACTGATCGAGTCCGGCACCGTTTCGCAGGGGGCGTCGGCGGGCGGCCCCCCGAACCCGCCCAGGAGGAGAGCGGGGTCTTGACCGGCGTGGCGGTGGACCAGTGTACGGGCAACCTGGTGGTCTCGGACCGGGAACAGGCCGCCGTGATCACCATCGACCGGAGCAGCGGCGAGCGCACGATTCTGGTGGGAGGCCTGGAGCAGCCGGGCGAACTGCTGGCCCTGTACCGGGTGGGAACCCATTGTCCGGAAGCCTTCCACCTGCTGGTGAGCGATCCCGGCAGCGGCCGGACCCGGCTGGTCAGCCCCGGCCTCGGAGTGGACCTGGAGTGGCTGGGTGACCGCGACGTCGAAGACCTGGCGTTCCTGCCGGACGGCAATCCGGTGACCGGAAGCCCGTCGGTGGTGTTCGCGGAGCTGCCGGCGACGACCCTGCCGGGAGCGGTATCCTCGTTGGGCACCGCCGATACCCCGGCTTTGTACTCCGACCGTCCCGGCAATCCGCCGGTGCGGCCGTCGGGGAGCCGCTACGGCGACCCGGTGGGGGACACCCTCGGGGAAGGCGACCCCATCGATCTGCTGGCGCTGGAAGTGCAGACCCGCGAAACCGAGGCGGTGGTGTTCCTGTTGCTTTCCGGCACCACGTGGCCGGGCGTCGAGCTGGCGGGTCATCTGGACTTTGACAGCGATCGGAATGCGGAGACCGGTACGACCTCGCACGTGGACCTGTTCAGCCCGCTGGCCACGGGGTTGGGGGTGGAATCGACCCTCGATCTGGGCTCTTACGACCCAGAGACACAGAACGCGGCCGTTTTGAACTGGGACGGGTCGGCTTATCAGGAGGCGGGTCGCGTCCGGGTTGCGGTGACGGTGGATCCGGTGTTTCTGCCGGGAACAACGCTGATTCAGATCTGGATTCCGCTGGATCTGCTGGGCGGCGATCCGTTCTTCCATGTGGCGGCGGCGGTGGGGAGTCCGGAGGAGGTCACGGATATTGCTCCCAACCGGGGTCACCTGCGGGTGGGGGTGGGACCGTAGCGGTTCAAGTGGTAGCCCCAACGGGATTCGAACCCGTGTTACCGGCGTGAGAGGCCGGCGTCCTAGGCCACTAGACGATGGGGCCCCGCCACGATAAGGACGCTATTCTCCAGAAGCGGCGCCGGTTTGTCAAATCGCGGCTCCGCCGGACCCAAGGTCCCCCGGCGGTGGTACGATTCGGGGCGACCAGGAGGAACAACCAGCCATGCAGTCAGTTGATCGAAGACACTTCCTCAAGACCGCCGGCGCCGGCGGCGCCGCGGCCGCCACCGTGGCCGCCGCGGGTCGCGTGCTGGGCGCCAACGAAACCGTCAACGTGGCGGTGATGGGGATCCGCGGCCGGGGCCGGGATCATATGCGCAGTTTTTCCGCACTCCCCAACGTCCGCGTGGTCACCCTCTGTGACCCGGATGAGCGGCTGTTCAACGAACGTGCCAAAGAGTTGGAGGAGCTGACCGGACAACGCCCCCGGACCGAGGTCGACGTCCGCCGAGTTCTGGACGACCCCGACGTGGACGTGCTTTCCGTCGCGGGACCCAACCACTGGCATGCCCTGGCATCCATCTGGGCCTGTCAGGCGGGGAAGGACGTCTATCTCGAAAAGCCCATCTCGCACAACATCTTCGAGGGACGCAAGGCGGTGGAAGCCGCCCGCAAGTATGACCGGATCGTCCAGACCGGAACCCAGCGGCGCAGCGACCCCCTTTTCCGGTCCGCCATGGAATTCCTGCATGCCGGCAACCTGGGAAGGGTGTACCAGATCCGGCTGCTGATCCTGCGGCCTCGTGACAGCATTGGACGGGGCAGGATCGTCCCCGTTCCTGACAATGTGAACTACGATCTCTGGCTGGGCCCCGCGCCCTGGCGTCCGTTCGTGGACAACCGCTTCCACTACAACTGGCACTGGTTCTGGGACACCGGCAACGGCGAAACCGGCAACAACGGTCCCCATGTCTGCGACGTGGCCCGGTGGGCGCTGCGCCAGTACGAGCACCCCCGCCGAATCCAGAGCCTGGGCGGCTACTTCGGTTTCGACTGCGACCAGCAGACACCCAATACCCAAGTCTCCGCAATGCAGTACTCCGACGGCTCCATCGTCCAGCTCGACGTCCGCAATCTCTACAGCAACCGCGAGGTGAGCGACGGCTCGGCGTTGTTCTACGGCACCGAGGGTTGGATGAAGATCGATGACGGAAAGTGGGAGACCTTCTTCGGCCGCAGGGACGAACCGGGTCCCGGCATGACCCGGGATGAAGCCTACCAGCGGTTCGCCGAGCAGTGGAATCTCCGGGGCAAAGGAGACCTGCCGCATTTCCACAACTTCATCGACGCGGTGCGGGCGCGCGACCGGCGGATCCTGAACGCCGACGTCCTGGAGGGCCACCTTTCGACGGCCATGTGCCATCTCTGCAACATTGCTTACCGGGTGGGCAGGAGCCTGGAGTTCGACTCGGAGCGTGAGGATTTCGTGGGGGACCCGGAGGCGAACCGTCTCCTGAGCCGGGTCTACCGGTACCCGTATGTGGTGCCGGACGAAGTGTGAGGGGAGTCAGGAGAGGGGAGGGGGAGTCGGGAGAGGGAGTCAGGAGTCGGGACACGGGAGTCAGGAGGGAGCCACGCGGGGCGGGCATCGCGGAGGGATGCCAGAGGGTAGCCGGAGGTCGGAGCGCAGCGGAGACCTCCGGAGGCAGGAGTCAGGGTAGGGGAGTCAGGAGGGGAGGC